>Ga0129314_1001595_pt1 | contig 15137 bp, 11 predicted proteins | sample O1111metagenome_FD_94431 | JGI IMG/M metagenome (GOLD analysis project Ga0129314, IMG submission 94431) | Orangutan individual fecal microbial communities from fecal samples from Wisconsin, USA - O1111 metagenome | ecosystem: Host-associated > Mammals > Digestive system > Large intestine > Fecal...
CGTGATCACGAAGGATAACGTCACCATGCAGATCGACACGGTCATCTACTTCCAGATCACCGACCCCAAGCTCTACACCTACGGCGTGGAGCACCCGATGAACGCCATCGAGAACCTGACGGCAACGACGCTGCGTAACATCATCGGCGAGATGGAGCTTGACCAGTCGCTCACGAGCCGCGACGTCATCAACGCCAAGATGCGCTCCATCCTCGACGAGGCCACCGACCCCTGGGGCATCAAGGTCAACCGCGTGGAGCTCAAGAACATCCTGCCGCCGCGCGAAATTCAGAACGCGATGGAAAAGCAGATGAAGGCCGAGCGCGAGCGCCGCGAGTCCATCCTTCAGGCCGAGGGCCAGAAGCAGTCCCAGATCCTCGTGGCAGAGGGCGAAAAGCAGTCCACCATCCTGCGCGCGGACGCGGAAAAGCAGGCGGCCATCCTCAAGGCCGAGGCCGAGCGTCAGGCCGCCATCCTCAAGGCGGAGGGCGAAGCACAGGCCATCCTGAACGTGCAGCAGGCGCTCGCGGACTCCATCAAGATGCTCAACGAGGCCAACCCCAACGATCAGGTCGTCAAGATCAAGGCGCTCGAATCCTTCGAGAAGGCTGCCGACGGTCAGGCGACGAAGATCATCGTCCCGAGCGAGATCCAGAGTCTTGCGGGCCTTGCCGCAAGCTTCAAGGGATTATTAGAGGACGAGAAGAAGTAAGAGGCAGCAAGAGGGCCGTTCCCGGGTGGGAACGGCCCTCTTTTTATTCTCTGCGGAAAACCTTAGAACGCGATCTTCTCGCGCAGGAAGTCCTTCACTTCGCTGATGGGGATGCGCACCTGCTCCATGCTGTCGCGCTCGCGGATGGTGACGCAGTGGTCGGCCGCAATGCCGTTCGCCTCGTCGCCGACGGTGTCGAAGTCGAAGGTGATGCAGTACGGCGTGCCGATCTCGTCCTCGCGGCGGTAGCGCTTGCCGATCGAGCCGGTCTCGTCATAGTCGACCATGAACTCCTTGGAAAGCTCGGCATACAGCTCCTGCGCGGGGCCGGTGAGCACTTCCTTCTTGGAAAGGGGCAGGATCGCGGCCTTGAACGGCGCGAGCGCGGGATGGAAGTGCAGCACGACGCGCACATCGTCGTTACCCTTCTTGTCCTGACCGACGACCTCTTCATCGTAAGCGTCGCAAAGGACGGCGAGCACGCTGCGCTCCACGCCGAGCGACGGCTCGATGACGTAGGGCACGTATTCGACCATGTCCTTGCCCTCGCCCTCGCGGTAGACCATCTTCTCGCCGCTGACGGTCTGGTGCTGCGTCAGGTCGTAGTCCGTGCGGTCGGCCACGCCCCACAGCTCGCCCCAGCCGAAGGGGAAGAGGAACTCGAAGTCCGTCGTCGCCTTGGAGTAGAAGCACAGCTCCTCGGGATCGTGGTCGCGCAGGCGGAGGTTCTCGTCCTTGAGGCCGATGGAGAGCAGCCAGTTGTGGCAGAAGGTGCGCCAGTAGTTGAACCACTCAAGGTCGGTGCCCGGCTTGCAGAAGAACTCAAGCTCCATCTGCTCGAACTCGCGCACGCGGAAGATGAAGTTGCCCGGCGTGATCTCGTTGCGGAAGGACTTGCCGATCTGACCGATACCGAACGGCAGCTTCTTGCGCGTGGTGCGCTGGACATTATTGAAGTTGACGAAGATGCCCTGCGCGGTCTCGGGGCGGAGGTAGACGGTGTTCTTCGCGTCCTCGGTCACGCCCTGGAAGGTCTTGAACATGAGGTTGAACTGGCGGATGTCGGTGAAGTTGTGCTTGCCGCAGGTGGGGCAGGGGATCATATGCTCCTCGACAAAGTCCTTCATCTCCTGCTGGGAGAAGGCGTCGATGGGCTTGGGCAGCTCAAAGCCGGTCTCGGCGCACCAGTCCTCGATGACCTTGTCGGCGCGGAAGCGCTCGTGGCACTCGCGGCAGTCCATGAGAGGATCGGAGAAGCCGCCGAGGTGGCCGCTCGCGACCCAGGTCTGCGGATTCATCAGGATGGCTGCGTCAAGGCCGACGTTGTAGGGATTCTCCTGCACGAACTTCTTCCACCAGGCGTTCTTGATGTTCTTCTTCAGCTCCGCGCCGAGAGGGCCATAGTCCCAGGTGTTGGCAAGACCGCCGTAGATCTCGCTGCCGGGGAAGACAAAGCCGCGGTTTTTGCACAGCGCAACGATCTTGTCCATCGTCTTTTCGGTGTTTTTCATGGTGAATTTCTCCTTTCAGTGTCTGGCTCAGGAGATAAAAAAACGCCCTGAGCCTATGGATAGTAGGCTCAGGGCGAACAAAGCAATTGTCCGTGGTTCCACCTGAATTCCCCGCTGGATGCGGGGCACTTCGTTCCCTTGTAACGGAGGGGCCGGCGCGGCATTTCCGCCGCACAGCTCAAAAGCGCCGCCTTTCTTCTTCCGCGGGGACTTGCACCATCCGTCCCCTCTCTGTAAGCGGTGGGGGAAGAAACGCTTCTTTCTCTCAGCTTTTTCTTTCCGTAGGATACCATGCGCAAAAGCGCTTGTCAAGCTTCCGCGACGCTTTTGCGCAGGAGCATATAGTTGTCCGTTGCGTTTTGGGCGCGGAAATGCTATAATTCTCTATCATTTTATTCTCGCTTTTGAAAGGTGGAGCCTTTTTCATGCAAGTTTTCCGTTCTCTGCTGCGGCCGGATGAGAGCGCCGGGCGCGCCATGCGCTGCGCGCACCGGCTGTGGGTCTTCCTGTGGCTCACGGTCTTCGGCCTCGGCATCGGCCTTCTCTCGCTCTATCTCGCGGCGCATTCCTGCCCGGGCGTCGACGCGCAGGCGCTGTGGGCGTCGTACTTCAAGCTGCCGCTGCTTGTTGCGATGAACCTTCTCATGCCGCTTTTTCTCGTCTACCTCGGCTTTTTCCTTTTTGCGCGTCCCTGGGCGGCGTACCTTCTCTCGGCGGTGCCGTTCCTCGCGCTTGCGCTTGCAAACTACTATAAGATCCAGCTGCGCGGCGACCCGGTGCTGGCAAGCGACCTGCGCCTCCTGCGCACGGCGAGCGGTATCATGGGCAACTACAGCTTTGAGCTGAGCGAGCCGGTGGAGATCGTCGCGGCGGGCTTTGCGGCGATGCTGCTGCTCTCGATCCTTCTGCTGCGCAGGGAGCGCATGAGCCAGAGAGCGCGCCTCGCGGGACTGATGCTGCTGCTCACGCTGACGCTTGCCGGCGGCTTTGAGCTCTATCCCGACGCGGGCATTTACGAAAAAACCGCCAACGGCGGCCTCATCAACCCCTGGTCTGAAACGGAGGTCTACCTCTCGCGCGGCACGACCTATCCCTTCCTCTACAGCATGCAGGACATGCTCCCCGACGCGCCGAGCGGCTACCGCGAGAGCGAGGCGAGCAGCACGCTCGCGTCCTATGAGGATCAGGATATCCCGGAGGGGGAAAAGATCACCGTTGTCGGTATCATGCTCGAGGCCTTCTCCGACCTGACGGATTTCCCCGTGCTCGACGATATCGGCGCGATCCACAAGATCTACGAGCCGCTGCACGAGCTGGAGGAGCGCAGCATTTCGGGAAACCTTCTCACCAATATCTTCGCCGGCGGCACGGTGGATACCGAGTGGGGCTACCTCACGGGCTACAGCAAGCACGAGGAGTTCCGCAGCCCCGTCAACTCCTATGTCCGCTACTTCAAGTCGCAGGGCTACGACGCGCTCTACCGCCACCCCGGCTACAGCTGGTTTTATAACCGCAGCAACGTGAACGAATACCTCGGCTTTGACGAGAGCGTATTCAACGACACGGGCTTTGGCAACCTCATCTCCATTTCCGACGCGCTCTACAGCTCGGACAGGATACTTGTAGACTACCTGCTCGAGGATATCGACGCGCGCACGGCGGAGGACGATCCCCTCTTCCTCTTCTCCGTTTCGTATCAGAACCACGGCCCCTACCCCTCCGAGACCTACTGGGAGGAATACGCCACGCCCGAAAAGAACGGCTGGTCGATGGAGACCTGCTGCGTCATCAACAACTACCTTGCCGGCATTCGCAGCACGGTCAACGAAATGTGCCGCATGACGGAGGAGCTGGAAGCGCGCGATGAACCCATCGTCTTCGTTTTCTTCGGCGACCATAAGCCCTGGATGGGCAACGGCAACAGCGTCTATACCGAGATCGGCGTCGATCTGGATGTTTCGACGCTCGAGGGCTTCTACAATTACTACGCAACGCCCTATGTCATCTACGCCAACGAAGCGGCGCGGGAGCTGCTCGGCAGCGACTTTGCCGGGGACGGCGGCGACTTCTCCCCCTGTTTTCTGATGGCGCGCCTCTTCGACGAGTGCGGCTGGGAGGGGCCGGGACTCATGCAGCTCCAGCGCGAGATGCGAGAGGTCTCTCCCCTGATGAGCTCGAACGGCTGGCGGATGCAGGACGGTCAGCTCACCGCAGCGCTTGAGGGCGCGGCGGAGGATGAGAACAACCGCTACCTGCGCGCGCAGTATTATATCGAAACACATCTCAAGGAGGATGCATCATGAAAAAAGGCCTGATCGCGCTGTTTGCGCTCCTGCTCTGCCTGACGCTGCCCGCCTGCGGCAAGCAGGAGACCGACGCGCCCGACGTGCCGGACACGCCGGCAGTCGACCCCGCGCCGCCGGAAAAGACGCCGGAGGAAGAGAACGAGGAGCGCCTGAACGCGCGCATTGCGGAGATGACGCTTGAAGAAAAGGTCGGCCAGCTCTTTTTCGTCCGCTGCCCGGAAACGGATGCGGCGGAGGATGTGAAAACCTATCATCTCGGCGGCCTTCTGCTCTTCGGGCGGGATTATAAGGACGCGGGCGGCGCGTGGCTCACCGAGGATGCCTTTGCTTCGGCGCTCGCCTCCTATCAGGCCGCGGCGGATCTTCCCCTTTTCATCGGCAGCGACGAGGAGGGCGGCACGGTCACGCGCGCGAGCCGGAACCCGAACCTCTTTTCCTCTCCCCTCAAGTCTCCGCAGGAGCTGTACGCCGCGGCGGGGATGGACGGCCTTCTTGAAGAAACGCTGCGCTATAACGAGCGTCTCAAGGCGCTCGGCGTCAACGTGAACTTCGCTCCCGTGTGCGATGTATCGACCGACGCGGGCGACTTCATCTACGCGCGCTCCTTTGGCAAGGACGCGCGGACCACGGCGGACTACATCACGCGCGTCGTGCCCGTCTATGAGCAGGCGGGCGTCGCGTGCGTTTTGAAGCACTTCCCCGGCTACGGGAACAATGCCGACACCCACACGGGCATCGCCGTGGACGAGCGGCCGTATGAAACCTTTGAAACCGCCGATTTTCTGCCCTTTTCCGCGGGCATCGCGGCGGGTGCGCCCTTCGTCCTTGTGAGCCACAACATTGTAAACTGCATGGACGATACCCTGCCCGCCTCCCTTTCGCCGAAGGTGCACGAGGTGCTGCGCGGCACGCTCGGCTTTGACGGACTCATCGTGACGGACGATCTTGCGATGGACGCGGTCAAGTCCTATGCGCAAAATGGCAGCGCCGCCGTGCTCGCGCTGCTCGCGGGCAACGACATGATCGTGACGACCGACTACCGCGAGCAGATCCCGCAGGTCATATTCGCCGTGGAGCGCGGCGAGCTTGACGAGCGGGAGATCGACGCGCACGTTTACCGCGTGCTGCATGAAAAACAGGCGCTCGGCCTGATCGATTGAGGAGACAAGCAACATGGAAACAAGAAAGCTTTATTATGAAGACCCCTTCATGAAGTCCTTTGCGGCCACCGTCCTCTCCTGCGAGGAGGAAAAGGGCGGCTGCGCCGTCGTGCTCGATGAAACGGCCTTTTACCCCGAGGGCGGCGGCCAGCCTTACGATACCGGCACGCTCGGCGGAGCGAAGGTGCTCGCGGTGCACGAAAAGGGCGGCGTCATCACGCATCTTTGCGACCGTCCCCTGCCCGCCGGCGCGCGCGTCGAGGGGGAGATCGACTGGGCGCGCCGCTTCGACCACATGCAGCAGCATTCGGGCGAGCATATCTGCTCGGGCCTCCTCTGCGAGCGCTTCCACTGCGACAACGTCGGCTTCCACATGGGGGCCGACAGCGTGACGATCGACTACAATGCCGACATTTCGTGGGAGGTGCTGCTGGAGATCGAAGAGGAGGCGAACCGTTACATCTGCGAGGACCATGAGATCGACATCCGCTTCTATCGCGGCGCAGAACTTGAAAAGGTGGAGTATCGCAGCAAAAAGGCGCTCGAGGGCGATGTGCGCATCGTTTCCTTCCCCGGCGCGGACTGCTGCGCCTGCTGCGGCACGCACGTGCTGCGCGCAGGACAGGTGGGGCTTGTGAAGTTCCTCTCCGTGCAGAAGTTCCGCGAGGGCGTTCGCATCGAGCTTTTGTGCGGCGACCGCGCGCGGCGCTATCTTTCCACCTGCTGGGAGCAGAGCCTGCACATTGGTCAGGCGCTCTCCGTCAAGCCCACGGCGGCCTTTGCCGCCGTGGAGCGGCTGCTTGCGGAGCTCGGCGCGCTCAAGCTGCGCTGCGCGCGATTGGAGGAGACTTCCTTCGCGCTTTTAGCCGCGCAGTATGAGGGTAAGGGCGATGTGCTGCTCTTTGAAGACGAGATGCCGGGCGACAGCCTGCGCAAGCTCTGCGACGCCGTGGCAAGCGTCTGCGGCGGGCGCTGCGCGGTCTTTGCGGGAGCGGAGGGCACCTATAAGTACGCCATCGGCCACATGGGCGGCGACCTGCGTGCGCTGACAAAGCAGCTCAACGCAGAGCTTTCGGGCCGCGGCGGCGGCAAGCCGCATTTCGTGCAGGGCAGCGTCAGCTGCCGCCGCGCGGACATTGAAACTTTCTTCACGCGGAATTAACACCCTGTTCATTCCTTTTTGATACGCGCTGCGGTATAGTAAAAGATAAGAGCAGAATTCTAGGCAGGAGTGAACGATTTGAGACACATTTTCATCATCAATCCCGCCGCCGGGAAAAAAGACGGCCGCCAGCGTGTTTATGCGATGGCGGAAAAACTGAAGCGCGAGCACGATCTGGACGTGGAGTGTATGCTCACCAAGTCGCGCGGACACGCGACGATGCTCACGCGCGCCATCGCCGAGACGGGCGAGAACGTCCGTTTTTATGCCTGCGGCGGCGACGGCACGGTCAACGAGATCACCAACGGCATTGCAGGATTTGACAATGCCGCGATGACCTGCATCCCCATCGGCACGGGCAACGATTTTCTCAAAAACTTCGGCAAGGACGCCCTTCCCCTTTTTCTCGACGCAGAGAACCTGTGGAACGGCTCTGTCATGCCGCTCGATCTGATCGACTGCAACGGCAAATACTGCCTGACCATCGCCTGCACGGGCATCGACGCGCGCATCGCGGAAAGCGTGCACGACTTCGGCGCGTCGCCCATGCTTACGGGGCGCGGCAGCTATTTAGCAAGCGTCGCGGCCAACTTCCTCTTCCGTAAGATCGGGCGCAAGTGGCGCGTCACGCTCGATGACGTGGTGGTCGAGGACGAATTCGCCCTCGTTTCGATGTGCAACGGCCGCTATTACGGCGGCGGCTCGACCCCCGTGCCCGAGGCGCGCATGACGGATGGCGTATTACATACGATACTCGTGAAAAACGTCAGCAAGGCGCGCTTTGCAAGGCTTTTCCCCGATTACAGCGCGGGCAACCACCAGAAACTGCCGCGCGACGTTGTGCGCGTTTCTACGGCGAAGGTCGTGCGCATCGAGGCGCTCGAGGGAGACCTTACCACCTGTCTCGACGGCGAGAGCATGCATTCTCCGTGCGTGACGCTGAAGCTTGCGGACAAGAAGGTCAACTTCTTCGCGCCCAAGGGCTGCGACCCGGATGCGACGGCGCGCTGACAAAAAGACAATAAGAACGACCAAAGGGCGGCGGATGCGGCAGCATCCGCCGCCCTTTCTCCGCAGCCAAAGCGCGAACGCGGCAGGGAGCGGAAAAGTTTTTGAATAAGCTGTGAATTTTTGGGAAATCAGCAAAATACCCCTTGCAAATGCCTTGACGGTGCGCTATGATAGCACCGTTGGTTAGCACTCGATAAGTTTGAGTGCTAACCAGCCTGAAACCGTTAAAAATTTTGAAATATACAAGGAGGCACCAAGCCATGAAACTCACACCGCTTGCTGACCGCGTCATCCTCAAGATGGTCGAGGCCGAAGAGACGACCAAGGGCGGCATCATCCTGACCGCCAGCGCCAAGGAGAAGCCCTCCATCGCCGAAGTCATTTCCGTCGGCCCCGGCGGCATGGTGGACGGTCACGATGTTGTGATGACCGTCAAGCCCGGCGACAAGGTCATCACCAGCAAGTATTCCGGCACGGAAGTCAAGCTGGACGACGAGGAGTATGTCGTCGTCCGTCAGAGCGATATTCTCGCTATTGTGGAATAATCGAGGAGGTAACGAATTATGTCTAAGCTGATCAAATCCGGCGACGAGGCGCGCAAGGCGCTCGAGGCCGGCGTCAATACCCTTGCCGATACCGTCAAGGTCACCCTCGGCCCCAAGGGCCGCAACGTGGTGCTCGATAAGAAGTTCGGCGCACCGCTGATCACCAACGACGGCGTGACCATCGCCAAGGAGATCGAGCTCGAAGATCCGTTTGAGAACATGGGCGCGCAGCTCGTGCGCGAAGTGTCCACCAAGACCAACGACGTTGCGGGCGACGGTACCACCACCGCCACCCTGCTCGCGCAGGCCATGGTGCGCGAGGGCCTGAAGAACCTCGCCGCCGGCGCGAACCCCGTTGTGATGAAAAAGGGCATGGCCAAGGCCGTTGAGACCGCTGTCGAGGCCATCAAGGCCAACTCCCAGAAGGTCAACGGCACGGACGACATCGCCCGCGTCGGCACCGTCTCCAGCGGCGACGAGTTCATCGGCAAGCTGATTGCCGAGGCCATGGAGAAGGTCAGCGCCGACGGCGTCATCACCATCGAGGAGTCCAAGACCGCCGAGACCTACTCCGAGGTCGTCGAGGGCATGATGTTCGACCGCGGCTACATCACCCCCTACATGGTCACCGATACCGAGAAGATGGAAGCTGTCATCGACGACGCTTACCTGCTCATCACCGATAAGAAGATCTCCGTCATCTCCGACATCCTCCCGATCCTCGAGCAGCTCGTCCAGAGCGGCAAGAAGCTTGTCATCATCGCTGAGGACGTTGAGGGCGAGGCGCTCTCCACGCTGATCGTCAACCGCCTGCGCGGCACGCTGAATGTTGTGTGCGTCAAGGCGCCCGGCTTCGGCGACCGCCGTAAGGAAATGCTGCAGGATATCGCCATCCTGACCGGCGGCCAGGTCATCTCCGAAGAGCTCGGCTACGAGCTCAAGAACACCACGATCGATATGCTCGGCCGTGCCCGCCAGATCAAGGTCACCAAGGAAAACACCACCATCGTCGACGGTGCGGGCGACAAGCAGGCCATCGCTGACCGCGTGGCGCAGATCCGCAACCAGATCGGCGTGACCACGAGCGAGTACGACAAGGAAAAGCTCCAGGAGCGCCTTGCCAAGCTCGCCGGCGGCGTGGCCGTCATCAAGGTCGGTGCTGCGACCGAGACCGAGATGAAGGAAAAGAAGCTGCGCATCGAGGACGCGCTCAACGCGACCCGCGCGGCGGTCGAAGAGGGCATCGTCGCCGGCGGCGGCACTGCCTATGTCAACGCCGTCCCGGCTGTTGAAAAGCTCATCAGCAAGGTCGAGGGCGATGAGAAGACGGGCGTTCAGATCATCGTCAAGGCCCTGCAGGAGCCCATTCGTCAGATCGCGGCCAACGCCGGTATCGATGGCAGCGTCGTGCTCGAGAAGATCAAGTCCAGCCGCAAGGTCGGCTACGGCTTCGACGCTTACAAGGAAGTCTACTGCGACATGATCGGCGCCGGTATCGTCGACCCCGCGAAGGTCACGCGCTCCGCGCTTGAGAACGCCGCTTCCGTCAGCGCCATGGTGCTCACCACCGAGTCCCTCGTGGCCGACAAGCCCGAGCCCCCCGCACCGGCCGCTCCCGCCGGCATGGGCGACATGGGCGGTATGTACTAAGAGACGCCGCAAAGCCTTGAAATTGCTTGATTTTTTGAGTGTGCAAAAGCGGATTTACGCCAAACTTACGCCACTTACGCCAAAAATTCAAGCGCATTATAGGGTAACAGAAATCGGCACCTGCCTTAAAAGCAGGTGCCGATTTTTTGCCGCAAACCGAAGCTGTAAACCTTTGCGAAAATAATGGTTGACAGACGGAGCGCTTTGTGGTTTAATGCTACAGTAATCTTACTGTGGCCCGGCGATGACCGGGGCGTATTCTGGGAGGAATTCTATTATGAGCGAAATGCAGCAGGCGGCAGTGGCCGCCAAGAAGTCGAAAATGAGTGTGCGGGACATCTGCTACGCCGGCCTTTTCGCGGCGGTCATCGCCGTGATGGCGCAGATCTCCATTCCGATGCCCATGGGCGTGCCCATGACCATGCAGACCTTTGCCATCACACTGGCGGCGGTGGTGCTGGGCAGCAAGCTCTCTACCATTTCGAGCCTCATCTATATCATCATGGGCGCGGTGGGCCTTCCGGTCCTCGCCAACTTCTCCGGCGGCTTTGATAAGTTCGTCGGCCCCACGGGCGGCTTTCTGCTCTCCTTCCCCCTGATGGCCTTCATCATCGGCTGGGGCGCGGAGCACCGCAAGGACTTCAAGGGCGCGTATGTGATCGCACTGGTCGTCGGCACGGTGGTCAACTATGTGGTGGGCGTGGCGCTGTTCTGCGCCGTGGCCAAGGCGAGCGTTGCCACCGGCATCACCGCCTGCGTGCTGCCCTTTATCCCCACCGCCATCATCAAGGCGATCCTCGCCTCCGTGATCGGCTTTGCCATCAAGGCGCGCGTGCCGGAGCTGAAGAAATGATCCATCTGCGGCCGCATCACCTGCTGTGCACGCAGGGCTACTCGGGCAAGGGCTACGACGAGAAGTTCGTTGCCCACATGAACGAGGTCGTGCATGAGCTGAGAAATGTGCCCGGCACCAGGATCATGCTGACCTTCTCTACGGACACGCTCTGCTCCTGCTGCCCCCACAAGGAGGGCGAGGACCTGTGCGACACGCAGGAAAAGGTGAAGCGCTTCGACCGCAAGGCGATCGAGTACTTCGGCCTTGAGGAGAAGGAATACGTCTACGAGGATCTCATTCGCGAGATCGACGGGAAGATGACGGTCGAGATGCTCGCGGACATCTGCCGGGACTGCGAATGGTTCCCCATCAGCGCCTGCCGGAAGAATATCTGCGGGGCGAAGGACTGACCCTCCCTCTTCCCTTTCGCGCGGCCCTCTCTGCGCATTGAAAAAAAGCTTGCCGTTCAAAATGGCAAGCTTTTTTCTTATTCCTCGGGGCGCAGCAGCACGAGCGAGAGATCGTTGACGTTCGTCCCCGTGGGGCCGGTGAAAAAGAGCGCGTCCGCCGCGCGCAGGGCGCGGTAAGAGTCGTTGTTTTCGAGCGCGCGCTCGGGCGAAACGCCGCGCCGGCGCATTTCCGCCGCCGTGAAGCCATCGACGATGCCGCCCGCCGCGTCAGTCGGGCCGTCCGTGCCGTCTGACCCGGCGGAGGCGACGAGCGCGTTGCAAAGCCCCTCGATGCCGAGCGCGGCGGAAAGCGCGAGCTCCTGATTGCGCCCGCCCTTGCCCGTTCCCCGCAGGTGCACGACCGTCTCCCCGCCTGCGAGGAAGGCGAGCGGCCGCTTGGAAGAGACGTGCGTGCGCGCAACGGAGGCGAGAAAGCTGCCCGCCTCCCGCGCCTCGCAGGTGAGGCGGTCGGTGAGCAAAACCGGCTCATAGCCGAGTGCGCGGCACTCTTTTTCGGCGGCGGCGCAGAGCGCGCGCACGCTGCCGGTGATCTTTGTTGTCACGTTTGTGAGCGCTTTCGGCGTTTCCTGACACAGCAGCGCCCTTGCGCGCGGCGAGAGATGCAGGCGGTACTTCTCCGCAACGGCAAGCGCCTGCGCGCAGGTGGAGCGGTCGGGACAGGCGGGGCCGGAGGCGATCATGTCGAGCGGGTCGCCGACGATGTCGCTCAGCACGATGGAAAAAACCTGCGCGGGTGCGCAGTGCGCGGCGAAGCGCCCGCCCTTGACGGCGGAAAGGCGCTTGCGCACGGTGTTGATCTCCACAATGTCCGCGCCCGCGGCAAGAAGCGCTCGCGTAATGTCCTGCAAGTCCGCAAGCGGCAGGAGCGGCTGCTCAAAAAGCGCGCTGCCGCCGCCCGAGAGAAGAAAGAGCACCGTGTCGTCCGCGCGCAGATCCTGCGTTAGCGCAAGCGCGGCGGCTGTGCCGCGCAGAGAATTTTCGTCCGGCACGGGATGGCCGCCCTCATAGCAGGCGACGTCCGCGATCTCGCCCTTGACGTGGCCGTACTTCGTAACGACCACGCCGCCTGCAAGCGCGGGCAGCGTTTCGCGCGCGACGCTCGCCATCTGCCACGCCGCCTTGCCTACCGCGACGAGAAAGACCCGCCCCGGAAAGCGCGCGCCCTCAAGCGCGCGGCGCACCGCGCTATCCGGCTTGACCGCGCCGATCGATGCGCGCAGGATGGCCTCCGCGTCCGCGCGCAGGCGCTTTTCCAAAGTGTTCATGCGCAGCCTCCTTCATAGGATTGTCCTTTTCTCCCATTATAGGGCGCTTTGCCGCGTTTGCAAGCAAAAAAGGTTCGGTCAAGCGACCGAACCTTTTTCATGGATGGATTTAGACGCTGTGCTCCCGGCGATAGCTGCGCAGGAAAAGAAGTGACAGGACGAGGCACATTGCCTCGGACAGAATGGGCGTGTACCACAGCGCCTCCCCGCCGAAGACGGCGGCGAAGAGCAGCAGCACCGCGCTTTGCAGCACGAGCCCGCGGCCGACGGAGATGCTGATGGCCGGAAGCGGACGCTCGAGCGCGGTCAAAAACCCGCCGATGACGATGTTGAAGCCGACGAGCAGATACGAAATGCTGTAGCGGCGGAAGGCGTGGATGGAGTATTCGACAAGCTCGCTCGAGGCGTGCGAGAGATAGGTGCGCACGATCTGGGGGGCGAAGAGGAAAATGAGCACAAACAGCACCGGCGCGAGCACGCTCACGGTCGTAAGGCCGTAGCGCAGGAGCTTGCGGCAGGCGGCGTGGTCTTCCCTGCCGTACTGGAAGCTCACAAGCGGCTGCGCGCCCTGCGAGATGCCGACCATCAGGTTGATGATGATGGTCGTCACATAGGCGATGACCGTGTAGGTCACGACGCCGTCCGTGCCGATGCAGCGAAGCACCGTGCGGTTGAAGAGGAAGATCATAAGGCCCGTGCACAGCTCCGTCACGCCGTCAGAAAGGCCGATGGGCAGGATGCGCGCATAGAGGCGCGGATCGAAGCAGAACTTCCGCAGGCGGAAGGTGCACTTTTTGCTGAAAAAGTGGACAAAGTAGGAGATGCAGGTGACGAGCTGGGAAATACCCGTGGCGACCGCCGCGCCGAAGACGCCCATATCAAGGCGGAAAATGGCGATATAGTCGAGCACGCAGTTCGTCAGGCATCCGCCGATGACCGTGAAGAGCGCGTAGCGCGGGTAGCCGTCGGTCTTGACGAGCACCTCGAGGTTGTAGGACACAAGATAGCACACGCTGAACGGCGCAATGCCGAGGAGATAGTGCCTGACATAGTCGAGCGTGATGTCATCCGCGCCGAGAAGACGCGCGAAGGGGTCTAAAAAGAGCAGCACCAGCGCGGTGATGATCGCGCCGATGACGAGCAGCGTGACAAAGTTCTGCGAAAAGAGGGTATCGGCCTCGCGCCGCTTTTCCTGCGCGATGAAGATTGCGATGAGCGTGGACGAGCCGACGGCAAAGAGCACGGCGATGGAAAAAAGCGCGTTGGTGAAGGGAATGGCAAGGTTGACGGCGCTCATCGCGTATTCGTTTACGCCGATGGAGACCATAAGCCCGTCGACCATGGAGTAGAGCGAGAAGACGACCTGAGAGGCCATCGTTGCCGAGACAAAGCGGATGAAGTCATGCTTGAGACTTTTCCCTGAGAGTAACAAAATAACACGTCCTTAAAAAATATAGCGCCCCCGGGACAGGGGCAAAAGATAAAAAAATAGGCGCGAAAACGCGTCAATGCTTCGCCGCGCCGTGGGTGGGCGCGGCAGGGTATGAAACCTTCAGCCTTTTCCGGCGGATAAGACAGCGTAAGCGTGCAGAGCGGCCGCCATGCAGATCTCCCTCCTTTTCTTTGCTCCATTCTAACAGACAAAGCCCCTTTTTGGCAAGAGGCTTTGTGAAATAATACACGAAGCCGCGGCGGCGAATCCACTGCGCCGCTTCACCGCCTTGCCGGTGCGCGCGGCGGAGAGGAAAACCGCCCGAAGCCTTCTGGCCTCGGGCGGTTTTTGTTGAAAAGGGAGATCAGGCCCTGGCCTTCTTCCCGCGCGCAAAGTGCAGGATGAGACCGATGGCCGCGCCGGCGAGCGTCGGGCAGATCCAGCCGAGGCCGAGACCGGCGAACGGCAGATATTTAAGGCCAATGGCTTGGATGGCGTCGCCGTTGATGGCGTTGAACACGCTCTCAGGCAGCGCAACGAGAAAGTCGTAGATCGCGGCAATGAGCGTAAAGCCCATCGTCCAGCAGTAGACCGTGCGGTCGTGGCCGAAGAATTTGCCGAGCAGCGCCAGCGCGATGAGCGCGATGGAGAGCGGATAGAGGAACATCAGCACCGGCAGGGAGTAGGCGATGATGGCGTTGAGGCCAAGGTTTGCAAGCAGGAGCGAGATGAGGCTGAAGATGACCGCCCAGGTGCGGTACTTCGGGCCCTTGGGGAAAAGCGCGGTGAAGGTCTCGGCGCAGCTCGTGATGAGGCCGACGGCGGTCTTGAGGCAGGCGAGCGTCACGGTGGCGGCCAGGATGAAAAGGCCCGCCGTGCCGAGATAGTGCTGCGCGATCTGCGCGAGCGCCGTGCCGCCGTTTTCGGAGGCTTCGAGCACGCCGCGGCTCTGCGTACCGGCAAGGGTCACGGCGATGTAGATGAGCGCCATGAAAAGGCAGCTGAAGATGCCCGCGCGGACGGTGCTGCCCGCCACGGCGGAGGGCTCTTCCACGCCGAGATCGCGGATGACCTGCAC
>Ga0129314_1001598_pt1 | contig 15118 bp, 14 predicted proteins | sample O1111metagenome_FD_94431 | JGI IMG/M metagenome (GOLD analysis project Ga0129314, IMG submission 94431) | Orangutan individual fecal microbial communities from fecal samples from Wisconsin, USA - O1111 metagenome | ecosystem: Host-associated > Mammals > Digestive system > Large intestine > Fecal...
AACCTGGCGCTTTCGTTTTCACCGACCCACATCCCCAGGACATCTTTCCGTCCATCGAGATTGATGCCAATGGCGATACAGCCTGCTTTTTTGACAATCTGCCCTTCGCTTCTGACATGGCAGTGGATGGCATCCAGAATACCGGGACAATCCATTAACAGTAATTGATTTTGGGATTGTCCCCGTTTTTGTCGGTGTCGGCCACTGCATTCTGAGTTTATAAGCACTGCAAACCCGAGCTGACAGAACTGACTGACTTGACAGCCTATCTAATCTGCAAAGGGCATAAATTCCAAGCAACTCTCCAGCTTAGCTATATCTTCTGGTGTATCAGCATCCCACAGCTCAAATTCATAATCTGCTTGCACCAAGTGCACTCGATCAATTCCCTTTTTGACAGCCTTCATCCCACTCTGTTCTCCTGCAAGAGTAGCGAGTGCCCCAAACAGACGTTGCGGAAAAAGGACTGGGCTTCCAGGTCCGCTACAATTACTCAGCCGCAACACATCATTAGATACACTGCCAAACGCCGCTAAAATACGTCTTATTGAAACGGTTGTGCAAAGAGGTTGATCGCCCATGACAAACAGGCAACCATCCATTCCCTCCATAGCTTGAATGCCAAGGCGAATTGTGTGACTCAAAGGGCCAACTTTATTAAAACGAATTGACATCCCAGCGTCACAACAAAGCTGAGCTGCTTCTGGACTCCCAACAACAGCCACTAAACGATCCAAACTCTCGCGCGGCAACATATCTAACACATGAAGCAATACAGGTTTTTGTGCTAATGGTTCCAACAGTTTGTTACGGCCGAAGCGTCGGCTTTGCCCTGCCGCCAGTACCACACATCCGATCTTCAAATCCACTTCCTCCATTCATCTATATCCAGAACCGTACAGTCATCTCGTGTTCGCAATGCATGGAGAAAGGGGGTATCCGATTTCCGCAAAACGGCCAGTACGCGGCGCGTCTGAAACAGACGCAATAAAGCAGTCTGGTAAAGATGAGCAGATTGTTCCAAAAATCCGATCTCATCCACAACGACCCATTCATCGGAAAGCTGAAAAATTGAATCCAGCATTTTTACCCCGATAGTATTCAGTGCAGAAGTATCAGCTTGCATAGTCATACCATATCGCCGTCCAATGATGCAGTGGCATGAACCCAGTCTTTCTTCCAAGAGAACATGGGAAGGCTGACCATCCAACCCGATAATCACCCGGCTGCGGACACCCGGCAGTAATCGTTCACCAACTAAAGCATTGCAAAGTGTTGTCTTACCGCATCTTTTGTAACCGGTCAATAGAAGGCTCTTGCGGCCAGAAGTCTGAAAAATGCTTTTGGTAGAGTTCACCAACCATTCGAGTGCAGGACGATTGAAAGGATTCATAGCGTAACAACAACTCCTCTCCCTTAACAGTCAGTATGCTTCCGCCTCCCCCCTCCCCCCCGATTTTACATTGAGTCAGGGGAAATCCACAATACATCTCGGCATGCCGTAAAATTTGGAAAGCCTTTGTGTAGGACATTCCTAGGCTCTGCGCCGAAGCTCTCAAGCTTCCAAATTGTTGGATTCCCCGGAGCAAGCAATAGGGGCCTTGACCAAAAAATTTGTTGCCAGCATCAGTATGGATGCTGATACCAACTTGAATATTCATAGGTTCTTCCTCTCTGTCATCAAAAAGGTCTCATTATGCAGAAGAATATCCACTGGACCATATATGTCTGACAGCGCTCGTGAAAGCAAGTCCTGTGAAACAGTATGAACCGCTAAGTCGTAAAAAATTTTACCATTTTTCAACATAAGAAGGTGGTCTGCATATTCCAAGGCCAAATTAACATCATGGCTGCACAGCAAAACGCTTTGCCCTATTTGTGAAGCACGTTCCTTCAGAAATCGGAACATCTGATGCTTGTTATGGAAGTCCAGTGCGCTATCCGGCTCATCCAAAACCATCAGTTCCGTTTCGCGGACCAAAGCACGCGCAAATAGCACCTCTTTTCGTTGTCCCTCACTTAAAGAAAGAAAATCCGCTTCTGCATATTCCCCCATACCCAGTTGCTCCAGTGTTTGCAGCGCATGTTGTTTTTGTGCGGAAGTTGGACCTTGCAACACACCAAGAGACGGATTGTACCCCATAAGCACTGCGTCGAGAACATTCAAAGAAAATGTAATTCCACTATGCTGCCCAAGATAGGCTATTTTCTGTGCAATTTTTCGGCGGGACAAGGCGGAGAGCTTGCTGCCGTTCAAAAAGCAGTCTCCCCGAAAAGGATGAAGTCCACAGATTGCATGAAGTAGGGTGGATTTTCCAGACCCATTATTTCCCAAGATTGCACAAATTTCGCCGTGTGCCACATGGAAATTTACACCTCGCAAAATATCCTTATGCCCATATCCCGCCCTTAGCTGGGATACCTCTATGCATTTATCCATGATTCTCCTCCTTTCCTCTGCACATGAGCCAGAACAAAAACGGGCCTCCTAACAGAGAGGTGAGGATACTAATTGGGATTTCGGTGGATGCGATGCTGCGGGCCAAAATATCAGCAAGCAGCAAAAGGCATCCTCCCACAAAACCTGACAGAGTTACCGTGATAGAATGATTGGTTCGTGCGAGCAATCTGGCTATATGTGGGGCGAGCAGACCAATAAAGGAAATCATTCCGGTTACGCTGATCACGGCAGCGGTAATCAGCGTAGCTAGGGAAAGGATAATCCGGCGCATTGATGTGACTGAAACTCCGAGCATCAGCGCATCCTCTTCATTTAGTCCGAGCAGAAGGATCTGACGGCAGAGAAGAAACAGGCCAATCAAACCGAAAAATACCACAGGCAGAACACTGACAAATTTGCGCATAGTAATATCTGCAAAACTGCCCATCGTCCAAAATTCAATAGAGGCAAGCTCTCTTTCCGGATCAGCAGTCAACTTCATCAGCATCAACAAAGACTGGGATAAAGCGTTGACCACAATGCCTGAAAGGATTAAAGTGAGCATGCCCCGCCGACGCGAAAGCGCGGTTAGAGTCAAGGCGACCGCCACAGCAATAAGACCGCCTGTAAAGGCAAATCCCGCCGTTGCGAATATCCCACCGCCAAAAGACAAAATGGCAAAGGCGGCGCCTGCGCAAGAACCGGAGGCAACCCCAATGATATCAGGGGATGCCAATGGATTTTGAAATACCACTTGGTATACACAGCCGGCAATCCCCAACGCAAAACCAGCTATCAGCGCCATGCACGTGCGCGGCAGACGCAAAGTCAAAAACACGCGCGCTGCTATTGCATCGGTCATGACGGCCTCCCATGAGATTGGATATCGTCCAATGGTAAGCGATAACAGAAAGATACCTGCGGTTACCAAAGCTGCTATTGCAGCACAGGCGAAAACGAATTGATTCTTCTTCATTTCGGGCACCTATCGTGCTAAGATAGCTTGATCAATCTCAAGGTCGTAGAAGGTTCGATAAAAATCCGCTACATCAGATTGAAAGGTTTCAGAATCGTAGAAACTTGAATGAAGTACGCTGGCAGTCCATAGGCTGCCTAACAACGCGCCGGGGACAGGGGAATCCCATGCTTCCAAAGAAGAGGGCATAGTATAAACTCGTCCATCCTGTACGGCTTTAAGTGAGGTAAGGTTCGGATCGGAAATCAGGTCCTCCTTGTTATATCCAGCACCTGAAGCAATAAGGATAATCTGGGGATTCCACGCAAGCAGCTGTTCGTAGGAAACCTCAGCCCAGTAAGGGTCCTCCAACTCAGCAGCTACATTTTGTCCCCCACCCAGTTCCAACATCGTATTTTGATACATTTCGGAACCAGCGGTGCTCAAATAGCTGCTGTTTCCTGCCAGATACACACTAGGCCGTTCCGACTGTGGTATTGTTTCTACCAAAAAAGTCTGCATCTCATCGCAGCATTTTAAAAGGCGGTCAGCTCTTTGGGCAGTACCGGTAGCTGTTCCCAATAGGGCGATCGTTTCTTTCAGACGGGGCAAGTCTTCCGGATTAACAGTCAGTACGGGAATTCCCAATTCTTCCAATGCATTAATGCTTTCCTTCAGTTTTAGAGGAAGAATTACCAAATCTGGTCTAAGCGCTGCGCAGCCCTCCAAATCAAAGACTTTGGCCGTTCCTACATTAGGCAGGTCCAACAGTTTGGGAGCCGCCATACCGTAAAGCGGACGGGTATCTGCTTTTGCTTCAATTCCAACGAGTTTTTCCTCTTGACCGAGGGCGATAAGCATCGAGGTAGTAATATAATAACCACTAACGAGTCGCTCGGGTTTTCGCTCAATACATACTTCCCTCCCCGCAGCATCAGTTACCATGACCGGGAATTCGGCTTGTTCTATAATACTGGGATTATCAGCCATAGAAGCGCCACTTGACAACTTCTCTTTTTCTGCAGAAACTGCGGCCGGAGCGAGACAACTAGATAAGACAGATGTTACAACAGCTAAAAGAATTACGAGCCATCTGCATTTTTCCTTCATAATAAAAGCCTCCATTACAATGATAGTTAGAAAGCCAGCTGAAAGCGTTGTATTTTCAAAAGTATAACGCTTTCAAACTAAATCCCCCTATAACATGGGGGATTTAGTTTGAAACCTGCATTTTTTCAAATAGGTAGAAGCTTTTAGACGTGTTCTATCTCTTTTTTCTTCTTCTTCCAAATGGTAGCAACCAACAATGTAGCGGCGGCGCCGCCCACACCGATCAGGTCAGTCATAGTTCCCGGAATAATCAGACACAATGCAAAACCGATCAGAGCAATGCGCGCCACCATAGGCAGCGGTGACTTGAAGTAACCTTCCAAACCACAGGCCAAAACATAAATTCCCACCATAGCCGACAGGACTACGCTTATCACCATTGAGGCAGTATATTCCCCCTGCAACAACAGGATCGGAGAATAGGCGAAGCAAAATGGGATGATCAAACCAGCGGAGGCAAGGCGGAATCCGGAAAAGGCAACTTCCATCGGATTGGCACCGGATAAACCTGCCGCAGTATAAGAGGTCAGCGCAACCGGAGGTACAATACCAGACATCGTTCCATAATAGAAGGCAAAAAAATGTGCTGCCAAGGGAGTAATTCCCATATTGATCAAAGCGGGGGCCGCAACGCTCGCTGTGACGATATAGCAGGCGGTCGAGGGTAATCCCATACCCAAAATCAAGGCAGCGATCATAATCATTGTTAAGGCTAGCCATAACCTGCCGCCGGAAAGATTCAAGATATTAAGCGCCAACACCTGCCCGAGTCCGGTCATGCCAACTACTGCCACAATAATTCCCACCATAGCACAGGCCGTAGTGACGGTAATGGCGGATCTGGCGGATTCTACCAGAGTCTCCAGAATTGTACGGAAACTCATTCTGGTATTTTTGCGCAACGCGCTACAAAGGATTGTGGAAGCAATACCGCAGAATGCAGAGAGCATGGCGGAATAACCGGCCAACAATGTATAAATCACAATTACGATTGGCACCAGCATATGTCCCGTTTCTTTGAATACATCCGGAAGTTTCGGAAGCTCAGAAGAATTCATCCCTGTCAGTTGCATTTTGCGCGCCCGCAGATCTACCATAAAGAAAATCGAAAAATAATACAGTAATGCAGGAATAATCCCCGCCTTCATTACTGTAGCATAGGGAATGCCCAGAAATGATGCCATAACAAAAGAAGCGGCACCCATAACCGGGGGCATCAAGATGCCTCCGGTCGAGGCAGCTGCTTCAACTGCGGCGGCAAAGCGATCAGAATAACCGACTTTTTTCATCAATGGGATTGTGAAGGCACCGGTTGTTGCAACATTTGCCTGTGCGCTTCCGCTAATGGTTCCCATCAGTCCGGAGGACACTACAGATACTTGTGCCGGTCCTCCGCGCAGTCTTCCGGCAAAGGAAATTGCAAAATCATTAAAAAATTTGGCCGTTCCGGAATTATTTAAAAAACATCCGAACATGATGAACATAAACACGTAAGATGCCGCTGTGGTCAGGCTTGTTCCCCAAATTCCGGTATCCGCAAGACTTAACCGAGTCAAGATTCGAGTCCAAAGAAAGCCCTTGTGCTTCAGAATTCCAGGAAAGTAGCGGCCAAATTTTGCATATAGGATAAAAACAATTGCTAAAGAAGGTAGAATCCATCCAACAGAGCGCCGGACGGCTTCTAAAACCAATAAAATTAAGATTGCTGCAAAAATGTATTCAATTGTATAAGGGTTCAGATTTCTTGCAATTAAACTGTCATAGCTGAAGAAAATAAATGCGCATGTTGAAATGCTTCCTATCGCTAAAATCCAGTCAAACACAGATATTTTATCTTTGTTGGACCTCGAAGCAGCCGGATATAAAACAAACGTCAGCACCAGCATAAATCCTAATGAAATGGCGTTTTTCTTTACGGTGATCATCATGCTGAAGCTATTAATAAGGCAGGTCACTACCGAACAGATGATGCAGAAAACTGCAACGGCCTTTCCCACACTGCCGCTAAGTTTTCGGGATTTAATGCCGTTTTCTTTCTTTGCCTTCGTTTTCATGAATATGCTCCTCCCGGGCTTTTTGCAAAAGCGGATTTTTGATGTGTGGCAATACAGCGAGAGATAATACCTCGCTGTATTGCCCAAATCAACTAAACGCTATTACCCTCTCAACATATTAGCTTTTTACGGAAGCAGTGCCTCGGGGATCTCAACACCAATTTCTTTGAAATACCGCACAGCGCCAGTGTGCAGCGGAACCTCGGCCAAACCTTGGAGGCAGGTTTCTGCCTCAATTGTTGAAAGCGCATTATGAGAAGAACGAATCTCATCCATATTTTCAAACAATGTCTTTGTCATTTGGTAAACCACTTCTTCATCCAGATCAGCAGTAGTAAACAGCTCGCATTTATAGCCGACCGTAGTAATTTCCTCGGGCTGATTGCTGTATGTATTGGCGGGGATTGTATACAGTCCAAACTGCGAATATCCAAGGGAGTTCAGCAGATCACACTGTTCCTTGGAGAAGGAAATGATTTTCGTTCCGATATTACCAGCCATGAGTTCAGTTACGCTAGAAACAGGGAGTCCGCCGGTAATATTGATTCCATCCACCTGGCCATTCTGCATAGCGACGGAGGCCTCAGAATAGGCAAGATATTCAGGTGTCCAATCTTTTTCAATTTCTGCATCGGCCAAAACATTCATAATAATCGGAGTGTTATAAGCCGTACCAGATCCTGCCCCGCCGACGCTAATACGATGGCCGACCGCACTCTGAATGTCCATTATACCGGAGTCTTCGGTCACAACAAAGTGTACCAGTTCAGGCCACAGGCCACAGATACCGCGCAATTCTGGGAATTGCTCTTGGCCGTCAAAAGTCCCTGTGCCTGTCATCGCGTAGTAGCCAAAATCGGAAACTGCGAGTCCGAGGTCCGCCTCACCAGAACGCAGCATATTCAGATTTTCAACACCGCCAGCAGATGCCTGACCGGAAACATTTAGACCAGCTCCACCAAGGTGTTCATTCCACAAGGTCGAAAAAATAATTCCTATAGGATAGTATGAACCGCCAGTGCTGCCAGTCAACATAGTGAGGAATGTGTCTCCCAAATCAAGAGGATTTTCTGTCTGCCGAGAACTTTCGGCTTCAGAGGGGATGGCTGAAGCAGGTGATTCCGAAGAAGATGTTCCACTACTCCCGCAGCCGAAGAGGGACAGAACCAGACACAAAGCAATCAGGATTGAAATCATTTTCTTTTTCATTTTTGTACTCCTCTCATTTGACTCGTATGGTTGATGGGTCACTTGGTATACATACGTTGCGAGGCTAATAGAACCGCTTTTACGATCTTTTCATAACCTGTGCAGCGGCACAGATTGCCCGACAAAGCAACTCTTATTTCTTCTTCGCTGGGATAATGATTCCTGTCGAGTAATGCCTTGGCTGTCAAAACCATTCCCGGGATACAAAAACCGCACTGTACCGCACCGGCATCAATAAATGCTTGCTGAATGGGATGGACATGCCTTGCATCTCCCAAGCCCTCAATCGTGGTAATGTTTTTCCCTTCGATAGAACATGTCAAAATCAAGCAGGACCGAACTGCATTCCCGTTGAGAAGCACAGTACAAGTTCCGCAATCTCCGGTTTTGCACCCCTCCTTAAGACCGATCATGCCAAAATGGTTTCGAAGTGTGTCCGACAGAATTTCCGTTTCTTCGACCTCGGCAGATACAATCCTGTCATTAAGGCAAAATTGAATTTTCCGGCTCATTTGTTCCCCACCTTTCGGCCGCTTTTCTCAGTGTTCGGCCAATCATCGTCGGTAACACCTGCTCTTTATATTCTCGGAAGGGACTCGGGCGCGGTTTTGCTTCCTGCGGGAAGATCTCCTCTACCCGTGCAATACCTTCTTCAATACGATTGTTTTTAAGGAGCTTTTCCAAACTGTATGCCCTGCATGGGACCGCATTCAACGCCCCTAGACTAATTACCGCATCTTTACAAACTCCATCCTGCAGTTCAAGAGATACTCCTACCATAACCTTGGCAATATCCTGTGCTCTTCTGCGCGCGAGCCGCAGATAAGCACAATTTTTTTTGGAAATTGGCAGCAAAATTGCAGTCAACAATTCGTGCTCCTCACGAGCTGTTTTCCCTCGCCCGAGCAACATCTGGCTTAACGGAAGCAAACGTTCACCACTTGGGCCCGCCAGGACAACTACTGCATCCAACCCCATTGCCATTGTACAACCGTCGGGCGCCGGGGCTGCTGTACAGATGTTCCCTGCAAGTGTGGCAACCTGTCGGATAGCTGGACTTCCAACCTGACTGATTGCCTCTATCATTCCCGAGAAATGATTCAGCAAAGGGTTTTCCATCATTTCATAGTAAGTTGCACTGCCGCCAATGCGAATATAGCCATTCTGGTGAGATATTTCATGTAGTTCTTGAATATCACTGATAGAAATGATTGCTTCTGGTGTCAACCGCCCCTTGCTAATTTCAATTACAATATCAGTACCGCCATTGACGATTATGGCACGCTTTCCGAATCTTCCCAACAAGCTGATAGCCTCCAACGTGTCGGTAGGACGATAAAATGCGGTTGACATTTAGCCCACCTCCCTCTCACGTTGCTTGATAGCAGCAAGTACTTTCATCGGTGTAATGGGAAGCGTATAAAATGGAATTCCCAACGCATCATAGAGCGCATTACGAATTGCCGGCGCCACTCCAACTACAGGGGGCTCCCCAATTCCTTTCGCTCCAAAAGGGCCAAGTTCATTAGATTCTTCTACGATGATCGTTTCCAGTTTGGGAAGATCCATTGCTGTTGGAATCAGATAGTTATGGTAGGTATCTGTAATAGATATTCCATTTTTCCAATCGAACTTTTCCATCATTGCAAATCCAATTCCCTGTGCAACGCCACCCTCCATTTGACCTTCCGCTGCCTGAGGGTTTATGGCTTTACCCAAATCACATGCCAAAACAGATCGGTCCAGGGTGTAAATTCCAGTACCAATATCCACTGAGACTTCGGCAATATAGGCGCCGAAAGTATAAGTGTGCATACGTGTGTCCTGACCTTTGACTGGGTCCAACCGATTAAGAGGAGGATACCACGAGCCCACCGCGCTCAGCGGCACTTGATGGGAGAATGCATATCGAATCGCTTCAGGCAGGCCGACATAAACCTCCGGCTTTTGTTTTACTTGGATAATTCCTTCTAACAATTCTAAATCTCTGAAATCCGCTCCAAGAATCTGCCCTGCGCATTTCAGCATACGTTCCTTCAGAATCATGCATCCATTTACAATGGCATTCCCCAAAAAGACGGTAGAGCGCGAAGCAACAGTAGCTCCTGCTTCCGGCGATGTATGGTTATCGGAGTAGTTGATATTGACCTTTTCGAATGCAATGCCCATCGCCTGTGCGGCCATCTGCGCCATTGCTACAAGCCCGCCCTGCCCCATTTCTACCGTCGCAATTCCAACCATCAAACTTCCATCCATCTGGAGGTTCAGAAAACAATGGGCGCCGTCATTGGGATATCCTGTACCGGTGCCATACATAAAAACGGCGATTCCGCGACCGCGACGAATGGCGGGCTCTGTACTCTGCTTAAGGGGCTGATCCCATCTGACCCGCTGACAAGCCAGCTCAATACATTTTTTTAGTCCCAATCCTCTGGATGACTTCATCACCTGCCCGGTGATGGTCTGATCGCCATCTTCCAAAATGTTTTTTAGACGGAGTTTCACAGGATCCATCTGCAGAGATCTGGCAAGATCGTCCATCTGACATTCGATAGAAAATATTGCCTGCGGAACGCCAAGCCCTCTGAAAGCGCAGCCATATGTATGGTTTGTAAAAACCGACCGCGCCTCAACCCACGCATTGGGAACGCGATAAACGCCCCCGCCGTACATGGCCATCCGCTGCGGAATAGGGTCCACCGATTTGTAGGCCCCCTTCTCGATCGTTATGTCGGCTACAATTGCTGTAAGAATGCCATCTTTGGTCGCAGCTAGCTTTCGATGCGAATAACTCGCGTGACGCTTGCCTGTATTGCGTAGTGACTCTTCTCTTGTATATTCGCATATGACTGCACAGCCTGTTTTCAGTGCTAAGATTCCGGCCATAACGGCAATTTCAAGATTAGAATCTTCTTTTCCGCCAAAACTTCCCCCAACAATCGGAGATACCACATGCACTTTACTATGCGGCAGCCCAAACGCAGCAGCTAGAGAGCGGCATGTCAAGTGGGGCGAATGACCTGGAGCAATCAGTGTGATTCCTCCCGTAATTTCATCGGGTTCTGCAATGCAAATTTCCGGTTCAAGGTAGGCGTGGTCGGCCATCTGAGTCTCGAAGTCGCTCTCCAAAATAATATCTGCCTGTGCGATTGCCTCGTGTGCCTTTCCCTTTTCTACCCTCCATTGGCTGGAAATATTGTTGTTTTTAGAGAGAGGGTGATTTTTGTGGATCAGTGACGCATTAGGCTTTAATGCCTCTCTGGGATCTTCACAAACCGACAATGGCTCATATTCAACCGAGATCAAGGAAAGAGCCTGATCTACAGTTTTCTGGTCTTTTGCCGCGACGAACACAACGGGATCTCCCTGATAGCGAACTTCATTCTCTGCCAAGACAGGTTTATCTAATGCTGCCACGCCATATCCATTGAACCCTGGCAAATCTTTAGCAGTGACAACTGCTGCAACTCCCGGCAGGCAGGTTGCCTCTCTGACATCAATACTGACAATTCTGGCATGTGCATAGGGAGGAAAAAGCGCCCGCCCGATCAGCACTTCTTTTCGACTTTTGAGCATATCCTTTATGTATCGAGCTCGTCCCTGCACTTTTGCCAATGCGTCAGGGCGCGGAAGGCTTTCCCCCACGACCTGTTTTTTTACCACGTAATCACCTCCAATCAAATGGCCATCACTATAAGTTCAAGATTTTTTCGAATCGCATTTTGCCGCAGTCATGACAATTTCTATCAGAAGGTGCTCACGTGCCATTGCAGCTTGAACCGTAGCCCTTGCGGGCTCATATCCGGGAATAACCCATGACTCCCACACTTCATTCATTGCTTGAAAATCGCGTTTGATATCCTTGAGAAAGATTTGCGCTTTAAGAATATGACATTTATCAGAGCCATACTTTTCAAGCGTGTCTTCCAAAATCTTCAAAAGACCTCGTGTTTGGTTTTGAATGCCTTCGTATTCTCCGCAGGTGCGTCCGGTCAGATAAAGAATCCCATTATACTCTACAACGCGTGCCAGTCGCCCGTTGCATTCATATCTCTGAATCATAGCATAATTCCTTTCTGTCGCCCGTATATGCAACCAGAATGTTTTTCGGTTGAGCACTTGTTCGTTTATTCGCGCTCAACCGTTCCTTCCCAGGTATCCATTGCCTTTTGGTGAGAATGTTCATCATACCAGTGTTTTGTAACTGTTTTGGCTCTGGTATAGAAACGCACACCATCCAAACCGAGTACATGCTGATCACCGAAGAAAGAATCTTTGTTGCCGGAAAAAGGAAAGTAGGCGCTGGGAACTGGGATTCCGACATTGATTCCTACCATGCCGCCATCACTGAGAAGTTCAAACTGTCGGGCATAATAACCGCTCTGGGTAAAAATACAAGAGCCATTGGCAAAGGGGTTTGCGTTCATTACGTCAAGGCCTTCTTCAAAACTTTTTACCCTCTTGATTACTGTAACCGGTCCAAAAATCTCTCTGTCACCAACGGTCATACCAGGCTTAACATAATCCAAAATTGTTGGTCCCACAAAAAATCCGTTCTCATAACCAGGCACCGTGATATCACGACCATCAAGCACCAGTTCAGCACCTTCATCAATCCCCGTTTGAATCCAGTCGCAGATAAACTTTTTATGCTCTGCATTGACTACCGGTCCCAAATCTGTCTCAGGGTTGTATGCGCATCCTACTTTGAGGGCCATTGCTTTTTTCTTCAGCAACGCGACAAAGCGATCGGCAATACTTTCCTGCACTACAATCACCGGAAGCGCCATACAACGCATACCCGCACAACCATATGTAGAATTAATAATCGCGTTAGTTGTGCTTTCAAGATCGCAGTCCTCTAAAACCAGAGCATGGTTTTTCGCCTCACATTGGGCCTGTACACGTTTGCCATGAGCAGCTGCTATTGAGTAAATATGTTTTCCAACACTGGTAGAACCTACAAAGGTGACCGCTTTAATCCGGGGATCAGTCAGGAACAGCTCGGATTCACGCCGGCTACAGGTTACCAAATTAACAACACCCTTCGGGAAACCCGCTTCGCTGTAAAACAGCTCCAGAATTCTCATAGAAGTTAATGGTGTATACGACGCAGCCTTCAGTACGACTGTATTGCCCGTTGCGATCGCGAGAGGTACCATCCATCCCCATGGAATCATGGCCGGAAAGTTAAAAGGGACAATTCCGGCTACCACACCCAACGGCATCCGATAAGTTGCAGTATCAAAACCGGTCGTGACCTGAAGCGAGGCGCTTCCCTGAGAAATAAACGGAGTAGCACATGCCAATTCAGTGGGCTCGATCGCTTTGAGTATATCGCCACGTGCTTCGGCAAGATTTTTCCCCAGCTCTTTTGCACATAGTAATGTCAGTTCTTCAAGATGCTCCATTAGCACATTTCTCCAACGGAACATCATCTGTGTACGTTTACTGATTGACATCTGAGACCATTCAGGAAATGCCGCAGCCGCCGCGGCAATAGCCTCTTCCACCTCATCGACGGTGCAGCAAGGTACCTCTGCCATCGCCTCTCCAGTGCTAGAATCGGTAATCATCATCCATTTATCGGTTTTCGAGTCCTTCCATTCGCCGCCGACACAATACTGCCTTCTATTCATGTTATGTTCTCCTTCCTAGCCAGCTAATGATCAAACTAATATATGTAGAATACACTCATACATTTCTTATGTCAATAGTTATTTTCGTTTTTCAAATTATAATTTTGCAATATATCATTTAATTTCTATATACAGAATTAAATTCTTTTTATTAAAAGATAAACCATTGACATTCTACAGTATTGCGCTATAATTAAATTGAATTTTTGATATAATCTAATATGCGGTCAGGAGAAAGACAAAATCATGAGTAACACCACTACCGACCGACAGTCCAGTCAGTCCGCAATTCGGCTACTCCAAATTATGGAGTGCCTTTCCAAGAATCGAGTCCCTACACGCCTCCAGGACTTGGCAAAACAGGTAAAGATGACTCAATCCACTGTCCTTCGCTATCTTTATACTTTGCAGGATGAAAATTATGTATATCAAGAAGCAGATACTTTGCGTTATGCACTGACTTGGCGCGTCTGTGGGCTAAGTGAAAATGTAAATTCCCTGCTCAGCTTACGCAATATCACAACACCCTTTATTAACCATCTGGCAAATATCTTTCACACAGGGACATGCTTAGTCATAAATGAGGGAAACGAATGCGTATATCTCGATTGTATTGTAGATTCTAACGCTAGCCTGCAGTATATCGGAAAACGTGCGCCACTGCATGTTACTGGTTCAGGAAAGGTTTTATTGGCACAATATAATGACGTGCAACTCAATGATTATATCGAAACAAAAGGCTTGGCAAAACTTACAGAATATACCATTATTGATGCTACGGCTTTGCGCAAAGAGTTAGAAAAAATCCGCAGTCAGGACTATGGCATGGATGAGGAAGAATGTGAAATTGGCCTCAGATGTATTTCTTTTCCTCTTCGTGACTATTCCGGACATGTAATTGCTGCCGTAAGCGTATTTGGATGTATTGAAGATATGTCGGACCACCGGATTAAAGATGAAATTCGTCCTGCATTAAAAGAGGCTGCAGCCACGATCTCCACCCGCCTTGGTTACCGTCCAGAAAAATAATTGTGCGCTATCGATCACAAAAGCGTTTTTTAATATTATTGTGAAGTTTAGAAGATGATAAAATGCGCCTTTCAGGCTCCTTCATAAAGATATATTCTTCTTAATCAGGAAAGTTTTGTTTTGTGACGCTAATGAGTATGGGAGGTGCTACATATCATTCTGCCTATATTCTGTTTTGCCTTAGAAGTTTTTGTATGACAGAAGCAATGTGCTAAATCATTTACGTCTTTCATGACAAAATCCGCCTTTTGCTTTTGATGCCGGTGACAAACCCACATCTATTTTAGCAAAAGACGGATTTTTGTACCCTAAGATTTTCATCCTCACCAGCAGGTGCCGTCAAGGTTTATGCGCAAATTAATCTGCAGATCTCGTGAAAATGAAATCAGCCGGCAACAGAGGCATCCTCCAAGGCAGCCTCCAGATGCTTCATGTTCATGTACTTTTTATTGCCCCACTGGGTGCCGGCCACATAACGCAGGCGGGCACAGACCAGCATGAGGGCGGAGTTGCCATCCGGGAAGGTGCCCACCACCCGGGTTCGGCGGCGGATTTCCCAGTTGAGCCGCTCAATAACGTTGTTGGTCCGGATGCGGGTCCAATGCTCAGATGGGAAATCCGCATAGGTCAGCGTCTCCTCAATGCCGTCCTCCACCTTCTTTGCGGCCTCTTTCAGCTTCAT
>Ga0129314_1001600_pt1 | contig 15116 bp, 10 predicted proteins | sample O1111metagenome_FD_94431 | JGI IMG/M metagenome (GOLD analysis project Ga0129314, IMG submission 94431) | Orangutan individual fecal microbial communities from fecal samples from Wisconsin, USA - O1111 metagenome | ecosystem: Host-associated > Mammals > Digestive system > Large intestine > Fecal...
ACCGTCTCCCCACTGTTCAGGAGGTCCTGATCGAGGGTGAGACTGCCGTCCTTCGCACGGTAGTACTCGACATATTTCTGCTTCGCCATCTGGCGTGCATTCTCATGCATCTCGAGGGCGGCGTTTCGCTGATGGTTCAGGATCAGCATGGGCACCATGAGGACGACGCTCGCGAGGATCACGAGGGTCAGGGCGAGCGCAGCCTCCACGGTGAGGGAGGAGCGGCATGGCGTCAGAAGAAGTGTATTCAGTTTTTTCTTGTATTCTGATGCCCGGTGATGGTACCTGGAGTGTGACTTGTGCCGGGGCAGGGTACTTCGTTCCTGTTTCATGCGTTTCCTCAGATGAGTTTATGTGATTCGCTGCAGTGCAGCGGAATCATCCGCAGGTTTGTCAGCGGTCAATGTTTCGGGTGCAGGTGTACGGCGCATACCGTAGGCTTTCAGCCGCACGATGTCGCAGCAGGCCGCTTACTGCGTATCATTCCGATACTTGTAGTAGCTGCTGATTTCCATCGAGTAGTCGATGGCCGGTACCGTATCGGCGACCATCTGCAGGATACCGGTGCTGTACATGACGTGCCGCGTGTCCGGGCGGACGGTGGCCTCGAGCGCATAGAGACACTCGTCGAGGGCGAAGCCCGTTTCCGGATCCTTTCCGATCTGCCGTATGTTTTTCTCGATTCGGCTCAGCATCCGCTGGTTGATCTCTGCCTGCCGGAGAAGGCCCTCGCCAAGCAGAAACGCCCGGAGGTAATCCCGGTAGGAGAGGCCGTTTTTTCGTACATCGGCACTTGCGGAAGGATGTTCACCGAAACGGAGAAGTCCGGAGATATCGACAGACCAGCTGCTGTTATCATGAAAGAGTGGCACACGTCCGGCAGACAGCAGGGTCTTTACATCCTGAATCGCCTGAACCAGTGCCCAGATGCCGAGGACGAAAAAGGTGAAGACGGAAATCAGCGCCGGGTTTCCCGTAGCGACGAGAAAGGACGTGACGAAGAGCCGGGCTTCGTTCCGCTTTTCCGGACTCGAGTAGAGATAGATCAGATTCATACCTTCCCGGAGTGCGACGAGCTTCGTGACATATTCCGAGAGATTCTCGTAGTCGCTGCTTTCGCCACCGAGCAGATACTCGAGCTCGAGCGCCTGCGCACCACTCGGTGGCAGCTGCTCCTTCGGTGTTTCGCCCGGATGGTAGTAGTGAAAGAACTTCAGTGCATACTCGCCGAGGATGGCGACCTCCACCGGATGGGCCGTGGAATCCGCCGGGAATGCCGGTGAGCGGTCATGAATGGCCGTGTTTGACGGAAGAGCAGCACCGTCCGGCAGCACCAGCGAGAGCAGATTTCCCTGCAGCAGATCACTGATCTGATCGAGCAGGGCCTTGTTTTTTGCATTGATCCTCGACAGCTCGCCACCATAGTAAATCAGTGAAAAGCTGTGCCAGTCCGCGGCGGCAGTGCGGTAGAAGCGCCGTATCTCATAGGAAAAGTCCGGCTCGTCCTCCTCGTCGTCATCCCATGCATCCGAGATGGCATCCGCCAGCCACTCCTCGAAGTCATCGACGTCCTGCTCGACGCGATCGGCTTCGGCGATGAGGGCAGCGGCCTTCGCCGGCATCGCTTCGATCTCTGCACGGACGTCGCCGCTTCTGGAAACATAGTTCTCATATTCGGAGATTTCCGCCTCGATCGCCTGTCGTCCCTCCTCGGAGAGGGAAGCCGAGCGGGTGTCAAAGTCCGCGCGAAGTGCAGCGACCTTTTCCGCGAGCTGGTCGGCTGCCTTTGTATAACGGCTGACGGCATGCTGAAGCTCAGTGAGTGCGCGAGTGAAGGAGTATTTCGCAGAGTAGAAGTCGTACGGGTCCTCACGCCGGAGTGCGTTCCAGGCTTCCTGGTGGGCGGCTTCCGCACTGCGCGTGGCGGCATCCACCTGAGCGATGGCATCCTCGACGGCCTTCAGGTCCTTCGTGTCGAGCTGATAGCTCCGCTGCAGTTCCCGGATTTCCTTCGACTCATCTGCACGGCGGAACACCTTTTCCAGCTCCTCCACGACCTCCTGCTCCTGAAAGTCACTGCCCGCGAAGCTGATCAATGAATCCAGAAGTCCATATTTCATATACTCCAGCACCTCCTCTTCGAAGCTGATTCCTTCGGTGACATGCACATGCTCCAGGAAGGAGACACTGTCCTCCCGGATGCTGCCTGGAAAGAGGTCCCGGGCGCTGAGGTAGGGCTTCATGAAGTCATAGAACTCTTCCGAGAGATCCTCGTCCGTCCGGTACTGCAGTCCGAAGATCCGGTAGTTTTCCCAGAGCGGGCGATGGAACTGTGAGAAGAGTGACTCCATGGAGCTGTCCACCGCCGTCTGCCAGAACAGGCGCTCCGAGACGGTGCGGCAGGACTCCACGATGGTGAGCAGCAGCGCAGCGATCATCGCGAAGCTAAGTGCGAGAAACACAGTGACCGAGCCCTGCGTGCGTTGAGCTGCGAGCTCTGCCGTCGCTGTGCGGCGACGTTCTGCGTCTGTGTGTGCAGGGCCTCGTGTCATGCGCCGCTTCATCAGTACACGCTGCTCGCGGAGCTCTCGATCTGATCGAAGATGTCATTGAGAAGCGCTTTGATACGATCCTTGAAGATCAGGACGAGTGCGATCAGCACGACGAGGATCAGTACGAGCTCGATGGTACCGATGCCGGAATCATCCTGGAGCAGTGCGCGCAGTCGTTTCCGGCAGGCCGTGATGAACAGCATCCATGCAAACAGGAACTGATCATACAGTCGGTGCAGTACACCGAAGATGGTATCCAGCATCGTGTGCGGCAGTATACCAGAAGCAGTTGGGAACATAGTGAAGCTTGTTGTCATGTTTTTTCCTCCTGAGGCCTCGCCTCGTGTGGGGCGTAGTATCCTCCTGACATATGCCGGGACAGGATGCTGCGCAGATTGATAGTGTCCATGTGAAAAACGTAACAGTTTAGCTGGAGACCCTCACCCGAGAGCACTCATGGCCGGCACGATGACGATGATCATTACGATGCCGAGCATGATAAACAGCGGGAGCAGCAGCTTCGTGCCGGCCTCCTCGCCGAGGCGCCGGGCGGTCGTTTTCCGCTGCTCGAAGGCGTCCTCCATCTCGAGCTCCAGCATGGCGCGGAGATTCCGTGCGCCGTTCATCCGGTTCTGCTCGATCAGACTGACGAGCTTCGTATACGGCTTCAGATTCACCCGCCGTCCGAATGAAAGATAGATTTCCGATTCCGGCATGTTGCGCCGAAACTGGATGACCATCGTGCGGAGCTCCTGATAGAGTGGCCGATCCTCCTTGATGCCGCGTGCGATGAGCGCATCGAAGTGCTGTGAGATGGTTTCCAGGGCATTGCGGACCGTGAGACCGGCACCGATGTAGACCATGAGCTTCGATACCAGCTCGGAATAGTCCAGCATCAGGAGCGCCTCCCGCTGCTTCTTTTCCGTCCGGCGTGCCTGCCCCTGGCGCATATAGATGGCCATGGCGGCGATGACGCCGAGCAGCGGCAGCAGAAGATAGCTCCGGTCCTCGTGCTCACTGTAGTAGATGCGCTGTCCGTCGATTTCCGTCGGCAGGGAGAGCATATTCTCGCCGAGACTGCCCTCGTCCTCCGTGGTGATGGCCTGCTGCAGCTGAAGCAGCAGGGACTCATAGCGGGACAGCGCCCGTGGGACGATACCGACATAGATCCGGTACGGTGTCGAGTGATACTGGGTTTTCAGATACTTCGTCTCTCCGTCGGTACTCGTCGGCACGATGTCCGTACTCATGATGAGGGACAGATAGCCGGTCACCACGGTGCCAGGTGGCAACGTTTCGTTATGCAGCGTGCCGTCGCTGTCCATCAGGTGACGGTACTTCCGGTAGTAGGCCCGCGCCTCATCCGGCGTCACGGAACCGGCGGAGAGCGCCGGATCGAGCTCCGGGTAGAAGTCCCAGGAGAGCTGCACGCCGTACTTCGGGAGCTTCGTCATGAGGCGGAGATCGTGCTGGAGATTTGCGAAGCTTTCACCCTCCGCGACCACGAGCTCCTCGAGCTGGTCATAGATTTCACGGAAGACAGCATTGGCCTCCTCCTCGGTGTAGCGCTTCGGACTGACCGTGATATCGAGCGGAACCGATGTATCCTCCGTGAGTCCAGAGACCTCCAGGGTGATATACTGCTTCGACCCGCCATAGCCGCTTCGCGGAAGACGGAAGCCCTCCTTCAGCACGCCGTCCTGAAGTCCCAGAAAAAATACCAGAATCGTCAGGAGCAGGGAGGCACTGATACAGAGCAGCATCTGCTTTCGAATCCCGGCGGGGGTCGCCTGTGCCTGCTGCCGAAGCTTCTGAAGATACGGCCGCAGCGTCTTCTCCAGCGTGCGGCGCAGAGAATGTCGTGTCCTCATAGCTACACCTCGATATCCATGATGCGTCCGGCGAGCCAGACGGAGAGGACATACAGCAGGAGACAGAGCGTCATGGTGATGCGCCCGAGCACCGTCGTGTACAGGGTCCGGAAAAACTCCGGCGAGCTGAAGTTCATATACAGGATGATGAGAAACGGGACGAGATTCATGACCCGTTGCTCATAGCGCTTGGCGGCGTTCATTGTGAGGATCTCCTCGGAAATCTGCACCTTGTCACGGATGACAGAGGCCGTGTGCGCGATGATTTTCACGAGCTGACCGCCGTTTTTCTTCGCGACGGTGAAGACCTCGGCGAAATTCGCGACATCCTCGAGTCCGGAGCGGTAGGCGAAGTCCGCGAGCAGCACCTCGACCGGTGTATGCAGGCTCATGCCGTGCACGATCTGCTCGAACTCCCGCACGATCATCGCGTCCGGGGAGAAGAGATGCTTGAGCTCACCGATGGACGCCCGGAAGGCATTTTCCGTGGAGTAGCCGGCACTTAAGAAAGAGGAAAGGATCGCAAGGGATTCCTTGAATTCCGTCAGCAGCTGCTGTCGCCGTTTCTCGCAGAGCGCCTTCCGACAGGAGAAGGGGTACAGCAGGCAGAGCGGCAGCGTGACGAGCAGCACGCGGCGGCTCTGGTAAAAGGTATACGCGACCAGCATATCCGCGAGCAGCGCTGTGATGAAGAGGCGGAGATACTCGAGGGGCGTCAGGATATACTCGTTATAATCGATCGAGGAGCTTCTGTCGGGACGTGAGATCCGCAAGCTTTTCAAGCTTCTGACCATCGAATTTATACAGTGGCTTAAGTTTGATTTCGTCATGTTCAATGCCGATCACCTCCGATATTTCCAGTACCCGTCGTTTATGGTCACGGGTACGTCCTAAGTGAACGATGATGTCGAGCGCCGACTCGATCATGCTGCGGATCGCCGGCAGCGGAAGCTCCGCGCCCTGCAGCACCATGGTCTGCAGACGGCGAAGCATATCCTGGGCGGAGTTCGCGTGGCCGGTGGACAGGCTGCCGTCGTGGCCTGTATTCATCGCGTTCAGCATGTCGAGCGATTCCTTTCCTCGCACCTCGCCGACGATGATGCGGTCCGGCGACATACGGAGGGATGCCTTGATCAGGTTCTGCATGCTGATCTCGCCTTCCCCCTCTGCGTTTGCATTTCGCGTTTCGAGGGAGACGAGGTTCGGTACGTTTCGGATCTGGAGCTCGGCGGAGTCCTCGATCGTGATGACCCGTTCATCCGACGGGATGTACTGACTAAGTGCATTGAGAAAGGTGGTCTTTCCGGAGTTGGTTCCCCCGGAAATGAAGATGTTGTACCGTGCCCGTACGAGCGAAATCAGAAAGTCGGCGGCTTCCTGTGTCAGGGAGTCGTAGAGGATCAGCTTTTCGAGGGTGATCGGCTCCGGGAACTTTCGGATGGTGACCGTCGGCCCCTTCAGTGCGATCGGCGGCAGGACGACATGAACACGCGAGCCATCCTCCAGACGGGCATCGACGATCGGTGTACTGGTGTTGACCACGCGGTTGATGCGACTTACGATGCTCTGAATCAGCTCCTCGAGCTGTGCCCGGGACTCGAAGCTCCGGTCCCAGCGCTGCATGTGTCCGCTGCGCTCGATGAAGATCTCCTGCTCGGAGTTGATCATGATTTCCGTGACATCGGCGTTATCGAGTACCTCGGAAAGCACATCGAGACGACGGAAGCTGTTGAAGACAGCATCGCGCAGATAGAGCTTGTCCCGGAGGCAGAGCTCCGGATGTGCGAAGAGAAGCTCGTCGATGCGGTCATACAGCTCCGCATCGCTGAAGCTCCGCTGCTCCTCGAGTCCGGCGAGCAGCTGCTGCTTCAGCTTCTTCTTTAATTCGGTCTGATCCATGATTGTATTCATATGCTATATTCCCTTAGTATGATAGAGCCGCATGATCCACTTCCGTTTGTACATAACCTGCGATGCGCATGCGCTTCGATCTGCATGTATCGTGTATGGTACTGCGATACGCATGCCTGCTAGCGCACCACACGCTGCGGCTGCGCATCGTAGAGGTAGTTTCGTATGACCGCCGCAGTAAATTCGGACAGCCGCTCCGAGGCCTCTGCTTCGGAATATTCCGTATGCTCCAGAGGTACGATGAGCTTCACGATCCGGTCGAGTGCGGCGCGATGCGGAGAGCCGGAGAGATAATGCTCCAGGGCGGACAGCTTACGGTAGTGCGCAGGCTGGTCGGTGACCGGCATGAAGATCCAGTCGGCCTGCGGGAGGATGCCCTCCACGCGGCTCAGAATACTGTCGGTGTCGAGGACGACAGCATCGTAGTCGACCGAGGCGCGCAGGACCTGGATAAACTGTGGAAGCTCCTCATCCCGCAGCGTCGCGATATCCTCTGGTGAACGGACCGGCGGGATGAGGTCCATGCCGTCGACACGCGTGATCATCGAGTGCAGACGCTCGGCATCCAGCCGCTCCTTCTTATAGAAGTAGAGCGCATCACTGAGAGAGGCGTTTCCACTCTGCAGTGATGCATCGGCCCGCGCCGAGACCTCCTCGAGGCTGACATAGAGTGCCCGCATATCCTTTTCGAGTGTTTTCGTGAGACTCTCGGCGAAGCAGGTCTTCCCGGATCGCCCGATCGGACTGTACACGAGGTACAGCCGGGCGAGTCCCTGCCGATTCTTCGGCTCCGACTTCTTCGCGAGCTGATAGCTCGAAACGAGCTCATGCAGGATCTTCTCTCCGGACTGATACTTATAGATTTTGTGCGGCGCATCTGGACGCGCTCCGTCGAGCACCTGCTTCTCAGTCATCGGTTCCTCTGTAAGCTCGACCCGGGTATGCACCGGGAGCTTCTCGAGCTCCGCATCCCCGGCCGCTTGCGCATCACTCAGCAGCAGATCGATGTCGTTCTGGTGTGCGAAACGCTGCAGCTCCGTCACGGTCTGAAAGGTATAGACGGTAAACGGACACTCCGTCCGCGAAGATGCATACTTTAAAAAGCGTTCACAGTAGCTGGGATCCTGTTCCAGCAGTGCGAGAATCTGATTCATAGAAGCCTCTTTTCATACAGATAAATCATTTTTTGGAGCGTACAGCTCAGGTAGAGAGCCCGGTATGATTTCACTGGTCTCGGAGTGTGATCCTCCGTTGCCGCCCTCCGGGGGCCCAGCGCTGAACGCTTACGTTCTGAGAGTATCTCCCGCTTTGCCGGTTCAGGGTTCAGGGGTAGGGAAATGAACCGTACGACGCGGGAGAGAAGATCAGTCCCGGAATCGCACCGAGAAGCAGTGGCAGGGCCAGAGGAAGTGTCGGAAGCATGTGCCGCTCCCGGAGCCTCCACCTGCCAGAATCTATTCTGATCCATAGAAGATACATCAGTGCCAACACGAGCCCCGGCAGCAGAAGCTGACATCCGGCATCGACACCGCACCACGCGATGACCAGTGCCATCAGTCGTGCGTCTCCACCACCTGCATGGGTCAGTGAGGCCAGGGCACGAAACATGACGAACGCGAGAAGGTAGCGAAGAAGATAGGAGACACCCGTTCCGCTGAAGCAGAAGAAGCACGCCGGCAGCGTCAGGGTGCCCCTGTATGAAAGGAAATAACCAGAACATAAATAGGTGTAGATCAGCGCATGAGGGATACGCCGCTCTCGTAGATCATAGCCCGCAGCGATGGTCAGACACTGCAGGAGGATAAGCTGAGATACTGTCATGTGGCCTCCGCGTTTGGTATAGCCCGAGTATAGAGGAGACAGCGCGAATCGCCTATAGTCGTCATGTGGACTATAGTCCCAGGACAGACTAGACGCCCTGCGCATGGAGCTTAGAAAAATGCAAGTGAAGCACAGGACAGGAACCCGAAATCGAGAAGCTGAAATGAACCAAAAGACAGAATTCCGTAATGCCTGGAGGATATTCACAAAACGTCTGATTTATTTGCAGCATAGTGCACAGGCAAATCTCAAACCACTGTGAGTCGACGGATTCTGTCTCGTAGTTCAGGCCCTCCGGGTTCCTGTCCCCATCTAGTCGAAACCCCGCGAGTATGCTAGAATACTGTCGTGTTTTTAAGAAAGGCCGTACTATGAATATCATTTTACTATCCGGTGGCTCCGGCAAGCGCCTGTGGCCACTTTCCAACGATATCCGCTCCAAGCAGTTTATCAAGCTCTTCAAACGCCCGGACGGAAGCTATGAATCGATGATCGAGCGCGTCTACCGCCAGATCCGCACCGTGGACCCGGAGGCCCGTGTCACCATCGCGACCTCCCGCACCCAGGTATCCTCCATCCTGAACCTGCTTGGCACCGACGTGAATATCTCCGTCGAACCGACGAGAAGGGACACCTTCCCGGCGATCGCCCTCGCGAGTGCCTACCTGCACGAAAAGTGTCACGTCCCGGAGGACGAGTCCGTCGTGGTCTGCCCGGTGGACCCGTATGTAAACGATGACTATTTCCATGCGCTGAAGGCACTCTCTGAGCAGGCGGATAAGGGCGAGGCGAATCTCGTCCTGATGGGCATCGAGCCGACCTATCCATCCGAGAAGTACGGCTATATCATCCCGGAGGCGAAGGCCCCGGTGTCGACCGTCCGTACCTTCAAGGAAAAGCCGGATGAGGCGACCGCCCGCGAGTACCTGAAGCAGGGTGCCCTCTGGAATGGCGGCGTCTTCGCCTATAAGCTCGGCTACGTGCTGGACCGTGCCCGCACCCTCCTCGACACAAGCGACTATCAGACCCTCTTCGACCACTATGCCGAGCTCCGCAAAATCAGCTTCGACTATGCCGTCGTCGAGCATGAGGCGAAGATCCAGGTGATGTGCTTCCACGGCGAATGGAAGGACCTCGGTACCTGGAACACCCTGACCGAAGAGATGTCCGAGCCGGTCATCGGCCACGGCATCCTCGGCGAGCACTGCGAGGACGTCCACATCGTGAACGAGCTGAGCGTGCCGATCCTCGCGATGGGCCTAGAGCATGCGGTGATCTCTGCGAGCCCGCAGGGCATCCTCGTCAGTAACCTCGAAGCCAGCGCCCGCATCAAGCCATACGTGGACCAGCTCCCGGATCAGATCATGTTCGCCCGCAAATCCTGGGGCGACTTCCGCATCCTCGACGTCTCTCAGGGCTCGATGACCGTGAAAATCGCGATGCGCCCGGGTGCCCACATGAGCTATCACGCACATCACGCCCGCAACGAAATCTGGACCGTCCTGGACGGCCGTGGCACCGCCATCGTCGATGGCGAGGCCCGCAGCGTATGCGCCGGCGACGTGATCTCGATTCCGTGCGGCGCGAAGCACACGATGTGTGCAGATCCGGAGACCCCGCTGACCCTCATGGAGATGCAGCTCGGCGAGGACATCGCCGTCGCCGACAAGACGAAGTTCGATATGCCGGCAGAAAAGGAGTAACGATGGATTACAGGAAGGAATATACGCGCTGGTGCGCGCTTGCGAAGGGACTGGATGCCGATGTCGAGCAGGAGCTCGCAGCGATCCGTGGAGAGGAAGAGAAGATTCAGGACGCGTTCTACCGTGACCTCGCTTTCGGTACGGGCGGTCTTCGCGGCGTGATCGGCGCTGGCACGAACCGCATGAATGTGTACACGGTAGCGAAGGCCTCCCAGGGTCTCGCAAACTATGTGCGGAAGCACTTCGCAGCCGCTGACCGCCGCATCGCAGTTTCCCGCGACAGCCGTATCAAGTCGGATCTTTTCGCCGAAACCGCGGCCCGCGTCTTTGCAGCGAATGGCATCGACGTCTATATGTATGAGGACATCATGCCGACCCCGTGCCTCAGCTTCGCGACCCGTGCGCTTCACTGCGCTGCCGGTATCATGCTGACCGCGTCTCACAACCCCGCGAAGTACAACGGCTATAAGGTCTACGGCGCCGATGGCTGTCAGATCACGACCGAGGCAGCCGCCGAGATCCTCGCAGAAATCGAGGCACTCGACCTCTTCACCGACATCCGCATGACCGAGTTCGAGATCGCCGGCACCCGTGACACGGCGGAGGCCAATGTCTCCACCGCCGACCTCGTCACCAACCCGGTCACGCTGGATACCGTCACGGCTGACGCGACATCGGCAGAAAATGAAGCTGCGTCATCACACAGCGCGACAGTTGCGTCGGACATGGATGCGCCTGCGACGGGACATATTTTCTGGATCGGGGAGGCTGTCTATACCGACTTCGTAGAAAATGTCAAGAAGCAGTCCGTACTTGGTCCGGATGACAGCATTGACCGAAACGTAGCGATCGTTTACTCGCCGCTGAACGGCACCGGCCGCGCACCGGTGACCAGGACCCTCCGGGAGTGCGGCTACACGAACATTACGCTCGTGAAGGAACAGGAGATGCCGGACGGCCACTTCCCGACCTGTCCGTATCCGAACCCGGAAATCAAGGAAGCGATGGCGCTCGGCATGGACTATGCGGAGCGTGTACAGGCGGACCTCCTGCTCGCGACCGACCCGGACTGCGATCGTGTCGGCATCGCCGTTCGAAGAGCAGACGGAAGCTATCAGCTTCTGAGCGGCAACGAGACCGGTATCCTGCTGCTGGACTACATCCTCGCGCAGCGAACGAAGCACGGAACGCTGCCGAAGGATCCGGTGATGGTGAAGACCATCGTGACCATGGACCTCGGCGAGCGCATCGCCGCGCACTACGGCGTCGAAACCGTCAATGTCCTGACCGGCTTCAAGTTCATCGGTGAGCAGATCGGTCGGCTCGAGAAGGAGGGCCATCCGGAGCGTTATGTCTTCGGCTTCGAGGAGAGCTATGGCTACCTCACCGGCAGCTATGTCCGTGATAAGGATGCCGTCGATGGTGCCCTCATGATCTGCGAGATGTTCTGCTTCTACAAGACGCAGGGCATCAGCCTCCTCGACCGCCTGCAGGCGCTCTATGCGGAGTACGGCTACTGCCTGAACACCCTCCACAGCTTCACCTTCGAGGGATCCGCCGGCTTCGAGAAGATGCAGAAGATCATGCAGAACTTCCGTACGGATGCGCCGGACACCTTCGCCGGAAAGAAGGTGGAGAAGGTCCTCGATTACCTGCCGGGTCTCGACGGACTTCCGAAGTCGGATGTCCTCAAGTACCTGCTGAGCGACCACTGCTCCGTCGTGGTACGCCCGTCCGGTACCGAGCCGAAGCTGAAGATCTATATCTCCATCAGCGCGGAGAACCAGCAGGCAGCGGAAGCATGTGAAGCCGCCATCGCCGCTGAACTCGGCGAACGCATGAAGTAATACTTTCATATCAACAAAAGGCCCCGGAGGGGCGCCAGCAGAAGCACAGTATGGCTTTTGCTGGCGCTCCTCCGGGGCCTTTGACTGAACTGTTTTCGTTATAGAAAATTTATAATTTTGCTAGCACTCGATGCTTGAAAGTGCTAACAACCGCGCTATAATATTTTTATCCGAAGGAAATAAGGAGGTTCAGTCTTATCAATATTAATAAATTTACACAGAAATCGATCGAAGCGATCAATAACTGTCAGAATATCATCAGTGAATATGGAAATCAGTATGTGGAGCAGGTTCATCTTCTCTACTCGCTGATCACCATCGATGACAGTCTGATCGCGCAGCTTCTGAAGAAGATGGGTGTGCCGATGGAGCAGTTTAAGTCGTCCATCACAGAGGAGATCAGTCGTCTCCCGAAGGTATCGGGTGCCGGTCAGATGTACTTCTCGCAGGGGGCGAACCTGGCGCTCACGAAGGCAGAGGAGCATGCGAAGTCCATGGGCGATGAGTATGTTTCCGTGGAGCACATTTTCCTCAGCCTCATGAAGGAAGCCGATCCGACCCTGAAGAAGCTGTTCCAGCAGTATGGCATCACGAAGGATGGTTTCCTGAAGGCACTCGCCGAGGTGAGAGGTAATCAGCGTGTTATGTCCGATAACCCGGAGGACAGCTATGATACCTTAAACAAGTACGGCTACGAGATGGTGCAGCGTGCGAAGGATCAGAAGGATGATCCGATCATCGGGCGTGATGATGAGATCCGGAATATCATCCGTATCCTCAGCCGTAAGAGCAAGAACAACCCGGTGCTGATCGGTGAGCCGGGTGTCGGTAAGACCGCCGTCGTCGAGGGTCTCGCACAGCGGATCGCGAAGGGCGAGGTACCGGAGAGTCTGAAGGATAAGAAGATCTTCGCCCTCAACATGGGTTCCCTCGTCGCCGGTGCGAAGTACCGTGGTGAGTTCGAGGAAAGATTGAAGGCGGTACTCGATGAGGTCCGTAAGTCCGAGGGTCAGATCCTCATGTTCATCGATGAGCTGCACACCATCGTCGGTGCCGGCAACCAGGAGGGTTCGCTCGATGCAGGCAACATCCTGAAGCCGATGCTGGCGCGCGGTGAGCTCCACTGTATCGGTGCGACGACGCTGAACGAGTATCATAAGTACATCGAGAAGGATGCGGCGCTCGAGCGTCGTTTCCAGCCGGTCATGATCGATGAGCCGTCGGTCGAGGATACCATCTATATCCTGCGTGGTATCAAGGAAAGCTACGAGAAGTACCACGGTGTGACGATCAGCGACAACGCACTCGTCGCCGCGGCGACCCTCAGTGACCGTTACATCTCCGACCGTTTCCTGCCGGATAAGGCCATCGACCTCGTGGATGAGGCCTGCGCGATGGTGAAGACCCAGATGGAGTCGATGCCGGAGGACATGGCGGCCCTGCAGAGTAAGATCACACAGCTCAAGATGGAGCAGATCTCGCTGAAGAAGGAGGACGATACCCTCTCGAAGCAGCGTCTCGCCGACATCGAGAAGGAGCTCGCCGAGCTGCAGTCACAGTTCGACACGAAGCAAGCACAGTGGGACAACGAGAAGAAGTCAGCCGGCGACCTGCAGGCACTCCGCGAGCAGCGGGATCAGCTGAAGAAGGATATGGAGCGGGCAATGCAGACGGGCGACTATGCAAAGGCCTCCCAGATCCAGTACGCTGACCTTCCGGCCATCGAAAAGAAGCTGGCGGACGCGGAGAACAGCGTCCATGGGGAGGATCGCGCACTCCTCCAGGAGACCGTGACCGAGGATGAGATCGGAAAGATCGTCAGCCGCTGGACCGGCATCCCGGTATCGAAGCTGAACGAGTCTGAGCGTTCGAAGGTGCTGCATCTCGGGGACGAGATCCACAAGCGCCTGATCGGCCAGGACGAGGCGGTGGAGAAGGTCGTCGAGGCCATCCAGCGTTCGAAGGCCGGCATCAAGGATCCGACACGGCCGATCGGTTCGTTCCTCTTCATGGGTCCGACCGGTGTCGGTAAGACGGAGCTGGCGAAGTCCCTCGCACAGAACCTCTTCGATGACGAAAACGCCATGGTACGTATCGATATGTCCGAGTATATGGAGAAGTACTCCGTATCGAGACTGATCGGTGCTGCACCTGGCTACGTCGGCTATGAGGAGGGTGGTCAGCTGACCGAGGCTGTCCGCAGAAAGCCATACTCTGTCGTGCTCTTCGATGAAATCGAGAAGGCGCATCCGGATGTCTTCAACATCCTCCTGCAGATCCTCGATGACGGTCGGATCACCGACAGTCAGGGCAAGACCGTGGACTTCAAGAACACCATCATCATCCTGACCTCGAACCTCGGTGCGCAGTATCTGCTGGACGGTATCGACGCAAACGGTGAGATCACCGAAGACGCACGGAAGCAGGTACACGACGAGCTCTTCCGCTCCTTCCGTCCGGAGTTCCTGAACCGTCTCGATGAGATCATCATGTTCAAGCCGCTGACGAAGGACAACATCGCGCACATCACGGAGCTCATGGTGGCCGACATCAACCGCCGTCTTGCGGATCGTCAGCTGAAGATCGAGCTCACCGACGCGGCGCGTGACTATGTCACCGAGCACGGCTATGATCCGCAGTTCGGTGCACGTCCGCTTCGTCGTTTCATCCAGAAGAACGTCGAAACGCTCGTCGCCCGCATCATCCTCGAGGATAAGGTGCAGGAAGGCGACACCATCACCCTCGATCTGAAGGGTGATCGGCTCGACGCAGAGATTCACAGATAAGCTAAGAGCCCCGGAGGGCCGGTCCTCCGGGGCTCTGAAACTATGATCTGAAACTGTGTAGAAAATTGTAAGCATTCCGTACGCTATTCTGTGCTATACTCCCATTAAGAACGAAGAGAGATCCTTAAAGGAGAAGAGATATGAGACGATTAAACTGGACGAAGCTTCTGGCTAGCGCGACGGCGATGACCCTGCTGAGTGCGATGCCGTCGATGGCCGCATGGCAGTATACTCTGCAGGGCCCGATCGCAATCTGGACCGAGACGACGACCGGACAGCAGGTATGTGTATACGCCGGACAGCCGGCTCCGGACGGCACCCCGGCACCGACCGTCACGATGACCGCCGAAACCTTCACGACCGAGGCCGCGCAGCGCGCAAACACCGCACAGTCCATCGCCGCAGCCAATGCTGCCGTCGATGCAGCGAAGGCCGCCCGCGGAGGAAACGTCGTGCAGGAGACGACTCTGACGGCTGAGCAGCTCGCAGCAAACACTGCAGCCGCGAACGCAAACCTCCAGATCGGTGATGTCACCACGATCGCGAAGGTACTGCCGAAGAGGGGCAGTGGCACCGGCCCGAATAATACCTATACGAACGCGACGCTCCCGACGATCCAGACCCA
>Ga0129314_1001602_pt1 | contig 15089 bp, 14 predicted proteins | sample O1111metagenome_FD_94431 | JGI IMG/M metagenome (GOLD analysis project Ga0129314, IMG submission 94431) | Orangutan individual fecal microbial communities from fecal samples from Wisconsin, USA - O1111 metagenome | ecosystem: Host-associated > Mammals > Digestive system > Large intestine > Fecal...
AAAGTCGAAGAGGTCCGGCTGCTTCAAGATGGCGTCTGGGTTGTAGGAGGCCCCGCTGCACAGCCCGCTGGCCAGCATCCCGCCCGTGGCCCCGGACTCCATGCTGAGCACAATCTGGTCGGTCAGTCCCTCCTCATTGGCCACCGCGGCCAGATTGGTGGGCATCCCCGCTCCCAGGTTGGTGACCCCTCCGGGCTTCAACTCCAGGAGCGCCCGGCGGGCGCAGATCTTGCGAAGGTTCAGCGGTATAGCGGGCATCTGGTCCAGGGGGACCTTCACCTCCCCGGTCCAGGAGGCCACATAGGGTTCTTCGTCCGGGGCGTAGTGCTGGCGGGAATTTTCCGGGCTTCCAATGACCATGTAGTCCACCAGCACGCCGGGGATCACCACCTGCCGAGCCGGAATCGATCCTTTTTTTACCAGCCGGTCTGCCTGGAGGATCACAATGCCACCGCTGTTATGGGTGGCTGCCGCCAGTTCAAACTGCTCAATGTGGACTGCCTCGTGCTCAATGGAGGCGTTCCCCGCCTCGTCTACACTGGTGACTTTGATGAAGCAGACATCGATGGGAAAGGCCCGGTAAAAAAGGTATTCACTGCCGCCCAGTTCCAGCAGCCGGACGAATTCCTCGTTGTACTCCTTGCACTTGTCGTTGATCCGACATCCTTCCACCCGAGGGTCACAGAAGGTTTTCAGCCCCACATGGGTGAGAACGCCCGGTTCCCCCGCCGCAATGGCACGCATCAGGTGCGAGATCACCCCCTGGGGGGCCATGTAAGCCGGGAATTTGTTCGAGGCGATATACTCCCCCATGATCGGCGCCATGCTGTTGTTCCCACCGTAGAGCTTACCGATCATGCCGTCATGAGAGAAATGATTCAAGCCGCGTGTCTTCCCGTCGCCGGCGATACCGGCTGCGAAAAAGGTGAACAAGTCCCTGGGGTGCCCTTCCGCCAGGAATTTCTGCTCCATTTGTAGCAGCAGCTCCTCCGGAAGCCCGAAACTGACGAAACCAGTCAGCCCTAGTGTCGCTCCATCCTTGACCATATCCACCGCTTGCCGGGGAGTTATGAGCTTTGCCATATCGTCAAGTCCTCCGCACTTTTTACAAATTTCTGTTTTTCAGGCCAAAAGTTTTAGGCCAATTCCAACAGAGCTTGTTCTAATTTTACGGAGAACTCTCATTTGGGTCAAATGCCGTTCCCGTTTAAAACTGATGCAAAAACGTTATATATTGTTTCGTTTTCTAAAATATAACGTTTTGGAAACCATCCTCATATCTGGTAGTCTTTTTTTGCATTGGTTATCTTTTATTCTTGCTGTTATAATTTTAACAAGCTATCCAGCTAGAGGCGAAATACCGGATGTCGGGGACTGAGCCAGGGGCCCAGTCAATGTTCCGCGGAATCCTGACCAGTTGCGAGGAGGGACACACTGTGAATCTCCAGCATTTGCGATACTTTCAGGCCGTGGCGCGGGAAGGCAACTATTTTCGCGCCTCTCAGAAACTTTTCGTCACACAGCCGGCGCTCAGCCGGGCCATCACCAACTTGGAAAACGAACTTGGCTTTCCTTTATTTGAGCGGGTGGGCCGTCGGGCCCAGCTCACCGCCTGCGGGCGAACGTTCCTCGACTACGTGGAAAAAGCGATGAACAGCCTGGACCAGGGCATCGACGCCTCCCGCGCCCTGGCCGGGCAATTGGAGGGGGTCATCCCCATTGCCTGCATCTACGGATATGTGTACAGCTACCTTCCTTTGATGCTCCATGGTTTTCTGGAGCATCACCCAAGCGTCCACTTCTCCATCAACCCCTGCTCCACCCGCGAGGTCCTCTCCCGGGTGAACTCCGGGGAGGCCGCAGCCGGGATCTGTATCCGTTCGGCATACATGGAGCAATTTCAAAGCCTGGAGTACATGCTCATCCACAAAGAGCGCATCGTGGTCATCGCCTCAAAAAAGCATCCGCTGGCCCGACAGGACCGCTGTTTGCTCTCTGAGCTGTCCCAACACAGAATCGTCAGCTTTGGCGCCGACTCCGGTCTCTGCTACAAGACAAAGGCCATGTTTTCCGCAGCGGGGCTTCCCTATGAGGCATATATAAAAGTAACCGACGACCAATCGGTAATCAATGTGGTGCGTAACAACCTGGCCGTGGCCTGCGTCCTGCAAAACACCGTGAGCCCTGACGACTCCGATATTGCCGTTCTGGAGATCGCAGACCAGGTGGAAACCACCGCGGACATCTGCCTCACGATCAAAAAACGCCCTGTCTATTCTGTCGCAGTCAGCGCCTTTGTGGAGTACATCATATCCAACTCCAATTACAATCAGGCACTCTGACATGCTCGTTCAAATAAAAACACTGGCCGCGGATGATCCGGCGGCCAGTGTTTTTGCGCGTTATAAGGGGAAATAGCGCACGTGGTCCTCCGACTCCTCCCGGTGAACCCGTTCCTGGTCTTTCAGGTAATAGAGATGAGCCAGAGTTTCCCCGACCGCAAACCACTTCTGGTGGGGCGGGAACTGAGTCCAAGGGGTGCCCCGGGCCGACCAGCGGATTTTGGCGGCGATGGTGTGAGCGTCCATGCCCGGCTCCTTCGCCACGGTTTCCCAGATTTCCTCCAGCCGCTGGGCGTGATGTTCCAGAATCTCTCCGATCCGCTCCTTTACGTCCCGCTGCCCCGCCCGGTGGGCCGGCAGGGTAAGGCGTATCGGAAGCTCCGCGATTTTCCGCAGACTTTCCAGGTAGTCCTCCAGAGAGTGTGGGGCGTCTTTCCAGACGCTGATGTTAGGTGTGATGTCAAAGAGAAAGTGATCGCCGGACAGCAGGATCTGCTCTTGGGGCAGGTAAAGAACCATGTGGCCGGGCGTGTGACCAGGCGTATGTATACACACCAGTTCCAAATCCTCTAAGTGCAGTCGCATCCCGTCCTTTACCGGAATGACCGGGAAGGTATGTTCCGGCGCGTAACGGCGCCCCTGGTTCTCTGCGGCCTGCCTGGGCAGTTCCTCCGCCGGGAAGCCCTCCCGGCGAAACAGGTCCTCCATATATGGCCACACATCTCCCGCCTTAATATGGCAAAAGTAATTGTGGTCAATACTGTTCATATAGACCTTGCAGCCCAGCTTCACAAAGTCCTCGGCCAGACCAATGTGGTCGGAGTGGAGATGGGTCAGGAACAGGGAGGTGCACTCCATGTCCAATCCTAGTTTTTTTACTCCCTCCCACAGGGCCTCCCGGCACTCCGGACGGTTAAAGCCGGTATCCACCACCAGGCTGCCGTCCTTGGTCCGGATGACGTAAGCATTCAAGTTCCGCAGTGGATTTTGTGGCAGTTCCACCTGGATACTCCAGATCTCAGGCGTATCCAGTATTTTGGTCAGCATCGCTTTCCTCCCCTCCGGCCTTACTTGAAATGGGGCTCACGCTTTTCCAGGAAAGCGCCGACGCCTTCAAAGGCGTTGTCCTGGTTGTAGCCATACTCCACCAGGTCCAGGTTGCGGTAGAAGTTCTCCTCGGAGGTCTTCATCCACATCTCCCTGATGCCCCGTTTGATAATCTGGAGCACGTTGAGGGGCTTCTTCGCCAGTTTCTCTGCCAGGACTATCGCCGTCTTCACCGTCTCCCCGTGGGGTGCCAGGTGGTTGGCAATCCCCATCGACAGACAGGTCTGAGCATCCAGAACCTCCCCGAGGGCACAGATCTCAAGGGCTCTGGAGGGGCCCACCAGCTTGGGAAGACGATATATTCCGCCGGAGCCGGGGAACACGCCCAGATTGACCTCGGGCAGGGAGAGCTGGGCGTCCTCCGCGATTACCCGTATGTCGCAGGCCAGAGCCATCTCCATGCCGCCGCCCATACAATGGCCCTCAATGGCGCCGATCACGATCTTGGAGCAGAATTCGATGCTGTTCATCACGTCGTTTTCCATATGGAACTTTTTGCCCACAAAGTCCCCCTTCTGGGCCATAAAGCCACGGAGATCGGAACCCACGTTAAAGGCCTTCGTCCCGGAGCCGGTCAGGATGATGACGTTCACCTCATCGTCCCGGTCCAAGTCCCGCAGGCTGGCCCGCAGCTCTTCCAGAGACGCCACCGTGTTCAGGTTCAAGGGAGGATTGTTCAAGGTCACCACAGCCACCTTGCTGGGGTGCTTTTCTACCAGGACCAGTCCATTTTTATATTCCATTATGATCATGCCTTTCTGCGAGAAATACCAGCGAGGAACGAACCAAGACAGGTGTTTCCGCTACAAAGTGTATTGGATAGATTTTTTTGAACGTAGCTATACCAAAACGGAGTCAGAGCCACACTGAACGGGGCATTGCTCTTGTCGTGCCGCTTCGTGATCAAGGATAAAACACGCCTTGGCGCTCAGGCCGGAGATATCCGCGCACCGCGCGGAGCATCCGCAGACGATATAGAGCTCGTCGTAGTGGACGCCCGGCTGAGCGGCGGGGAGGCGTTCGCCCAGCTTCTCCTCCAGCCTGCGGACCAGCGCCACCCGGTCAAAGCGTGGATTGCACCCCCCACAGTATTTGACTGCCCGCTTCATGTCCCGTCGCCGCGTGCCAGTATCTTTCTTGCAAAGGCCAGCAGGTCCGGGTCGGCGGCGCGGCGGAGCTCCACACTCCGGACCTCCGGCAGCTCTGTCCGCAGCGTATCCTCGATAAACCCCATCGTGCTCAGGTCCGCCGAAGGGCACCCGGCGCAGGCGCCCAGCAGCTCGACCGAGACCACGCCGGCCTCACACCCCGCCAGCCGCACCCCGCCGCCGTGTCCGCTGAGCATGGGCCGCACCCGCTCCTCCAGGACCTGCTCCACCCGCTGTTCCAGTTCCATAACGATCCGCCTTTCCGAGCATGCTCAGATGATGATGTTCTGCCGCTTCGCCTGGTATGTGAGTTCCTCCCGGAAGTCCGGGTGTGCTATTGCGATAAGGGCCCTGGCCCGCTGGGCGAGGGTCCTGCCCCGCAGCTTGGCCAGGCCATACTCGGTGACGATGTAGTCCACGTCGTTCTTGCTGGTGGTGACCACGGCCCCCGTGGTGAGCGTGGGCTTGATCCTGCTCACGGTACCCCCCTTGGCGGTGGAGGGGAAGGCGATAAAGCTCTTTCCTCCCGGGGACTGGATGGCTCCCCGCACATAGTCGGCCTGGCCTCCGGAGCCGGAGACATGGCGGGGCCCCACGCTCTCGGCGCAGACCTGGCCGAAAAGGTCCACCTCCAGGGCGGCGTTGACCGAGATGAAGTCGGGGTGTCGGGCGATGACCGCCGGGTCGTTTACCTGGTCCACCGGCAGCATCAGGAAGGCCGGATTGTCGTCGATGTAGTCATAGACCCGCTGGGAGCCGAAAGCCAGGGTGGCCACGCTCCTGCCCCGGTGGAGGGGCTTGCGCTGGTTGGTCGCGGCTCCGCACGCGATGAGCTCCACCATACTGTCGGTGAAGAGCTCGGTGTGAATGCCCAGGTCATGCTTGTCCCGCAGGTCCAGGCCCACCGCCTCCGGGACCGCGCCGATGCCCAGCTGGAGGGTGGCCCCGTTGGGGACCTCCTCGGCGATGAGGCCGCCGATGGTCCGGCTCACCTGGTCGATAACGGGGGGCGGGGAGATGGGGAGGGGCGCGTCGTGCTCGCACAGGGCGGTGACCCGGGAGATGTGGACCATGGGGGCGGAGAGAGCGCGGGGCATCCGGGGGTTCACCTCCAGGTAGATGCGCTCCGCCTTTTGGAGGAGGACCTCACTCACCGAGCCCACCACGCCCATGCTGAAATATCCGTGGCGGTCCATGGGGGAGACGGCGGCGCAAAAGGCGTCGATCTTGCCGAGACCCTGGAAGAGGCCGGGCATGTCCCGATAGTAGCAGGGCATGACGTCGATGCGCCCCTCTTCGACCCCGGCCCGCAGCCCGGCTCCGGAGAACCAGGAGACGGGGGTGATGCCCCGGGCGGCCTCCGCGCCCAGGCAGGACATGGGCCGCAGGTCCAGCATGGTGTGGAGGGTCACCCTTTCGACCTCTCCCGCCGCGGCCCGGTCCCCCAGCGCCTCCAGGATGGCCGGTGGGACCGACGCGGCGATGTCCGTGCAGACCGTCCAGCCGTCCCGGATTTGCGCCGCGATCCCGTCCGGCGTGGTGCGCCTGCGGCCATACTCCGATCCCAGGCTCATGCGCCCTGCTCCTTCAGCACTTCCTTAGCGATGACGATTTTCTGTACCTCGGAGGTGCCCTCGTAGATGCGCAGGATGCGGGCATCCCGGTACATGCGCTCGATGGGGTAGTCCTTCATGTAGCCGTAGCCTCCGTGGAGCTGGAGGGCCAGGTCGCAGACGTAGGTGGCGGTCTCTGCGGCGTAGTACTTGGCCATGGAGGCGTACTTGCTCACCGGCTCCCCATTCTGCCGCTTGGCGGCGGCCTGGAGGGTGAGCAGGCGGGCGCATTCCACCCTGGTGGCCATGTCGGCGATATACCATTGGAGGCCCTGGTTGGCGGAGATGGGCTTTCCGAACTGCACCCGCTCTTTGGCGTACTTTACGCCCTCCTCCAGGGCCCCCTGGGCCAGGCCGCAGGCCTGGGCGGCGATGCCGATGCGCCCGCCGTCCAGTCCGCTCATGGCGATGGCGAAGCCGTCGCCCACCCTGCCCATGACGGCGCTTTTGGGGACCCGGCAGTCCTCCAGGATGAGCTCGGACACCGCCGCGCCCCGCATGCCCATCTTGTCCTCCGTCTTGCCCGGGGAGAGGCCGGGGGTGTCCCTGCCCACCAGGAAAGCGGTCATGCCGCCCCGCGTCCCCTTGGCCGGGTCGGTAAGGGCGATGATGACGAAGTGATTCCCCTCCCCGGGGCCAAAGTTGGAGATGAAGCACTTGGTCCCATTGAGGATATAGCCGTCACCGTCCTCCGCCGCCCGGGTCCGCAGACCGCCGGCGTCGGAACCGGCGCCGGGCTCGGTGAGGCAGAAGCAGCCCAGCTTTCCCTCCACAGCCTGGGGGAGAAATTCGGCCTTCTGCGCCTCAGAACCCTTGCGCAGGATGATGTCGCTGACCAGCAGGTGGACGGCCAGGATCTCGGCGGTGCTGGCGCAGCAGCGGGCCGTCTCGGAGATGGCGAGGACCTTGGACACCTCGTCCAGCCCCGCCCCGCCGTACTCCTCCGGGATATTGAGCCCCATGATCCCCATCCCGGCCAGCGCCGCGATGCTCTCCGCGGGGAACCGCCCCGTCTTGTCCACCGCGTCCGCCCTGGGCCGCAGCTCCTTTTCCGCAAATTCACGCACCATCTCCCGGATGGCGCGCTGGTCTTCCGTCAGTTCAAACATTTCTGTTCCCTCCCACGTTTATGTCTTCTTACCGAAACGCCGCCGGGCGCTTCTCCAGAAAAGCGGACATCCCTTCCCGCTGATCCGCCTCCGTAAAGTTCATGGCAAAGACTCTCTGCTCCAGCTCCAGCGCCTCGCCCAGCTCCCGCTCCAGGCCGGCGCGCATACACTGCTTGCCGTGGGCGATGGCCGTGGCGCTGTTCCGGCTGATCGTCTCAGCCAGCTCCATGCAGGCATCCATGAGCCCTTCCGGCTCCGCCACCCGGTCCACGAGGCCCATCTCTCGGCACTCCTCCGCGCCGCACGGGCGGCCCGTGGCCAGCAGCTCGATGGCCCGGCTCAGCCCCACCAGGCGGGGGAGCCGCTGGGTGCCGCCAAAGCCGGGGATGACGCCCAGGGAGGCCTCCGGAATGCCCATTTTAGCCCTGGTACTGGCGATGCGGATGTCGCAGGCCAGGGCCAGCTCGCATCCGCCCCCCAGAGCGTAGCCGTTGACCGCCGCGATGGTCACGGCGCGCATGGAGGCCACCTTGTCCATGGTCCGGTGGCCCGTCCGTGAGAAGGCGGCCGCCGCCTCGGGCGTCATCTCCCGCATGGCTGCGATATCGGCCCCGGCCGCGAAGGCCTTCTCTCCGGCCCCGGTCAGGATCACCACCTTTACCTGCCGCCTCCCGTCCAGGCGGTCCATGACCTCGCAGAGCTCCTCCAACACGGCGGCGTTGAGCGCGTTGAGCGCCTCGGGCCGGGAGAGGGTCACCAGGGCCACCGGGCCCCGCTCCTCACAGCGGATGTACGGTTCCATGCCCGGCCTCACCCGTACCGGTAGAAGCCCCGGCCGGTCTTCCTGCCCAGCCAGCCGGCCTTGACGTACTGCCGCAGCAGGGGGCAGGGGCGGTACTTGCAGTCGCCGTAGCCCTCGTAGAGGGTCTCCATGATGGCCAGGACGGTGTCCAGGCCGATAAAGTCGGCCAGCTGTAGCGGCCCCATGGGGTGGTTCATGCCCAGCTTCATCACCGTGTCGATGTCCTCGGGGGAGGCCACCCCCTCGTAGAGGCAGTAGACGGCCTCGTTGATCATCACCTGGAGCACCCGGTTGGAGACGAACCCGGGCACGTCCCGCACCTCCACCGGTGTCTTGCCCAGCGCCTCGGATAGGGTCTTCACCGCCGCGAAGGTCTCGGGCGTGGTGGCAAGGCCCCGGATGAGCTCCACCAGCTTCATCACCGGCACCGGGTTCATGAAGTGCATCCCGATGACCTGCTCCGGCCTCTGGGTGAAGGCGGCGATCTCGGTGATGGGGAGGGAAGAGGTGTTGGAGGCCAGGATACAGCCGGGCTTGCACACCCGGTCCAGGGTCTGGAAGACCTTTCCCTTCACGTCCATGTTCTCCACGATGGCCTCCACCACCAGATCGCAATCGGCGGCGTCCTCCAGGGCGGAAGAGGGGATGAGGTTGGTCAGGACGCGCTCCTTCTCGGCCTCGGTACGCTTTCCCTTGACCACGTCCTTGGCGAGCAGACCCTCGATAAAGGCGAGACGGCTTTTGACGATCTCCATATCGACGTCGTTGAGGTAGGTCTTGATCCCGGCGGCGGCCATGACCTGGGCGATGCCGCCGCCCATCTGGCCCGCGCCGATGACCATTACGGTCTCGATACTCATTGTTGTGGCTCCCTTTTCTTTAGGATACCCGTGCCGGACAGGAAACAGGCCACACCTGCGTGGGAGGGAAAGGGCGGATGCGTGTTGGGGGGATGGGCCCTGGAAGGGAATGCGTACAGCTGCGGCCTGTTTCCCACCCGGCATGGGGCGTTTTATGTTTACTCGGCCTCGATCCAGACGGCGTCGCCCTGGGCCATGCCGGAACAGATGGCGGCCACGCCGTTCTTTTTGCCGGAGCGGCGGAGCTCGTAGATCAACGTCATGAGAATGCGGGCGCCGGTGGCCCCGATGGGGTGGCCCACGGCCACGGCCCCGCCGTTAACGTTGACCTTTTCGTCCATGGCCTTCTCGTCCATGCCCAAGATGCCCAGGCAGGAGACCAGGGGGACGGCGGCGAAGGCCTCGTTGACCTCGAAGCGGTCCACGTTTTCCAGCCTCAGCCCCGTCTTCTCCATAAGACATTGGATGGCCAGGCCGGGGACGGTGGCGATGTACCGGGCCTCCCGGCTGGCCTGGGCGTAGCCCTTGATGCTGGCCAGGATGGGGGCCCCAAGCTCCTCCGCCTTCTCCCGGCTCATAAGCACGATGGCGGAGGCCCCGTCGTTGGTGCCGGGGGCGTTGCCGGCGGTGACGGTGTTGTCTGGGGTGAAGATGGGGGGCAGCTTGGCCAGGGCCTCCATCGTGGTCTCCGGCCGGGGGGCCTCGTCTCTGTCCACCACCGTGACCGCGCCCCTTTTGCCGGGGACCTCCACGGGGAACCGCTCGGCGTCGAACACGCCTTTGGCCTCGCCGCCGGCCCACCGCCGCTGGCTCCGGAGGGCCCAGGCGTCCTGCATCTGGCGTGTGACCCCGTACTCTCCGGCCACCGCGCCGCCGATGACCGCCATATGCACGTCGTTCTGGGGGCACCACAGCCCGTCCAGCACCATGGCGTCCTTCATCTTCACGTCGTTCATACGCGCGCCCCAGCGGGTGTCGTTGACCAGATAGGGGGCGTTGGACATGCTCTCCATGCCCCCTGCCACAATGACCTCCGCGTCCCCGGCCTTGATCATCTGGGCCCCGATGGTGACGGCCTTGAGGGCGGAGCCGCACACCTTGTTGATGGTGACCACGGGGACGGTGTAGGGGATTCCCCCCTTCACAGAGGCCTGACGCCCCGGTACCTGCCCCTGGCCGGCCGCGATGACGGTACCATAGACCACCTCGTCCACCTGGCCGCCTTCGATCCCGGCCCGCTTCAGCGCCTCCGCGATGGCCAGTCCCCCCAGGTCCGCGGCCCTCAGCGGTTTCAGCCCGCCCCCAAACTTCCCAAACGGCGTACGAGCCGCGCTTACAATCACAACTTCATTCATACTTTTCTCTCCGATCTTGCTCATAGGATCAGGTATCGTCCCTCTTTTCGGGGTGGGGCTTTGGGGCGCTGATCTGGATAGCCCAGGGTCAGCATGGCTGCCAGGGGCCCTTTCCCTGGGGCAAAAAGGTCCCGCAGCTCATCCCCCACCCCCGCCTCTGCGGGCGCGGTGAGCCAGCAGCTTCCCAGGCCCTTGTCCGCCGCCGCCAACAGAATATTTTCCATTGCGGCGGCGATGCTCAAGGTGACGGCATCAGCTTTGTTCTCATAATCCGGCTTGTACCAGAACGCCAGGATACAGACTGGAGCGCCGCCCAATTTTCGCACAAAGCGGGTGGTTTCCGCTACTACTTCGGGGTGCTTGCCGAAGCGGGACTGCAAGTCCGGCTCGATCCGCGCCGATACCCGGTCCATGACCTCCGCGAGACGGTCCAACTGTTCCCGGCTGCGGAGGGCCACAAAAAACCACGGCTGTAAATTGACCCCGGAGGGGGCGGCCGTTCCGGCCTCCAGGATGTCCCGGAGGTCCTCGTCTCCGACCGGCCGGTCCTGATAGGCCCGGATGCTCCGCCGGGCCATGATCGCGTCTCTTGTCTCCATATTCTCCTCCAGAATGAACGCTGCCCCGCCTTCTCCCACCGGGGACAGGCGGGGCGGCGTGTTTATCGGTCCTCGAAAACCGGCGGTCTCTTTTCCAGGAAGGCCGTCATGCCTTCGCGCTTGTCATAAGTGCCGGAGATGAGACCAAAGAGGGCGGCCTCGTACTGCTGGGCGGAACGGAGGTCCATCTCCGAGCCGTAGTCCACCGCCCGCTTGATGAAGTCGAGGACGTTGGCCCCCTTGGAGAGGAGGGGCTCACAGAACTCGCCCACCGCCGCCATGAGCCCGCCCCGAGGGATCACCTTATTGACCAGGTTGATACGATAGGCCTCCTGGGCGTCGATCATCCCGCCCGTCATGAGCATCTCCTTGGCCTTTGTGACCCCCACGATCCGGGGCAGGCGGATGTTGCCGCCGAAGCCGCAGCACACCCCCAGCTTGGATTCCGGCGCTCCGAATTTGGCGTTTTCGGAGCAGAGGCGGAAGTCGCAGGCCAGGGCGAACTCGAACCCGCCGCCCAGGCAGTAGCCGTTCACCGCCGCGATGACAGGCTTGGGGCTCCCCTCGATGGTGGCGCACAGCTTATGCCCCGTGAGACTCCACCGGTAGGAGGTGAGACCGTCCATCTTCAGCTCTTCCCCGATGTCGCCGCCGGAAATGAAGGCCCTCTCCCCGGCCCCGGTCAGCACGATGACCCGGACCTTGGGATCGGCGATGAGCTCATCCAGGGCCGCCTGGAGCATGAAAAAGGTTTCCCAGTCGATGGCGTTGAGAACCTTGGGGCGGTTGATGGTGATTAGACCCTTCCCATCTCTCAACTCCACCAGAACCGCACGTTCCTCCATATCCGTCACCCCTTGATGCCGGCGATGCGTCTGGCGAGGCCCTTCTTCATCTCAAAATTGCCCTGGCGGGTAATCATGACCTTCTGGGCCTGGGGGGAGCCCGCCCCGTGCATGCTCTCGGTGCGGTAGCCCACCGCAGCCGTGCCCAGGGCCAGGTTCTCGCACAGCCGCAGGCACCGCAGCCGGTCCTCCGCGCTCACATTCTGGCCCACCAGATACTTCTCCACATATTTCCCCACCTCCGGGCTCCGCAGGTCGGCCTCCGACGGCGCGGTTACCATGATGCCACCCGCGATGTCCTCCATCAGCCGCACGATCTCGTAGGGATACCGGGTCACGTTCAGCTTGCACACGTTGGCCAGCAGCAGGTCCACCATGTAGTTGCCCGCCTTGGTCTGCCACGCCTCGGCGGCAGAGGCGATGCCGCAGCAGTAGAGCTGCTCGTTGAGCTGGGTCATCTCCACCAGCTTGTCCTTCACGTGGCTGGCCTTTTCCGTCCCGTTATACTGGGCGATGAGAGAGGCCGCCCCGATGGCCACGTCCCCCACGCCGGACTTACAGCCCCCGTAGCTGTTCCGGTGTCCGGCGGCGAAGAGCTCTACCAGCATCCCGGCGAAGTCCACCTCGCCGTTGAGGAAGATGTTCTCGTTGGGAACGAAGACGTGGTCGAAGACGGTGAGGGCTTCGATGCCGCCGTATTGGGCGTTGCCCAGGTCGATGTCGGCGCCGGGCTCCAGCTTGCGGGTGTCGCAGGACTGGCGCCCCAGAATCATGGTGATGCCGGGGGCGTCCAGGGGCATGTGGAACGCGATGGCATAGTCCTCCTGCCCCGGCTTCATCGCCTGGGTGGGCAGGACCACCACCTCGTGGGCGTTGGTGATCCCGGTGAGGTGGCACTTGGCCCCGTTGACCACCACGCCGTCCGGGCGGCGCTCCACCACGTGGACGTACAGGTCCGCGTCCTGCTCCTCCCCGCCGATCTTGGCGCTCCGGTCCCCCTTGGGGTCGGTGAGGGCCCCAGCCACAATCAGATCCTCCTCCTGACAGCGGATGATGAACTCCTTGAAGCGCCGGAAATACTCCGTGCCGTGCTTCTCGTCGATCTCGTAGGTGGTGGGGTAGAAGGCGTTGGCCATGTCCATGATGACACACCGCTGGAAGCAACTGCCGGTACGCTGGCCCATGAGCCGCTGCATCTTCACCTTCTTGTTCAGGTCCTCTTTGCCGGCGTAGATGTGGTTGAACCGGTTGATCTTGTGCCCCGTGAACTGGCTGGTCGCCGTCAAAAGGTCTTCGTACTCCGGCATGAGCGCCATATCATAGGTATCCTCCAGGCATTTCCGGGAGGGGATCAGCATGGCGTGATGGATGGGGTCATCGATTTTTTCTCCCTGAAACCAAATGTTCCGTTCCATTTTCGCCAGACTCTCTACGTACTCTGCGCTTGTCATAAGGGGCATAGGGGTAACCTCCTTTAATTTTGTTTATACATTGGTTAAAGAACGCCTTACTTCAGGCCCAGAGCTCGGGCAATTACCATCTTTTGAATGGCGTTGGCACCTTCATAGATCTGGGTGATCTTAGCGTCCCGCATCATCCGCTCCAACGGATATTCCCGACTGTAACCATAGCCGCCGTGGTACTGGACGCACTGAGTGGTGACCTCCATGGCCAAATCAGAATTGTAGAGCTTGCCCATGGCGGCCTCGGTGCCAAAGGGCTCCCCTTGATCCTTGAGCATCGCTGCCCGCCACAGGAGCAGCCGCCCGGCATCCACCCGGGTCTGGAGGTCCGCCAGGCCAAATTGAACATCCTGGAATTGGCTGAGCCGCTTGCCGAACTGGACCCGCTCGGTGACATAGCGGCAGGTCTCGTTCAGCGCCCCCTGGGCGATGCCCAGAGCCTGAGTGCCCATGCAGATCCGGCCGGTATCCAGGGAGGCCAAGGCCACCTTCATGCCCTTGCCTACCTGCCCCAGGACCTGGTCGTCGGAAAGGTTGCAGTCCTCAAAGACGATTTCCGCCGTCAGCGATCCACGGATACCCATCTTATGGATGTGCTTGCCCACGGAGAATCCCGGGGTGTCCTTATCCACGATAAAGGCGGTGAACTCCTTGCCCCCCTTTTCGTTGACGCCGGTGACGGCAATGACAATGTGGAAATCGTTGGCAGGGGCGCTGGAGATGAACATCTTGGCCCCGTTGAGGACCCAGCCGCCGTCCACCTTCTCCGCCTTGGTGGTCATGCCGGAGGCGTCGGACCCGGCGTTGGGCTCGGTGAGGGCAAAACCCATCAGATGTCCCTGCGCCATGAGGGGCAGATACTTATCTTTCTGGGCCTGGGTGCCGAACTGGTGGATGCAGGTCATGGAGACACAGTGGGTGGAGATGATGCTGGAGGTGGAGCCGCAGACCTTGGCCACCTCCTCGTTGGCCAGAATGAAAGAGAGGAAATCAGTCCCGGCCCCGCCGTACTCCTCAGGGAGCCAGCAGCCCAGGATGCCCGCCTCGGCCAGGGTGGAGATGTTCTCGCTGGGGAATCGCTCTTCCTCGTCGATCTCGGCAGCGAGGGGCTTGAACTCATTCTCCGCCAGCTCCCAGGCAAGCTGCCGCATCATGGTTTGATCTTCCGTCAATCGGAACATTTTGACGCGCTCCTTTCACATGACGCCGATGCTCTGGGCAATCCGCGTTTTTTGAGTCTCCATGGCGCCGCCATAGAGTTCCGTCATTTTGGCGTCCCGCATCATCCGCTCTGCGGGATACTCCCGGCTGTAGCCGAAGCTGCCCATAAACTGAACGCACTTGCGGGTGACCTCGTTGGCCAGGTCGGCGGCCACCACCTTGGCCATGGAACAGCGGGCCGAACAGTCAAGGCCTGCCGCCCTCTCTCCCGCCGCGGACCAGAGGAGCATCCGGGCGGCTTCAATCCGTGCATGGAGGAAAGCCATGATTTGCTGAGTATTCTGGAACTGGGCGATCCGCTTGCCGAACTGGACCCGCTCGTTCACATACTGAACGGCGGTATCCATGGCCCCCTGGGCAATGCCCACGGCCTGTGCGGCGCTGCCCAGATGCAGCCCGTCCTCTACCGCCGCAATCACCGCCTCACCTCCACCGACCTGGCCGATCACCGCATCTTGGCCCACCTCGCACTGGTCCAGGAGCAGTTCTCCGGTCACACAGGCCCGCTGCCCCATCTTGGGGGAGAGGGGGCCGAACTTCACGCCAGGATTGCTCTTTTCTGTCAGAAAGACGGTCAACCCCTCGTCGGCCACTATGGCGGCCACCAGATAAAAGTCGCTGTTGC
>Ga0129314_1001603_pt1 | contig 15088 bp, 14 predicted proteins | sample O1111metagenome_FD_94431 | JGI IMG/M metagenome (GOLD analysis project Ga0129314, IMG submission 94431) | Orangutan individual fecal microbial communities from fecal samples from Wisconsin, USA - O1111 metagenome | ecosystem: Host-associated > Mammals > Digestive system > Large intestine > Fecal...
CGGTTTTATTGCTGTAAAACCAACCGTCCAAACATTACCAAATTTTCGTTGTTAAGGTGTTGCTTACGGCACACCTCTGAGCAATTCTATCACAGAGCTGCACACCATGATGCGTTACTTGGAATACGATTTCCTGAAAGACCACGGCTTGCAGCACTTCGATAATTGGGTTGCGGTGTTCGGTGAGCAGAAAACAGACTATGATTACAATTTATAGTGCTCCATAATAAATAAAGCAGATTATGACTGACATATTATTTTTCAAAACATTTAGCCAGCTCATATAGGTTGTGATTTTCGAATTGTGTCCCAAGTTACGACGCAATACGACAGCACAACCGCTTAATTGCCAGAAACCATAAAAATTGTTGCTGTCAAGGTTGTCTTCGTAACCTTGACAGCAACAATTTTTATGATTTAATGCCAGAACGATTATGACGTCTTTCGACATTTACACAGTTAAAAAATCGGACTCCATCAAAAAATATACAACACTTTCAGGCAGTTCTATGCATATAACTCCCCATATGTTTCGACACTCCTTCGCAACCTTGCTTCTTGAAGAAGGTGTTGACATACGATCTATACAGAAAATACTCGGTCACAGCTCAATTACAACCACACAGATATACACGCACATTGCAATGTCAAAGCAAAAAGAAATTCTTTCAATCAAACATCCACGGAACAAAATCAGTGTGTGAATTTCTATTCAGTATATGCAGTATTTTGTATATTGCCTAAATTATATTATTCCATTCAGTTCCTGATATAATCTTTTTGCAAAGCTGTCAGTCATACCGCATATATAATCGGTAACTAACAGGAGTCTTAAATACAGCTTTTCGTTATCATCTTTACCGTTTGAATATATTTTATAGATCTGGCGGTAATTATCCGAAATCAGATAAATTATTCTTTTGTCCATAGGAGAAAGCTCATCAGCTGTATCGTATTTAACAGCAGCGGGGACAAATTTATCAAGCAGAAAATTGATCATATTTCCCGCTGCTATCTCTGTTTTGTATATTATTTGGGATTTGAAAACATACTCAAAAGCTATGCTTCCCAATGCTTCAGACAACGCATTTCCACGGGATACAGACATTACTTCACGGTTAAAGGTTCCGTTCATAATGCACTGATAATTCTTTGTGAATCCATAAGATGCACAATAAAGCAGCTGCCCCTGAACATAGATTATCCAGTTCTGTACAGCATTAAGTTCAGGATTCGGCATACTCTTTTCCTTTGCTCTTGCATACTTGGATTCAAGCATAGCAACAGCACTTTGATAGCTTTGCATTTCCTGTTCATCTGCACATTTTACAACGTATTTTTCACTTTTAAGCTCTTCAAGCAGCTGAGAATAACTAATAAAGCCCTTTTTAACCGCATCTTCAATATCGGCAGTATGATATGCAATGTCATCAGCCGCTTCAAGCAGATATGTAAGCGGATAGCGGCAGTCTATTGCTCCTGTTGATCCCGTTATATCATCGAAAAGTTTCTGCTCTGCGAAATAATATCCCATCTTCTTATCCTTGATATTTCCACTGTCTTTATCAACATCACACGATGACACAGGATACTTTATCAACGTGTTTAACAAAGCATAGGACAAATGCATACCGTTTTCGTCAACAAGATAATGCAGCTTTGTCAGCAGACGAAGTGCCTGAGCATTGCCTTCAAAATGATACAGGTCATTTCTCATCTGCTCGTTTAAATAACTCTCGACTGAAACGCCCTTATATTTAACCTTGGACAGATTATTTTTAAACCAATTGCGAATTGAATCTTCTCCGAAATGTCCGAACGGAGGATTGCCGATATCATGCAGTAAACCTGCACATTCAAGAATGCTGCATACTTTTTCCTTGATTTCAGGAGTTATTTCTGCATCTCTGTTATTTTCAATTAGGTACTGAAAAGCAATCTGTCCAAGAGATTTTGCAAAATATGCAACCTCCAAAGAATGTGTAAGCCTTGTGCGCACAAAATCACTGTTATCCAAAGGAAAGACCTGTGTCTTATCCTGTAAGCGCCTGAAAGAAGCACTGCATATTATCCGATGATAATCCTTTTGGAATTCATTGCGAAGATCATTTTTATTATTGACTTTGGACGATGAGTGACGTTTTTCACACAAAAGATTTTTCCATTCCATAATAGTTACCTCACTTTGAAATTAATTATTATTTATAACCGCATCTGCCCCGTCTTCAATAAGACAAAGCTTGTCATAAAGAAGATCAGCCTGAGCAAGCACATCATTCGCTTTGTTCATTTCTGCGGAAAGCTCCGCATACTGCTTCAGATAATCAAGTTCGCTCATATTTCCTGTATCATAAGCAGTTTTAAGAATATAAAGCTTATCCGCAAGCACCGAGTTATACTCCCTGTTGGAAAGATATTCTGCATAAGTCTGCTCATAATTTGAAACCATTTCTGTTATCTGCGACTTGTATTCATTTTCCTTTATCTCAAAATTAAGCTTGTCAATCTCATAGGAATTTCTGTAGGATTTGTATGTATCGCTGTCTTTGCCGTAAATGGTTTCGATTTCTTCAAGATAATCCTTATCGTACTCAATGCTTCTACGCTGTTTTTCAAGCTCAAAGTTTTTTTCGTAGAACTTCTTGCAAAGCTTTTCCGGGTCAAATTTCCGATATGTTATGCTTTGTGGCAATTCACATTTAACAGAAAACTTTTCGGTATCCTTATACTGATTGAGAAGATCCGATATTTCTCTTGTTTTGTTCTGTACAGATTTTTCTGCTGCCGATAACTCGTTTTCAGCCATTTGCAGATTGATCTGAGCAAGCTTACAGTCCGTTTCCGTTGACTGTCTGTTTTCAAGCTTAATCGCTTCAACTTCTGCATATTTTTTTAAATAATCAACATTTGCTTGCAGGATACCGATTTGTTTTTCCAAGCTGCAAAGCTCATAATATTTCGATTTCAGTGCAAGATTGATGAGCTTTCTGTCAAGTTCTTCCTTGTCCTCATCGTAGTATTCAAACTCTATATCTGCAAGCTCGGACTCCTTTTTAAGCTCGGCAATTTTCAGCTTGTACTCATAATATTTGCTGTCACTCTGAGATGTTTTTTTTAGCATTTGCTCATAATATTTCAATTCATATTCGGTATTATCTGCATTTATCTCCGCATTTTCCTTTTCATATTCATAGATTTTATAGGAATAGGTATTCTTTTTGGCAAATTTCTGCAAAGCTTCAAGATTCATATCTGCACTCAGCATTTTTCCCACAGCAGCCGCAGTAACCGACAGCGACATTACCGCTGCGATTGATAATGCATACGCAATAATTTTCTTTCTCATATCCAATTCCTCAATTATCAATAAAGTCCAGCTTTTCAAGCAGCCAGTATATTATTTTTCTCTGCTTTGTAACAACCCTTGCTTCGCATTCCATACCCGAAATAAGTTCAAGTCCCAGAGTGTCATCAATGCTCACCTCTGCAACATAATATGACATTCCGTTTTCGCTTGAGCGAACATCGGTAGAAATACTTTTTACCGTTCCCGCAAGTTCTCCGTACTCCTGATATGGGTATGCCGCAAAACGCAAACGAACGCTCTGACCGATTTCGGTTTCGCTTATATCGGCAGAAGAAAGATACATCGTAAGCTTATATGCACCTTTGGTATCGGGAATAATGGTCGCAATGGTCTGACCGCTCTGAACAAGGTCGGCGGTGCTTAAATCGGCGTACATATTCACTGTTCCATCGATCGGTGCAATTACCTCCGCATTTCTGATATTCAGCTCTATGTCGTCGATCTGTTTTTCGATAGAAATAATATTGGCTTCATTGGATTTTATGCTTTCTGCGATCCATGACAGCATTTCAAGCTTCATATTTTCCGCAGCAAGCTGTTCATCGTGGCTTATCTCCGAATATGATGATAAGCTTTGATTCTGACCTTTTAAGCTGTATTCCAGATCGGAAATATTCTTTTCCGCCGCTGTGACTTTCTGCTCAATATTAAGCTTAAACTCACTTATGTACTTGTCCTTTTCAAGCTTTGCATTTTCAAGGCTGCGGCATATGCTGTCATACTCGGACTGGGAAATTCCGCCTGCCTTGAACAGCGGTTCTGCATTTTCTTTATCTGATTTTTTCTGATTTATATTGACATCATATGCATTTATAGCGGCTGTATAATCGGCATACTGCATAGCATATACGCTTGATTTATCTTCAAACATATCCGAATTTGCTTCAACAGAGCTTTTCAGTGTTTCAAGTCCAGACAGCTCTTTACGATATATTGCAAGCTGACTTTTTATGCTTTCAGCAGAGATGGCTGCACTGTCGGCTGCATTGTCGGTATCGGCGGAGGTGTTTTTGTATTGCTCGGAAAGGCTTTGCAAATCGGAAATGTATTTCTCATATTTCAGATAATATGACGATTCATCGGAATTACTTATGTCAAATAGATTTTCTTCGCTCAAAATGCTTTCTTCAAGCTTTTTAAGATCAAGATTTTCCGTTTCAATGCGCTGTTTTTCCTTGGAATATGCTGACAGAGTCTGCTCCTGATCTGTTGTATCTATCTTAAAAAGCAAATCGCCCTTTTTAACATAGTCGCCCTCGGAAATATTCAGCGTTTCAACACGTCCCGTCATAAGACTGCTTATGGTGCTGACGTTTTCTCCCGGACGAACAATTCCGCTCGCCTTGATAAAATAGTCTATCTCGCCGATACAGCACCAGCTTATCGCAGCCGCAAGCAGCAGAATAAGTATCCACGTAAACACGGGCATTCCCTTGTTGGGCTTTTCGTGCAGCATTTCTACGCTGTCCGTTATCTCATTCATTGGCAGTATTATTTCCTTTGTCATTTTCATCTTCCTTTATAAGCTCAAGTGCTTTTTTCAAAATATCATCCCATAACCTGCGAGATCCATAAGTATAAGGATCTGTTCCGGATGCTAAAAGATCATGTGCTTTTGAAGCTGCATTTTCAGATCGTTCGGCATAAATATCCGGTGCTGTTCCATATATTGAATTAACTTTGCTGTTTTCCGAAAAAGAAACAGAAGGCGTATAAGTAAAAACCAAATTGCTGTTTGGCATACATTCTGTATAAACATCACCTATCGTTCCTTCTCCTCCGGTATTGCTGCCAATAACCACTGTTCTTTCCTTTCCCTTTACCAATTGAACCATAAAATCGGCGGCTGACATAGTTTCCCTTGACGTAAGGATATAAATATTTTTCAATCTCAGTGCATTACCTTTTACAATATATCTGTAATCATCATAAAAATATTTCTTATTGTCGGGCAGATCCGTATCGGAAATATCAGCATGTTCAAATGTTCCCCTGAGCATATCCAGAACCGAAAATCTTTCATTATATTTCATTGTGTACCTGCTTTTAGCCGTATAAAACTTACATTCAAACAAAGTATCATCAGTATATAAAGCCGGATAGATCAGTTCGGTCACTGTATTCGTGTAGCCTCCCGTGCAGTTTCTCAGATCAATTATCACATTGAGGCAATCTGTGTTTTCATAGATACTGCGTATCTCAGATGAATTCTCACCGTCAAAGCAGCGAAACGATGTATACAGCACGTCATTTTCTTCGTCATAGCAGTGATAAAACGGCATTTCTGAAGATAATTTTTCCCGTAAAGCATCAGCAGATGAGTTCTGAACTTTATCAAAATAAAATGCGATCGCTGCATCTGCACAATAGTTGTTATACATATCTTCGGTTTTTATCTCACCCGACTGTGTTTTCAAAACCAAGGTATGTTTATGTGCGGTTTCATCACGGGTCTTATGAAAATAAAGCGTTTTTTTCGAGATCTCACCTGTTATCGGATCAAAGCTTGGTTTTTCATATGTAAGTTCAGTCAGAACATATTGGTTTACAGGCATATTGTCAATGCTGATTATTTCGGCAATGTCCGTATCGCAGTTGAGAGTGCCATTCAGAAAGTATTGCCCGTTTTGTTCGGAAAAATAGAGTATTTCATAATTTTCATAGAAAAGCTTCCCTTTTTCGCTTATTATTTTATCCCAATAATTTGTTGCCGCTTCAAGATCATCTGAAAGCATGATCCTGCACATATTATTATAATCGACAAAATAATCCTTATAATCGGTATAAATGGGCGGGAACATATATGAATGACTGCTTGGTATATTCATTATCATCGTATTTAATGTGCCCCAATATTCAAAATCACTTTTTGTTTCGGAAATGATATCTCTCCATTTCGATCTCATTTCGGCTGTATCAATATCAAAAAGCTCTTTATAATAATCAACAAGGGGGACGCTTTTTTCATAGACATCACAGAAATAATCGAAATCAGCAAGCTTTCCTGAATCGGTAAGGTCGGGATCATTGATATCATCGGATAATTCTTTATTTTTTACAGTATCCAAGGCATAAAAGCCCATAAAGGTGATAGACTTCGTGTCATCCAAATATATAAAAAAAGCTGTTCCTGAAATAATGCAGATAATTAATATGACCAATACAGCTTTCCATTCTTTTTTGCCTGATGACAAAAGATATTTCCTTATTTTCATTGACATACCCTCTTTCAGATGATTTTTGGGAAATGCTGATTGCTGCCAAGCGATCGTTTCGTGTTTTGAGAAACGTCCGAAAAGCCTTACTTATCTTTTACATTTTTCAAAATACTTTCAGTAACACACTTTAGAGCCTTACTCAAAATGTCAAAACGAATGCTCGGCATTATTTAGTTATAAATGCCCGTATATTTATCAGCAGGCAATCCATTTCTGCTATTGTTTAAATTTTCATCTGCAATTCGCTGCGGATCATTAACATATTTATATCCACCAACCATAGCAATTACAGTTCCAATGACTAAAGCCCCTCCCAAAACAACAGCCGGTCCCCAAATACCGCCCTCCGTTTTCATCGCTTCATTCTCATTTAACTCAGTAAAAGCTCCCATAGACAATGTTTTTTCCATAGTTTTCAAGTCCTTTCATATAAAATTATATATTCAAATCTGCAGTGACCTATGAACAATGTGCACCTCGCTCCGGATCAATGCAGAAATTTGACATTAAACAACAGCATGAAGTATTGCAGTGCTGTTGGCATCACTCTGCGGCAGCTGCTCTTTCCATAGCTCATAATAAAAGCCACGCTTATCCATAAGCTCAAAATGATCTCCGCTTTCTATGATCTGTCCCTTATCCATCACATAGATCTTATCACACTTCATTATCGTGCTTAAACGGTGAGCGATGATGATTGTTGTAATTCCGTCCGTAGTTTCGTTTATCGTATTTTCAATTGCACGTTCGGTAATGCTGTCAAGATTGCTGGTTGCTTCGTCCATAATGAGAATATCAGGCTTTTTGAGCAATGCTCTTGCAATGGCAAGTCTTTGCCGCTGACCGCCCGAAAGATTTGTACCGTTCTCTCCGAGCATTGTTTCAAAGCGCATTGGAAGCTCGTTTATAAAATCAAAGCACCTTGTCATTTTTGTAACACGGATGACCTCCTCCATATCGGAATCATCCATACCGAGAGTAAGATTTTCAAGAATCGTTCCCGAGAACAAAAAAGTTTCCTGCGATATGTATGCGATTTTATCTCGAAGCGATTCAAGGTCAATATCCTTGATGTTATAATTATTAAGCAAAATTTCACCTTTTTCTGCCTGATAGAAATTCATCAGCAGCTTTACAAGAGTAGTTTTGCCAGAGCCGCTTTCGCCGACGAGAGCGATTTTCTCACCTTGCTTAATATTAAGGTCAATATTGTTCAGAACAAGTCTTCTTGTGCCGTAACGAAAATCAATATTCTGAAGCTGAATATCACCTTTCAGCGTTTGGGGAACTATCTTCTGAACCTCTGTGCTTTCTATCGGCGCATCAAGCACTTCACCAAGACGTTCCGCCGCAACAATGGCGGTCTGCATCATAGGCTGGAGATTTATAAGGTTTTTAACGGGAGTGAGAAAATATCCAAGCAGAGCATTGAATGTAATAAGCTCGCCAAGCGTTATCTCGCCCTTTATGACCTTGTATGCACCAAGCCAGAGGATTGCCGCACCGCCTGCCATCGAAAGAAAACCGCTTAACGAACCGGAAAGATTATTGAGCCAGCCGTTTTTGAAAATACTGCGCATAAACTTCACAAACTTCTTTTCCGTTTCAATTCCTGCGCTTCTTTCGGCATTGTATGCTTTTACTGTTTCAATGCCGTTGAGGGATTCCACAAGATACGAAGTAAGCTGAGAATTATCCTCCATAACCTTGCGGTTGATGTTTTTCAGCGGCTTGTTGAATGCAAAAACTATTACCGCATAAAGCATAATGATGATAAATGCAATGCCGAACATAGACGAGTTCTGCATATACAAAATTATTCCACCGATTATCGCCATAAGCGTGTCAATCATAATGGTAAGAGTCGCACCCGAAATTGCATCACGAACCTTTGAAGCATCGGTAAAGCGTGAAACGATCTCACCAACCTTTCTGCTGCCGAAAAAGTTCATAGGAAGCTTCAGTACATGACGGTAATATCCGAGAATGAGCGAAATGTCAAGCCGCTGGCTTAAGTACAGCATCATGTGCGAGCGGAATGCGCTCAAAAGCGTTTGGAAAAGGTAAAGCAACAGCACACCGACCGAAACAACGTGCAAGGTTTTTTCAAGTCCATTAGGTACAATATCGTCCATCATGACCTTGAAATAGAAAGAAGCACCCACGCCGAGAATTGTGTACACAAGAGAAGCAAGAAATATATCAAACAACAGCTTTTTCTGCGGCAGGAGCATTTTGAAAAAGCGTGAAAGTGTGCTTTCCGTTTCATCACCCTTTTCAAACTGCTCCGAGGGGACGAGAAGAATCAAAATGCCCGTCCACTGTTTGAAAAACTCTTCGGGAGTGTACTTGACAATTCCCTTTGCGGGGTCTGCAACAACGACCTGCTTTTTTGTGATCTTATGTATTACCACATAATGCAAAAGTGCCCCGTCTACGATCACATGAGCGATCGCAGGCAGGGGAAACTCGCTGAAAAAAGCATTTTGGTCGCCCTTTACGGCTTTGGCGTTAAAGCCAAGCTTTTCGGCAGCTTTTATCATTCCTGCGGCGTTTGTGCCCTGCTTGTCTGTGCCTGCAACCTCTCTGATTTTCGAGATAGGCATTTTCAAGCCGTACTGCTTGCTTACAGTGGCAAGACAGGCTGCTCCGCAGTCGGTTATGTCGTGCTGTTTTATACAGTAAAGTTTCATTGAAAATTTCCCTTTTCTATTTTTTTATTCGCCTCTATTGTTTGCAAAGGAATGAACCAATATGAATTAAATCCCGACATTTGCTGTTTGCTTTCTGCAGGCATTTGGACAAACGCATTAAACACATTTATATAATCCCCACTTCCGCCAATAAACGAATAAAAAGAAAATGTCAAAAGTATATCATGTAGCCCGTAAACATCTGCTGTAAAAATACATATCAGCAGAGGTATTACTCCAAATACAATTGTTGGACAGAGGCTCATCCATATAAATCTTTTCTTGGATATTGGATTTGTTGAGTAAGTAAATGCCATTAAATATTTTGGAGAAAAATATAAACTTACTTCACTATGCTTCCCGAAACAGATAGCATGAAGCAGTTCATGAGGAATTATGCTGAATAAAAAAAGTAATAATCCGTTATTTGTAATGCTAAAATCTATTTTATTTAACGGCTTGATCAAATTTACCATAACCCCAAACACAATAGACATTATTGCAGCTATAATCAGCGTCATTAGATATAATTGTGCTATATTTGATGCTTCGTTAAACTTAACGGCATTATTAGGCAGATTGCCCTTGGGCAACTGATTTTCTTGTTTAAGTATTCCTCTGAACAGTAATTTCAATATACTTCCTCCCCCAGTTCAACACTTTTGCGGTTACCTTTTTTTTATCATTTTGTAGGAAACACTTGTTGTTATAGCTGCAATAATGGTCGCAGCCAACAAGTAACCGTTTATTACCGTTACACCATTGATGACCTTGTATACGGGTAACCCGAACCAATACAACAGATCCAAAATAATCAGCAGTAAGTTGGTTGTACAGTGCATGATCATTGTATAAGCAGCGTTATTTGTCTTTATGTATACATATCCCAACAGGAGTGCTGTAATAAATATATGAACTGTCGGGAATAACCCTCTAAGATGAATCAAAGAAAAAATCAGGGACGTTAAAATTATTGAAAAAACTGCTCCGATCTCAGTTTTACAAGATTCGATCATTATAACACGGCATACGATTTCCTCGATTATTGGCGCAACACATATCCCAAACAAATATGATGCAATCAGAACTGACATGGCTCTCGGCGCAGAAGATGAAGTTGCTTCGCCGGTCCTTAGCATTGCTATCCCTTCAAGCTGAATGAAAAGAAGTTCAATTGCTATTGTCAGAATAATCAATGAAAAAATGCTGCGGAAGCTCAGTGATTTATAATCAATATGCTCCTTGATATCAATTCCATATTCTTTTTTTACAGTGGGAATTAGCAAAAGGGTCACGATAATAAGACCCAACTGTATGGTTAGATAGGTTGCCAAGTCCGAGAAATTTAATGTGCTTCCTAATACTGTAAGAAAAAGTATTGTTACAATAATTAAAATTCCAAACAGAATAGGTCTGAATGCCGCTTTAATTTTTGACATTGTAAATCCTCCTGAAATAACACAAGGAATTAAGGGAACGTATCGATTCCATTAATTCCCCATGTTTTTTACCGGCTATGAGTTATTTAACTGAATTCCAGCCTTCAGCAAATCCCCTGCCGAAATCATATGCAGCACTTGCAATAGCGATGCATCCTGCAACAACACCTATTACAACGACTGCGCTTCCCCCATCTATATCATTAAGCTCTGTGGTAGTTAACTCGCTGAAATTCTCTGAAATAATTGTATTCATAAATATATCCTCCAATCAATTAAAATAAACCATTCTGATGCACATATGCCCCATAACCTTCCCAAAAGTTACACCAATCATGTGCAGCTACACCGGCAGCTCTACCAATGTCAACAAATAAGCTTCCGGCATTTATTTCTCCGCCATCAACCATCATCATTTCCTGATCATTCAGCTCGCAAAAGCCGAAATTGTTTGTCATAGTAAGTTCCATACTATGTACCTCCTGAATTTGAAAATTTGTATTTATATCATCAACATTCTCATACCTTCAGCCGATCGCTCTGAACGATGGTAATGTGATAACCAATGTTGTTTTCTGTGATTATATAATATCACATATTTTTCGATTTGTGTCAAAATTTACGTGAATGGTCGTTTTTGACCAATGAATGGTGTGTTACTTATTTTTCTTGTATTTCATAAGTTCTTTTGGAACCTCAGACTCATGAAAGAAATAAACACAACGGGGCAAAATTGCCATAATATTAAATATAAATGCAAATGCGGCAAAAGTACTTCCATAGTTAACGATAAATTTTTTAATTCTTTTCATGGTATTTACCACCTTTCCTTTACTGTATCTATATTTTAACATACTATCTGAATTTTGTGTCAAATTTTGTGTGAATGGTCGTTTTAGCGCAATGAATGGCAGTGTTTTGACATTTTTTGTATTTTAAAAAGCCTGCCATCATTGAGACCACTGAGGCGTTAATGCTTTCAAAAACTACAAAAGCATAGGGGATTTTGCAGTATAGCATAACAAAAATTGCTGTTATATAAAATGCAGCTAAAAAAATTGAAATGCGCCGGTTTTTATTTTTTTCCTTTACACTTAAAGGCTTATTCGGACTTATAACAGGCGACAGAATAAAAATTGCTATAAGGTCGGTAAGGCATATTGCGCAGATCCAATATACAGAAACTCCATACATATATTTATAAGACAACATAACTGTTAAAAACACTAAAATTGACAGGATAAAACAGCTTTCGGCATTTTCGCAATGGTATCCTCCCGCAAAGCTTCTAATAGGAATAAAAACAAGCATAAATATCAATGTTTCGATAAATCTTTGCAGCAGAGCTCCGAACATTAATGTTGCCAACAAATTTGCGGACATTTCTATTATTGTGCCAAAACAGTATATGTACATATTTCTTTCTTCACTTTTAATCACTTTACCCTCGATCAGCGTCTCGGTAATAAAACTGCTTATTTTATCAAACAAAAATGCCACCCCCGAATTTTTTATAATTCAAGGATAGCATATTTTATAAAACGTGTATCATTTTAAATGCGAACGGTTATTTTAGAGCAATGAATGGCAGCTAAACAGGGAAAATCAAAGTGGCTTCGCAGGATGACTCCCTGCGTTCTATTGTAAAAACTCCGCCGTATTTTTCAGCAATTGCTTTAACATTGCTTATTCCGTAGCCGTGCAGCAGAGTGTTTTTCTTATCTGTTTTCAAATCAGGATTCGACATTCTTTCCGAGGAATTTTCAATATTGATAATAAGAGAATTATCCGCCGTAATTATAGATAGCGAGATATATCTGTCGTCGGGATTTATCACCTTCCGAGCAGCTTCAACAGCATTATCAAGCAGATTTCCAAGCGCAACGCATAAATCATATCTTTCAATATTGATTCGTTCTTTCTCAATCTTTATATCACTTTTAAATGTAATGTTGTTAGCTCCGGCAATATTCAAAGCGTTGCTGACGAGTGCATCTATCGGCAGAAATCCTGTATTGATACGTTTATAGGATCTGTCAATATGCTCTATCGCAGTGCCGATATATTGCTTGGCTTCGTCAAAATCCTGCTGCTCAATACATTCGTTAAGATAAACGAGATGCTTGTTTGTATCGTGAATAACACTGCTTATGCTTCTGAACGACTGGGAAGCCTGTTCGTATTTTTGCTCCTGAAAAGTAAACTGCTGCTCCATACGTTTTTGCTTTTCTCTGATTTCGGTGACTTCAATAATATTTTCCAGAAGATAATAAACTATAAGATTTATTACCATAAGTCCTGCTGCAGTCATACAAACGCCCAATGTTGCATTAGGTTCGCCTGTATCAAATTCAAACGAGATCAGTATAACCGTTGCAATGCTTATAATAGGGGTAATTATAAAGCAAAGATAATCCTTAAATCTGACAATTTGAGAATTATTTTTGACAATAAGCATTACTGCTACTGTTATAATAAATGTAATGATTTTTGACAGCATAAGACTGTAAAACTGCAAGTCTTCATACGATGTGTTTTTCATAGTTGCCCCAACAATGCCATAGCTTATTAATTCTGATATCATTCCAATTACTAAATATGACAAAGTCATAAAAATTCTGCTTATCCACTTCGAGTTGTAAAGAAAAGTTAATATAAAATAAAGTATAAGTGACATAATTACATTAAGTAATCCAGCTAAACCAAATTGACTTAATGCCATACCAATAGTAAATGATAAGACAAATGCTGAATAAAACATAATTTTGTTTACTCTGATATTTTTATTGCCTAAGCAAGTTTTGTAAAACATCATTGTTGTAAACATATCAAAAAATGTTCCAAGAACTGCAAATATTGTTTGAAACGGTTCGTTCATTATCGTTTGTACCTCATTACCATATATTTTGAAAATGATTCTTTTATTTCAGAAAGCTTGCGTCTGCTGACAGGAACAGTTTTGCCGTTTGAAAATTCAAGAGAATCCGAATTGAACCTTTTGATATAGCGCATATTTGCAAGACAGGAGCGGTGTATGCTTATAAAATACTTATTCGCAAGTTCTTTTTCGTAGTTGTTGATCTTGTCCTTTATGACAATTTCTTCGTTTTGCGTTGTAATGATAAGGTTGGAATTCTTGTTTGCTTCTATGCAGATAATATCATCGAGATAGAGAATTGTCTCGCCGCTCTTTTGGGACAGAACGGTTATATTAGTCTCAAGTCCGTTTATGTAATCCAGCATTTTTTCAAGCTTCTGCTCAAAAAGTTCATATGAAACCGGCTTAGTAAAATATTGAGATGCCTGAACATCAAAGCTGTCCTGCATATATTCGGGATAGCTTGTAATAAAAGCAATAAGTACATTTCTGTCGGGAATTCGGCGTATTTCTTCTGCGGTTTCTATGCCATTCCGCCCCGGCATTTCCATATCAAGAAACAGTATATCAAACGGAGATTTTTCATTGTAATACTTTTTTAAAAGCTCATTACTGCTTGTAAAACGTTCTATCTGAAATTCTGTGTCAGTTTTTATTGAAAATCTGGTAAGATAGTCAGAAATATTTTTTATCTGACTTATCTCATCATCGCATATCGCTATTCTGTATAACATTGATTCACCCCTTTAATTAATATACCATTATTTTAGCATATATAAACGTGGTTTGCAATACCATTCATCGCTCTAAAACAGCCATTCAAACTTGAATTTTATATTTATAACGATTTTGTCCCCACAAAATCAATGCTTGCTAAAATCAACCCCAATTTTCCCGAGTTGAATACACTTCCTATTCTCTCAGGTTGAAAAAAATGATAGATTGTCAAGTCAAGTGCAACAAAATCAACGAAAAAATTTATAAAGCACTTCGAAGGGAGTACGAAAGCCAAGACGTTTACGAGGACGATTATTGATGAGATCAACAATATGCTGTAAATCATCATCGGAAATGTTGGCAAAGGACGTTCCTTTGGGAAAGAATTGACGAAGCAGACCATTAGTGTTTTCATTCGTGCCGCGCTGCCAAGGTGAATACGGATCACAGAAATAAACCTTCATTCCCATTGCATCAGACAATTCTTTATGTGCTGCAAATTCCTTGCCGTTATCCACAGTAAAGCTCTTTTTGAGCTTATCGGGAACGGATGAAAACGCCTTAATTGTGGCAGTATTAAAAGCATTATCCTGCCTGTCATCAATTCTGAAGGCAATCAGGTAACCCGATTTGCGTTCAACATGAGTTCCGAAACAGCCTGTTTTACGCATACCGAGAACGGTATCACTTTCCCAATGACCATATCGTGAGCGTTTTTCAGCACCTGCGGGACGTTCGCTGATTGGTGTGGTATCAGGAATTTTACCCCTCTTGTC
>Ga0129314_1001604_pt1 | contig 15077 bp, 8 predicted proteins | sample O1111metagenome_FD_94431 | JGI IMG/M metagenome (GOLD analysis project Ga0129314, IMG submission 94431) | Orangutan individual fecal microbial communities from fecal samples from Wisconsin, USA - O1111 metagenome | ecosystem: Host-associated > Mammals > Digestive system > Large intestine > Fecal...
TCCGACGCCGGCGTGCAGGCCGACACCATCGAGGAGCTCGCCGAGAAGATGGGCGTGCCGGTGGAGGAGTTCTGCGCCACGATCGAGCGCTACAACGAGCTGGCCAAGAAGGGCGTCGACGAGGACTTCGGCAAGCGCGCCGACCGCATGTTCGCCATCGAGAACCCGCCGTTCTACGGCTACAAGCTGACCGACACCGTGCTGCTCGTGTGCATGGGCGGCCTCGAGACCACCGTTGACTTCGAGGTCCTCGACACCAACGACGACGTCATCCCCGGCCTGTACGCCGTGGGCAACGCGCAGGGTGGCCGCTTCCTCGTGGACTACCCGCTCCCCTGCCCAGGCATCAGCCACGGCATGGCCATGACCCACGGCATGCTCGTCGGCCGCATCCTGGCTGCACTGTAAGGCAAAAAGCGAGGTGGCGCGGGCGGTGCGGGCGCCATAGGCACCGCGGCTGCGCACCGGTCTCAAACATACGCGCCAACCATCGGGGCGGGCATCCATTGGGGTGTCCGCCTTTTTTGTGTTCGGAAAATAGGCTGTCTAGCAGGAAAAATGGCTGGCCGGCCGTGCATCAACGATTGCGCAATCGCGAGGAACGGCCGATGAAACGGCCACGGGCGCATGAGAAGACCCCAGCCATCTGGAGCCCGAAATCCCCACGGGCGGCGCCCCTCTACCGACCCCCGTCTCCCTGCTCCACCAGGTCGAACAGTTCCTCGCGAGCGTGGATGTCGAGCTTTTTGTACACGTGGCGGATGTGGGCTTTGGCCGTACCGTGGGCCACACACAGCTCCCGCTCGATGTCGCCGGCGGTCTTGTGCTGGGCGAGGAGGAACAGCACCTCCTGCTCGCGCTCGGTGAGACCGTGGGCGCGGCCGAGCTCGGCGCAGCGGCGTCCGCAGACATTGCGCACGGCAGTGCGATAGAGGTCGTCACCCTCCTCGTAGAGCACGATACCCCAGCTAGCAGATGTGCCGCGCTCCGAGAAGATAAGCCAGGTGCCCACCGCTGCCGCCGCGACGACGATCGCCGCAACGGGCCAGCCGTGCGCGAGCGGCTCGACAAAACGGCCCGCCATCATCGCGAGCATGCGGACGCCGCGCTCGATGCCGAAGATCCAGACGGCGCTCACCCCGTAGCGGTGGCACAGCGACCCGACCATCGTCATGATGAATATCTCCGCCGCGCCATAGCTCACGCTCATGAAAAAGCTCGTCCAAAACGCGCCGACCGCGCCGACGAGACTCAGCACGAGCGACACCATCATGAGCGCCGGGAGCCACACCGAGTAGAGGCTGCCGAACTCGATACGCCGCCCAAGCAGGACGATTCCCACAACCACGCTCGCAGACGCCGCGATGAGGCCGAATCCCGAATGCGGGCCGGTGATGGCGTAGGTGTTGGCCTCCTGCAGGCCAAAGGCGAAAGCGTACACGCACACGAGCACTGCCGGCTTCCAGGGAAAGCTGAAGCGGGCCACGGCAGGATGCGGGAGCTGCTCAGGCTGCAGCGTCTTGAAGGCGCCGCGTAGCATCGCCAAGGAGATGAACGGCAGCGCGCACGTCCACGCGGCAAGCCAGGGCGTCGCAAACCCCTTGAGCGTCCAGATGACCGCAGCGCCCACAAGCTGGCTGAGCGCGTAGTACAGCGCGATGCGCATGGGGCTAAGGCAGCCGTACAGCTCGCTCCACAGCAGGATGGTGATTGCAACGCCCACGCCGCCGATCACCGAAGCGGGCAGGCTGAGGGCACCGGCCCATTGGGGGCACGCCAAGGTGACGAAGCCCAGCGCAGCCGCAATCGCCATGAGGGTGGCCGAGCACACGCCGAACCCCGGCTTGCTTGACAGTGGCGACACACGACGGGCCAAAACGGCGAGGGCGAAGAGCACCGCGACGCAAGCCACATCGAAAAGCGACCTCATGCCGTACGGAGCGGGATAAGACACGAACGAGCCGACGAAGCAGACCTCGATCCAGGCGCGGTAGACGCCCAGTCCCATGAAAAGCCAGCACACGTGAGGAAGTGACAGAGGGCCTTGGTCCCCGTCGGATGACGAGGGTTCGACGGTGTCGGCGTTAGTGGCACGCGCGTCAGTCGCAGTGGGGGCCGAAAACACGGACGTTCCGCCGCGCGCGGCCTCGTTGCTCTGCGCGGCATCATTCATCCGACGTCTCAACCCCATCACCCCTTGTTTGCACCCGCCGACTTTTCAATAGGACATTATTTCATTTTCGCAGGTAAAACAAGTGGGTTACACCCCGGGTTACGACAACACACCCGCCAAACGCACAAACGGACTATGGAGAAGTGCCGGCGGCGCGACCTAGGATGGGGCCAGCCGCCGAGGAAAAAGGCGAAGCGCGATGCCGAGCGTGCCAAGCACACAGCAAGGCAATCCGATCGCCTTCCACCCGAGCGGAGAGACCACCAACGTCACAGGAGGTTCATCATGGCAGCATCCATCACCCGTCGCACCGCCGTTAAGGGCGCCGCAAGCCTGGCCGCCGTCGCAGCCGTCGCCGGCAACGCCGCAGCGGCCCTGGCAGCCGAGGGCCCCAGCGTCGCCAACACCACGCCCACGCCTTCCTTCTTCGCCCAGCCCGACCTCATCACCGACGTCGCCGAGACCTATGACTACGACGTCGTGGTCGTCGGCGCCGGTGCCGCCGGTGTGCCCGCCGCCATCTCGGCCTTCCAGGCCGGCGCCAAAGTCGCCCTGCTCCAGAAGGAGGATGCCGCCTCCAGCCAGGGCAACACCTGCGACTCCGTGCTCAAGGACGAGTCCGACCCGGCCGGCGTGGCAGCCGTTGCCTCCCTCATCAACCAGGACTGCTCGCACCGCTCGCGCCATGACCAGGTCATGCTGTGGGCCAACAACTCCGGCGAGGCCCTGAAGTGGCTGTGGGACCTCGGCGAGCAGGCCGGCGCCCAGATGGTCGACTCCACCGCCAAGTGGACGAGCTCCATCCAGAACATCGACGACTACGCCGTGAGCTACTTCGCCTTCGACTTCGGCCCCAAGCCCTACAACACGGGCAACGGCATGCAGGACATCTGCTCTTGGGCCGAGGGCCAGGGCCTCGAGGTCTTCTATGAGACGCCCGCCTGCCAGCTTGTTCAGGACGAGTCCGGCAACGTCACCGGCGTCATCGCCGAGAAGGCCGACGGCACGCACGTGCAGTTCAACGCCGCCAAGGGCGTCATCCTCGCCACGGGCGACTTCATGAACGACGACGACATGATGAGCTACTACGCCCCCGAGATGGCCAACATCTACCGCAAGCAGCACGGCCGCACCGGCGACGGCCACAAGATGGCCGTGTGGGCAGGCGCTAAGATGGAGGACGTCTGCCCCACCCGCGTCCTGCATGACTTCGACGGCGGCCCCGGCGCCATGTGCGACATGCCCTTCCTCGCGGTGAAGGACGACGGCAACCGCTTCTGCAACGAGAAGCGCTGCGAGATGGCCACGATGTCGAACTTCCTCAACGGCCCCGAGGATTGCGGCTACTACAACCAGATCTTCGACGCCGACTACATGACCGCCTGCGCCGAGTGGCCCGGCAAGCTCTACGACGAGGAGGCCATCAAGGCCTACATGCCCGAGGAGGAGGGCGAGAAGGTCGGCGTGTACGAGGGCCTCATCGCCACCTACAAGGCCGACACCATCGAGGAGCTCGCCGAGAAGCTCGGTGTGAACGCCGAGAACCTGGTTGCCACGGTCGAGCGCTACAACGAGCTGTGCGCCCAGGGTGCCGACGAGGACTTCGGCAAGGCCGCCAAGTGGCTTGTGCCTGTGCAGAACCCGCCCTTCTACGGCATGCGTCGCCACATCGGTCTGTCGGCCATCATGCTCGGCGTGAACGTTGACGAGCACATGCAGGTCACCCGCGAGGATGGCTCCGTCATCGGCGGCCTGTTCGCCATTGGCAACATCGCTGGCAACTTCTACGGCTCGCCCGACTACCCCATGACCGTGCCCGGCCTGTCCTTGGGCCGCTGCCACACCCAGGGCTACGTCACCGGCAAGTACGTCGCCGGGCTGTAAGGTACGCACTTCAACGCCCCGCATGCGAAACCGCCATCGGCTCGCATGCGGGGCGTTTTCATGCGTGGGGAGGGGTCGGCGAGGTAGCGTGCCGAGGCTGGGCGCGGCATGCAGATTCTCTCAGACGCAGTTGGGCTCAGCAGGCTTGGCACCGACAAGTCCGAATTCGTTCGCGTCACAAAAAACACCCCCATCTACCTGCAAAAAGTACAAAATGTACTCAGTTTTCTTTTTTGGGCGAGGCTCTCTGACCGCAAGTTGAGTACCCCCTCGGTACCCTCCGCGACTCCCCTAACGGCGCGGTCGAGGCTATGGTGAAAAGCGTCAGAGGCGAGGCGCCAAGGGGTGTCGCACGGATATGCGACAAGTAAGGCGTCTTTCGCCAGGCCATCAATCAAGGGGGTTCATCATGCAGGCATGCACGCGTAGGTCGTTCGCCAAGGGCGCCGTCGTCGCAGGTGTCGCAGGGGTTGCGGCTGGTCTCGCAGGCGCCGGGCGCGCTCAGGCCGACGAGTGGGCCGGCTACACGCCGGGCACCTATACCGCGCAGGTCATGGGCCACAACGCGCCTTTCACGGTGACGTGCACGTTCACCCAGTATGCTCTGTCAGACATCGACTGCTCGGGCAACAACGAGACCATCGGCGTGGGCAAGTACGCGCTCGAGACGCTCGCCCATGAGGTCGTCAAGTCCCAGTCGCTCAACGTCGACGCCGTGTCGGGCGCCAGCATCTCGAGCTACGCGCTTCTCGGCGGCATCGAGGACTGCGCCGAGCAGGCAGGCGGCGCCGATCAGCTCAAGGCCGTCGACGGTCCCTCCGATGTGGTCGAGGACTCCTACGACGCCGACGTCACCGTGATCGGCGCCGGTGGCGCTGGCCTCGTCGCTGCCGTTGCCGCAGCTCAGACGGGCGCTAAGGTCGTCGTGCTCGAGAAGATCGACATCAACGGCGGCTCCACCAACGTCTCCGAGGGCGCACTCAACGCCGTTGACCCCGAGCGCCAGGAAAAGCAGGGCATCGAGGACTCCGTGGCAACGCACTACGCTGCCACGTGGGAGGGCGGCCACAAGACAGGCACGCCCGAGCTCATCGGCTACCTCGTCCACAACGCACTCGACTCCGTGCACTGGCTCGAGAAGCTGGGTGTTCGCTTCAAGGACACCATCGGCTCGGCCACCGGCTCGCTGGGCCAGCGCAGCCACTACCCCTACACGCCTTCCGGCAACACCTACATCCGCACGCTCGTTGAGCAGTGCGGCAAGCTCGGCGTCACCATCCTGCACAGCTGCGACGCCACCGAGCTCCTTACCGCCGACGGTGGCGTTACCGGCGTGAAGGCCGTACGCCCCGGCGGCCAGGAGGTCAGCGTCAACGCCAAGTCCGTCGTTATCGCCACGGGCGGCTTCGGCGCCAACGTCGAGTACCGCCAGGAGGTCAACACGGGCGTTTGGTCCGACGTCGTGCTCGACTCCACCATCGGCTGCACCAACATCAACCCCTGCGCTCAGGGCGAGGGCCTCAAGCTCGCCGAGGCCGCCGGCGCCGAGCTCGTCGGCCTGGCCGACATCCAGCTGCACCCCTGCGGCACGCCTGGTACCGGCCTTATGGAAGACATCCGCACCTCGGGCCGCAACCGCATCTTCGTCAACGAGGCCGGCGAGCGCTTTGTGAACGAGGGCGCTGCACGCGACACGCTGTGCAAGGCCATCTTCGCTCAGACCAACTCCACCTACTGGGTCGTCGTCAACAAGCTGCGCTACCCCGACACCACCACGCCCGACGCCAACGGCGCGACGATCGAAAACATGGTCGCCACGGGCCACGTGACCGCCGCCGACACCGTTGAGGAGCTCGCCGCCGCAACCGGCATGGACGCCGCGAAGCTGCAGGCCTCCATCGACGCTTACAACGCCGTCGTTGCCGGCGAGGCCGAGGACGAGCTGGGCTTTGTCGCCAACAACACCGCCGACGCCCAGATGACCGAGGGCCCCTGGTACGCATGCCGCAAGGTCCCGACCGTGCACCACACCATGGGCGGTATCCGCGTGAACCTCTCCTCGCAGGCCGTTGACGCCGACGGCAACCCCGTTGCCGGCCTGTACGCTGCCGGCGAGGTCACGGGTGGCACCCACGGCGAGAACCGCCTGGGCGGCAACGCCATCGCCGACTGCGTGACGTTCGGCCGCAACGCCGGCGTGCAGGCAGCCATCAACGCCGGTTATGCCGAGCCCGCCCCCGCCGAGGACGGCAGCAGCCCCGTTGGCTCCGTCTCCATCGCCGACGCCCAGGCAGCCGCCGAGGCTTGCCCCAACGCCGACGAGCAGGCCGCCATCGAGAAGTACGAGGAAGAGCACGCCGCGAAGTAAGCTGGCAGATGAGGTACTGAACCTGCGGATTGCAGGCTGATAGGAAACAACGAAGGGTCGCGCTCTGGGAAACCGGGGCGCGGCCCTTTTCGTAGCGAGGAATTTGGCGGGTGCTCGTGGGTGGCCAACAATCAACGGCTTCTCTTTGACCGGACGGTTTTTGCCGGGCTCTCCTCTATTGAGCCTGGTCGCTGCCTTCAACCAGATCGATGAGTTCCTGCTTGCTGTGGATGCCCAGCTTGGAGTACAGCGTGTGGGTGTAATTACGCACCGTGTTTGCCGAATACCCCAGCTCACGCGCGATAACGGCCCGGCTGCGGCCGCGCACGGCGAGCAGGGCAATCTGCTCCTCGGTCTGCGTGAGACCCACTTCGGCAGCAAGGCGCGCGAGACGCTGCGCATCGGGAGCAGACTCGGGGACTGCAGGGACAGGTGCAGGCGGATAGCCCGCTGACATAGTTGGGGCGCTGCCCGCGGCAGGCATGGTAGAACCATCGCCCGCGACAGCAGCAGGCATGACCGGCGACGCAACGCCAGCCTCCCCCATCGCGCACGCGACGCCCTCGTCGGCCTCTCCTGCATCCCCGCGCACCTCAACAAACAGCGGGATGTCGCCCTTGAAGATGCCCAGACGCAGCGCCATGACCATCTCCACCACCACGAGCGTGCTCATGATGACAAGCATGGCCACCATGCCGCCGGGCAGCGCGTCGATGCGCGTGGAGAACAGTCGCCCCGCCCCCATGGCCGCGAGCGCCAGGCTGTAGAAGATGCCCAGGATGAAAACGGCGGGCCTGCGCGTGCGGCGTCCGATGTCGTAGCAGGTAAAGAAGACAAACGAGTAGAAGAAGCTCTCGGCGCTCAGGAACAAGGCTGTCGCCAGGGTGCGCGTGGCGTCGGACTCCTCTACCAGCAGCACGATGGCCGTGATGAGGATGATATTCTCCAGGCCCCACACGCTCGTGAACTTGAACGTGCCACCGTGGACAAATACCCAGGCCAATACGCCGACAAGCACCGCGACAAGCGTCAGCTGGTGAATGCTGCGGGAAAGCTGGTCGAGCTCGCGGGGGTGCCCGTCAGGGAAGCCCAGCGTAATGCCCAGCACGAAGGCAAAGAGGACAAACGAGAAGCCGATTTGGCGCACGTCGGAGGCATGCAGCTCGCTGTAGCGGAAGTCGGTCTGGGGCACCGGCGGGCATGAGGCGTCGCGCACGTCGAGCTGGTGCATCGCTCGCCAAAACGCAAGAACCGAAAACGCGGGCACGAACAGGTTGATGAGGCCCATCACCATGGACGGCAAATAGCCCGCAACCAGGGAGAGCAGACAGGAGAACGCCAAGGCCGTGACGAGGTAAAGAAATGCCCGTGTGGGCTTGAGGCGTGCGAAGAAATCCATCCACATGCCACCGCCCCACACAAGGCCCAGCCCGCACGTGATGTAGCGCGCCACCTCGAACGAGGTGCTCTTTGTGACGAGCTCCAGGAAGTTGAACGCGCTCGACGCGGTCATGAGAACAAGCGATCCCCAGACCAAGACGTTGCGCACCCGCGGCGACAGCTCGCCGCGCAAGGCGCATGCGACCAAGAACAGGCCCACGGCACCGCGCAAGATGTTGGACCACGCAACGCCGATGCCAAAATCAGTCGTGGAATGCAGGTTGTACAGGTTGTATTGGTACCAGAAGCGCAGGATACCGATGCCGATAAAGGCAAACGTGAAGTCATGCAGGAAGAAGCGCCCGAAAACGCCGGCCCGGCCGCGCATACAGTCGCCGCCTTGATTGCCCATACCTCGTTGTCCCCTTCCTTGCACCCCATAACAGAACGTTAGGATACCATAGCGAACACGGGATACGCAGAATCGCAGGCGGAGTAATGTGCATGTGAGCTAATAAGAAAGCCGTACGATTCCGGGCTTTAAGAAGGCCCAAGCGCCCTTTTGGCCTCGTTGCTGCCTAGACAAAAGGCGCCGCACCTCAGCTGGGATGCGGCGCCTCGTTGTTCAGTGCATGACTATCGCGCAGTCAGAAGAGCCTAGAGCACTTCCTGGCCGGTGATGATCTTGCCGGCGACACGGCCGTGGGTCATGGCCATGCCGATGGAGTTGCCAGCGAAGGGCGTGGCGTAGGAGTTGCCGTAGCGCTCGCCCAGGCAGTTGCCGGCGGCGTACAGACCGGGGATGACGTTACCGGCCACGTCGATGACCTGGAGGTTGTTGTTGGTCTCGACGCCAGCGAGGGTCACGAGGCCAGCGCTGGTGGTCTTGGAGTTGTTGGCCGGGCAGGTGTAGAACGGCGGGGTGTCAATCGGCACCATGTACTTGCCGTCCTTGCCGTACTGAGAGTCCTTGCCCGTGGCGCACAGCTCGTTGTACTTGGCGACCTGGTCAAGGGCGGTCTGCAGGGCGTCGCCCTCGTAACCAGCCAGCTTAAGGGCGCCCTCGAGCGTCTCGGAGGCGTACACCGCGGAGGGGTCGCGCTCGGCGATGGTGCACTTGCGCACGGGACCGCCGTCGGGGCTCTCGAGCTCGATGGCCTCCATGTCCTCAACGAGCTCCTCGTAGTACACGGGGCGACCGTAGTTGGGCGCACCGTGGTCGAGGCCGGCGTACTTGAGGGTCTCGTAGTAGTTGGCATCGGTCACGGTCGTCACGATACCAGCGGGCTGGAGCAGCGTGGCCTCGGTAACACCCACAGCGTTGGCCTCGTTGCAGAAGCGCTCGCCGTTGGCGTTGAGGAACAGGTACGGGCAGGTGCCCCAAGGGCCACCGCCGCCACCGCCGGTGTTCATGGACGCGCGGGGCGTGGGCTCCATGACGGCGCCGACCCAGCAGGCCATCTTCTGGCCGTCGCCCGTGCAGTCTGCGAAGGGCGAGAACAGGTCGTCCTGCGTGAGGCCCTGGCGGGCGTTGAACTCGGAGATGTCGGGGTTGAGGTTCCAGGTCATCTTGGCGTCGCCGCTGTAGTCGCCCAGGCAGAGGATGACGCCGGTCTTGGCGTTGTACTGCACGTAGGACTCGTCGTCGAGCTTCTGGGAGATGGCGCCGGTGACAGCACCGCTCTCGTCAGTCGTGAGCTTGAGGGCGCGCTCGCCGTAGTGCCACTCGGCGCCGAGCTCCTGGCCCTTGAGGATGGCGAACTGCATGACCTCGTCGAGGCGCGACATAGCGGCGCAGCCGGGGATGGAGTTGTCATGGCTGATCTCGCCCATGAACTGAGCGACTGCGGCATAAGAGCCGTTGCCGCCGCACATCATGGGGTACTCGACGGGGCCGTCAGCTGTGGCGCCGGAGACCTGGCAGATAAGCTGGCTGGGGTCGTAGGGCGACACGTCGGGGTTGCGCTCGGTGGTGGGCATGATGTGGATGCGCTCATCAGGCCAGGTCACGAGGCTCTGCAGGTGATCGAACATCTCGCCAGAGTTGGCGACGAACTTGCGGATGATCTCGGGGTTGCAGCGGCCGCCGGCACGACGAACGAACTCGTTGGTGACCTCGCCCACGTCGTAAGGACCATAGCCCTGGTCGATGAGCCACTGGGAGTTGATGTGGCCGATGTCCTCGCCCTTGACCTTGCGCATGTCCTCGGCCCACTTCTCAACCACGATGACCTTGGCGCCACCCTCGGCAGCGGCAAGCGCGGCGTGGATGCCGGCATGGCCGCCACCCAGGACCAGGACGTCGCAATCATAGGTCTCAGCAGGCTCGCCGGTCTCGGGGGGCAAGCCCAGCCAGTCTTCCTTGCACTGATAGTACGAGGTGACGGCAGCCTCGTGGGCCTCCTCGGCCTGGGCGCGGTTGGCGCCCGTGAGCGTGCCGGCAACAGCGCCAGCAAGGCCAACCGTGGCCGCGCCGGCAACGAAGTTGCGCCTGCTCATGTTCTTCTCCATACATGCCTCCTTGTTCAAACGTTCAAGGCGAACAATGCGCCACATGCCCCTTGCATGCGGCCGTTTATCACTCTAGCAAGCATCGGGTTTTTCACGCCAGCATCGCTTTTTTCAGGAGTACAATCGTGCACAAATCGATGGGGTCGATTTTTGCACGGCTGACAAAACGAAGACGCTAAACCACGATTTGGGGAGGTCAAGGCATGCGTCGGAAGTTGCACCGCACGTTTAGGGGACGTGGGTTTTACCTTTTGGCAGGCACATTGTGCACCACGGTGGTCATCGTCATGGCAGCATGCTGCATCATCGGCCTGCTCACCATCGGCCGCGCCACACAGCAGGAAAGTCGCGCCCTCGACTCGGCAATCACCGCCTTCGACCTGTACCAGCAAGAGCGCTCGCCGCTGAACAACAGTCCGTCTGACGCGGTTGCGCAGTTGGATGTCGACGGCGCGCTTGCGCGCCTGACAGCCGACCCGGACAACACCGCCTTGCGCGAACAGATCGCTCGCAGGCTTGGCGCGTTCGAGCATAACCATGTTGGCGACGTACAGAATGTCTATGTTGTCCTCAGGGATACAGAGGATGGGGGCGACTTCATCCTGGGCAGCGCCAGCGCCGCAGAAGACGCCCGCGCCCGTGAAAAGCGACTCGCTGAGGTCGACATTGATTCCCTTGCAAGCAGCGGGGGCACCGTTACGCGCCTATCCGCTGGAAACGGGACGGCCTGGAGCGTTTCCGTCTTGCCTTATTCCGAAAGCGCTGCCATCGTCGCCTTTTACCACATACCCGAGGTCCCCAACGTCGACGTCCTCGAGCCCATCGCCGACATTGCCGAGATGTACTTCGTCGACGAGGACGGAACGCGAATCGCTTTAGGCGCGAATACCTATCAGGACGCCATCGACGTGGACGTCATCATGAACTCCCCCGAAGAGCGCGACATTGTCGGTGTCACGCATAATGGCAAGCCCTACCGCGAGTATTTCCACAAGCCCACCGACGGAAGCCGGGCGTTCGTGTTCATGGTGCCCGACGTGGCACAGGCGGCGTACCACCAGTTCGCCCTCATCATCATCGTAGCCACCGTGGTACTCGTGGCGCTGGGCTGTGCGGCCGGCCTATATCTGACCCAGCGCATCTACGAGCCGCTTCAAGACATCATCGCCAAGCTCGCACCGGGCGGGCGCGACGTGCAAGATGAGTTCAAGCTCATCGGATTTGCCTTGGATGCAATGGAGAACCGTCTGAGCGAGCAAGATGAACTTGTGGGCGAGTTCCACCTCATGCGCCTGTTGCGCGGCAGAGCCAGCCTGGCCGAAGAAGGCGCTGGTTTCTTTTTCGCCGAACCGAGCCGTGAGGTGGCGCTGGCCATTGTGCGCACCGACGAGCAAGGCGGCAAGCAACATGAACAGCCGCACGAAACATCCCAGCTCAGCCGCCTCGTGCACGACTACCTGGAAGGCAAAGGGCGAGCATGCGCACTGTGCGAGGAGAGCGGCTTCGTCTTCGCGGTGATTGACGCCCAAGGCGGCGGGGTGCCTCCCCTGCTCTCGAGACTGCTCTCTTATGCCCAAGAGCAGGGCGTTCTCGTCTCGGTGTTCGCCAGCAACGTGCACGCCGGCGCCGCCAAGCTGAACCTGTGCTACCGAGAGGCAATGGCCGCGCTTGAAGAGGGAACGCGCAAGCGCGCCTTCAACAAGGTTGTGCGTTACGACAATCAGACGAGTAACACGACGCCCCTGCTGGGTGACGAGCCCGCGCCTGCCAGTCACACGGAAGTCGGCGCGGGCGGCTCGACGGGAGGCGCCAACGCAGCCGACCTGCTCGCCTACGTGCAGGCGAACTACCGCGACCCCTCGCTGACGGCCGCGCTTGTGGCCGAGCGGTTCGGTATGAGCCGCGCCGGCATCTCGCGCGCGTTCTCCCAGGCCTGCCCCAACGGCGGATTCTTGGGCTACCTGCACGGCCTGCGCCTCGACAAGGCCGAGGAGCTCCTACGTACAACCCAGCTCCCCATCCCCGACATCGCCTCGAGCGTGGGATACGGCAGCGCCCTCACCATGACACGCGCCTTCAAACGCTACCGCGACACGACCCCAGGCGCATACCGAAAGGGAGGCGAGCAGTAGCGCGAGGGCCGCCATTCGAGGGCGGCATGCAAAGCAGCAACACTACCCCATGCATGACAGCGCTGGCAGGCAAAAATGTACAGCGTGTCGGTGCTGTCACACTCAGGGCGGAGCCCCAGCCAGTGGGTGCAGGGCATGCAAAGCATTGGCATCGCTGTACGCTTCGCATGCTGATGACACGAGCGGGCGAAACGGGCGCAGCATGATAGCGCTATCACACCGGGGCGGTGCCGGCGGCACAAAGGATGCGGCACGACAATGCCGTCGTGCGTGGGCATCGTACTTCTTGCCATCTCAACACTTCAGGTGGCAATCAACTCCCCCGCACACAAAAACCCGCGCACCCGAGGGGCGTTTCCCCTGGATGCGCGGGTCTATTGAGGCGGCTTGTTTCGTTCTACTCCCTGGCCGTGCCGTCCTCGCCCGTGGCCTCTTCCTTCTTGGGAAGCCTGCCGGCACGCTTGAGGGCGTCGCGCAGTATCCACTCAACCTGGCCGTTCACGCTGCGGAAGTCGTCATCGGCCCAGCGCTGTACTGCGGCCCACACCTCGGGGTCTATGCGCAGGGGGTACTGCTTTCGCTGCATCTCAATCCAAACCTACTGGTAAATTGTGCCGGTATTCACCACCGGCTGAGCTTCCGAATCACCACAGAGTACCACAAGCAGGTTCGACACCATGGCGGCACGACGGTCGTCGTCCATGTCCACCACATGGCGCTCGGAAAGCTCGCCCAAGGCCATCTCGACCATGTCAACCGCACCGCGCACAATCTTGCCGCGAGCCGCGATGATAGCGTCGGCCTGCTGACGGCGCAGCATGGACTGGGCGATCTCGGGAGCGTAGGCCAGGTGCGTGAGGCGCGCATCGTCCACGGCAACGCCGGCCATGGCAAGACGGGAGGCCAGCTCGCGACGCAGGACCTCGCTCACCTCGGTAATGTTGGAGCGCAGGGTGATCTCGGTGGAGTCGGCGTCGTTCTCGCCCATGTGGTCGTAGGCGTACAGGCTCGCCACGTGACGCAGCGCGGTCTCACTCTGGGAAGCGACGTAGGCCTCGTAGTCATCCACGTCGAAGACGGCGCGGGCGGTGTCGTCCACGTGCCATACCGTTACGTTGGCAATCTCGATAGGGTTGCCGAGCTTGTCGTTCACCTTGAGGTGCTCGCCGTTGAGCGTGCGGGCGCGCAGGCTGACGCTGGTCTTCTTGCAGAAGGGGTTCACCCAGCGCAGACCCGTGTCGGTCGTGGTGCCCTTGTACTCGCCGAAAAGCGTGAGCACGCGAGCCGTATTGGGCTGCACCATCATGAAACCGCCCGTGGCAATGCAAGCGAGGACAATGAGCGCGCAGCCTGCGAAAATGGCGAGGCCAATAAACACCCCAGACCAACCTCGCGTATCAAGGATTGCACCGGCAACAAAGCAGGCAGCCGATGCAAGGAAGCCCAGAACAACAAGAGCGAGCATGCCCCAGCCCGACTTTGCCGCCACGCGCTTCTCGACCGTGGCCTCAACCTGCTGCGACGTACCCGTCTGGGCGCCCACCACGCTTACGTTTGTCCCATGTGTGCTCGTCATGGTGCATCTCCTCTCCTCTGCAGCCGCCTTGGCTCCCTTGCCGGGCTCGCTGCCTCTTTTCGATACCAAAGTGATATCACTTTTATATCAGAACTGTCAAGAAGAGACGCTTGATACGGCGTAAATTTGACATTCGGCTATGCCCGGCAGTGAAAGTCCGATCGAAATCGCAATTCAGTCCGAAAATCAGGCCCCGGATTCCTCTCGCCATCCCGGCCATGCGCGAAAAAGGCCAAAAGTATGCGCTTTAATTCGCCGACGTCTCCCAGCTCCCAATATTCTCAAAAAGTGTAATCAATCTACCTGGGGTTTTGTAAAAACGCCTACTTGGCCTTACTCCCATTCCAAGTTAAAGCGCATACTTTTGGCGATTTTGGACAACCCCGCGGGTTGATACCGGCCAATGCTCGACCCCCAGGACGGCAACCGAGCAATCATGCAATACGGGAGCAGCCGAAGCCGCCTCTCGCTGGAAGAGGGCGGCCCACTATCGGGCGATCGAGCGGAACATGACCGCCGGAGTTTCTCTCACGCCAGTCACAGCAGTTAACGCGCTCAGAGCGCGGCCGAAACCCTCCCTTGTGGGCGAACACAGCCGGGCATCAAACGAGTGACCACACAGAACGAGCCCGCCAACCCCCGACAACCGATGTGCCCAATCGCAATCACGCGCGCAGCAAAGTCAGCAAGGTCCCTGTTACCAACTCGCCTCAATCTCGCGAATGCGCTGGTAGAGCCACTCGTTTTGCGGAACCTCGATGCGATGCTCGGCTGCAAGGCGCAGGATGGTGCCGGAGAACTCCTCCACCTCGGTCTTGCGGTGGGCGATGCGGTCCTGCGCCATGGAGGGCATGCCGTCTGGGTCGAGCCCTTCGATGACGTGCAGCATCTGGGAGAGGTCCGCCTCCGTGAGCGCAACGCCCTCGGCGTTGGCCACCGCGAGCGCCTCGCGCATGGCACCCACGAAACAGCGGCGCTGTTCGCTGCCGCGCTCGGTGGCGCTGCCGTAGGTTCCGCCGTAGGCCATGCACGTCTGGTTGATGCCGTCGTTCA
>Ga0129314_1001608_pt1 | contig 15052 bp, 15 predicted proteins | sample O1111metagenome_FD_94431 | JGI IMG/M metagenome (GOLD analysis project Ga0129314, IMG submission 94431) | Orangutan individual fecal microbial communities from fecal samples from Wisconsin, USA - O1111 metagenome | ecosystem: Host-associated > Mammals > Digestive system > Large intestine > Fecal...
AATGAAGAAGCTGCCCGGCGCTCTGTTCATCGTGGATACCCGCAAGGAGCGCAACGCCATCGCCGAGGCACACCGTCTGGGCATTCCCGTTGTGGCCATCGCCGATACCAACTGCGATCCCGATGAGATCGATTACCCCATCCCCGGCAACGATGACGCCATCCGCGCCATCCGCCTGATCGCTTCCATCATGGCCAACGCTATGATCGAGGGCCGTCAGGGTGAGCAGATGGCCGAGGCTGCCGCCGAGGAAGCCAAGGACGCTGAGTAAGTCAATTTCAGGAAACCGCGTAAACTGACGGGGCAGGGAAGTGTCCCTGCCCCGTTTCCACTATACTATATTTATTGGAGGATTCAATCATGGCTTTTACTGCTGCTGATGTTAAGACCCTGCGCGAAATGACCAGCGTGGGTATGATGGACTGCAAGAAGGCGCTTGTCGAGTGCGACGGCGATATGGATAAGGCTGTTGAGTGGCTGCGTGAGAAGGGTCTGGCCAAGGCTGCCAAGAAGGCCGGTCGCATCGCCGCCGAGGGTATGTCCTACGCGCTGACCGAGAACGGCGTGGGTGTTGTGGTCGAGGTCAACTGCGAGACCGACTTCTGCGCCAAGAGCGAGCTGTTCGTGGCCTTTGTGAAGGATATCGCCAAGACCATCGCGGAGAACGATCCTGCCGATGTGGACGCGCTGATGAACTGCAAGTACACCGGCACCGACCTGACCGTTTCCGAGACCATGCCCGAGAAGGTCATGTCCATCGGCGAGAACCTGCAGATCCGCCGTTTCGTCCGCTTTGCCGAGAACACCAGCGTGGGCTATGTCCATGCCGGCGGCAAGATCGGCGTGCTGGTGAATCTGGCTGTGGAGGGCGGCATTGACGCCACCGAGATCGGCAAGAATATCGCCATGCAGATCGCTGCGCTGAATCCCCGCTTCTGGGATAAGTCTCAGGTCACCGAGGACGTGCTGGCCGAGGAGAAGAAGATTGCGCTGGCCCTGATGGACACCGATCCCAAGATGGCCTCCAAGCCTGCTCAGGTCAAGGAAAAGATCGTGATGGGCAAGATGAACAAGTTCTATGAGGAGAACTGCCTGATGCAGATGGAGTTCGTCCGCAGCGACCTCTTCCAGGGCAGCGTTGAGAAGTACGTGGACGATGCCGCTAAGAAGCTGGGCGGCAGCGTCAAGTTTGTGGATGCCGTTCGCTATCAGACCGGTGAGGGTATCGAGAAGAAGCAGGAGGACTTCGCCGCTGAAGTCGCCGCTCAGATGAACGCCGGTAAGTAAATGCCCTTTCAAGAGATCCGCAGGGAACACCTGCGGGTCTCTTTTCATTTATGTTGCACATGATGTGGGAGTATGGTATGCTGAAATGGAGAAAGCTGCCATTGAAAGGGGAATATTGCGTGAAGAGAGATGTGCTGGTGCAGCGTCTGGTCAACAGCTATGGCAACTGGGTATGCACGGAAAAGGAGAACTGTCCCGGCGGAACAGCGCGGCTGACAAAAGAATACTATCCCTATTCCCAGCTGTTTTCGCCCATTCGGATCAACAGCCTTACGGTGAAAAACCGTATTATCATGGCGCCGATGGGAAATTGCCAGATGGCGGAGGAAACCGGTCGGCCAAATGACAAGATGCTTGCGTATTTTTTTGCCAGAGCTGAGGGCGGTGTGGGCCTGCTGACAACGGGTCTTGTGCCTGTCAGCCACCATATTGATGCCTCGGTAACAGAAAAGGGGAATTTTTCCTACTTTCCCCGGATCGACGGAACGCGGACAAATCTGATGGGCTGGCGAGATCTGGCACAGGGCGTTCATGCAAGAGGCAGCCGCATTTTTATCCAGCTGACGCCGGGGCTGGGCCGTGTCGGCAATCCGCAATGCCTGATGACAAAAGGCCGTCTGCCTGTTTCCGCCTCTGTGAATCCCAATTACTATTTGCCTGATATTCCTTGCCGGCCGCTGACGGATTTCGAGTGTGACCGCATTATCAAAAATGCGGGGCAAGCCGCGATGGATGCCAAGACCATGGGACTGGACGGTGTGTATCTGCACGGCCATGAGGGCTATCTGCTGGATCAATTAACGAATCCGGCCTTTAACCGCCGCAGGATCGGAAAATATGCGGCGTGGCAGCGCTTTGGGCTGGAATTGGTCAAGGGGATCCGCAAACGTGTGGGGCCTGCCTATCCGATCATGTACCGTATTGATCTGAGCCTTGCTTTGGAGGAGACGTATGGCCGGCGGATGGATACCGTTAAAACGCTTAGTAGGTTCAAAAACGGCCGCTCGCTTGCCGATACGCTCCACTATATGGAAAATCTGGTTAAGGCCGGCGTGGACATATTTGATGTTGACCTTGGCTGCTATGATAACTGGTGGCTGCCCCATCCGCCTTCCGGGATGCCCGCCGGCTGCTTCCTGGATATCAGCAAGGTGGCAAAGGAATATTTTGCGGCGCGCAATGTTCGCTCTAATGCCGGGCTTGCCGTACCCATTGTGGCTGTTGGCAAATTAGGCTATCCGGATCTTGCGGAAAAGGCGCTGCGCGACGGAATGGCGGATATGGTTATGTTGGGCCGCCCCCTGCTGGCAGATCCCGACTGGTGCAGCAAGGCGTATGCCGGCCGCGTTGAGGAGATCCGGCCCTGTATCGGCTGTCAGCAGGCTTGTGTGAACGAATTTGTGGAGGGCGGGCATCCCCAATGCGCCGTCAATCCCCGCACGGGATTTGAGGATGGTCTGCCTGCCGCCCTGACGAAAACGGAGCACAGCAAGCGGATTGCGGTGGTGGGCGGCGGATGTGCCGGGATGAGCTTTTCCCTGACGGCTGCCCGGCGCGGCCATAGGGTTGACCTCTTTGAAAAAACAGACCGGCTGGGCGGGAAATTGCATGCCGCCGCCGCGCCGATGGGGAAATATGAACTGAAGAACTATGGCGACGGATTAACAAGGCAGGTGAAAAATGCGGAGAATATTACGGTTTATTTGAATACGCAGGCCGACAACGGAATGCTGAAGCGTGGAAAATACGACGCCGTAGTGTTTGCCAACGGCAGCAGAGCATCGGAGGTGATGATTCCGGGGCTGGAAAACATGCGTCATGTGGACGCCGCTTTTTTACTGACCCATCCGCAGATGCTTCGTGATGATGACCACAAGGTGATCGTTATCGGCGGCGGTATGGTGGGGCTGGAGACGGCCTTCTGGCTTGCCGGGGAAAAGCGGAGACAGGTTACCTGCATCGAGATGGGTGAGCATTTTGGCAGGGGAGCCTGCACGGCAAACCGCGGGCATCTGATTCATTATTTTGAGGAGAACGGCGGAATACTGATCAACTGTGCCCGTGTACTGCGGGCGGAGGATGGGCAGGTTATTGTTTCCCGTAACCGCTCCAAAGCCGTGCCTGACCCTTATTGCACATGGACACCGGTTCTGCCGGAGAATATTGTGAATCCGCTGGCGCCTCGCATGCGGGAGCAAGCGTATATCGAAGCCTTCCGTGCCGACCTGATCGTGCTGGCTGCCGGAACGAAAGGCGATGACCGCCCCTTCCTTTCCGCGCAGGAAAACAGAGTGGCGCCTGAGCTTTATAATATCGGTGACAGCAGCTGCACAGAGGGGGCGGGCAATATCTGGAAATGCACAAAGGCTGCCTATCAGCTGGCGATTCGAATTTGATATTTGCATGAGAAAGTCCACCCTGAGGGGGTGGACTTTCTATTTTGCGCGCACCGGAACAAACGCCGCATCATAAGATGTGATGGGAACTGTTGACGGGAGGGGGGGATCCGCATGAGGGGAAACGGGGAGAAATGTCTGGGAATCTGCGCTTTGGCGCTGGGCGTCGGGATTCTGATTGCGGCGGTCTTTCCTGTGGGCGTATTGATGTTTCTGGTGGCCTTCCTGCTGATCGGCTGTGGTATTTCGTGCTTGAAAAGGAGGTAAAAGTGCATGAAAATTGTTGTCTGGAAAGCACCTAAAGTGCTGCGCGGGCTGTTATGCCGCATTTTTGGGATCAAGGAATAAAAACATGCCGCTCTCAATATAATGAAGCAACAATAGCGATTGAGAGGGTTGAACTATGGAATTGGCCTTGCAATTTGAGGATGTTTTCTCCTATGAAGCGGCGGAGCCGCTTGTTTCGGCGCATGAAGAGGTAATGGAAACGGCGATCCCGGAGTATTGCCCGGATATTGCGCGGATCGTGGATACCGTGGGACATATTTCGATTCATGAAAGGACGTTGAATGCAGGAAAGGCTGCGATTTCCGGCAGTGTTAAAGTAACGATACTTTACACATCGGAAGAGGCAGATGGGCTACGGAGCATGGGCGTTTCGGTGCCCTTTTCCTGCGTTCTGGAGAACCGGGCACTGGAAAAATGCACGGTGCTTTGCACATCAGGGCGTGTGCTGCTGGCAGAGGCGAGAGCCACCACATCGAGGAAGCTGTACATTAAAGTACTGCCGGAAATCACGGCTACCGGGTACCGACCGACCAAGCACCGGATCTGTACCGGGGCAGAAGAGGAGCAGACATTGCGGCGGCACAGCCGGGCACTGGAAGTCAATACACTGGCTGCAATCACTGAAAAGGAGTTCAGCTTTACGGAAAATGCACTGCTGGAGAATGGGATCGTGCCGGAGGATGTGCTGCTCTATCGGGTGTGTCCCGCTGTTCTATCCGTGCAGCGTTTGGGAAACAAGCTGATGGTGAAAGGTGAGCTATGGCTGTGGGTTCTTTACCGCGATGAGGTGCAGCGGCTGCGGCAATATGACGTGACGATGCCTTTTTCTCAGATTTTCGAGGCACTTGAGCTGCCGGAGGCGGAGTATACGCTGTATCCTGAGCTACGGGAATGTGATGTCAGAACGCTGCGCACCGATACCGGGTGCGGCTTTTGCCTGACGGCTCGCATAGGGGTCTATATCAAATGCTATCAGCACCGTACCCTACCGTATATTGACGACTTGTACAGTGTTCGCTTTGCGGCGGACTTGAAGCGGGAAGAGATGACCATTCCGCAGATGCTGCCGGACAGAGAAATGCAGCAGGAGGCGCAGCTGCGGCTGGAATTGGAGGGGGCGGCTCCGTTTGTCGCAGTGACGGGGCTGGACTGTGGGCCTGTGGAGATCACCGCAGCAGAGAACGGAACACAGCTGCACACGCTGCTGCATGTCCAGCTGCTCTATTTGGATGAAACCGGTGCACCGGTCAGCACGGAACGGACAGCGGAGGTTATGGCTCCGGCAGAAGGAATCAGCGGTCCGGTTGGCGTAAGCTGCTGCCGGGTTTTGCCGCAATTTACCGGCAGCACATGTCTGGTACGGATTCCGGTCAGATTCTCCCTGCGCTGCGCGGGAGAGGAGACAGTCAACGGAATCACCGCGGCGACGCTTTCGGAAAGGGAAGGGACATCAGGTCCCAGTCTGGTTTTATACCGCATGGGAGCGGGGGAGACGCTTTGGGACATTGCCAAGCGCTATCAGACGGATGAGGATGCGATCCGCATTGCCAATCAGCTGGAGGATGATACCGATGCGGCACAGTACATGCTGCTGATTCCAAAACTGCGCTGAAGTTCCGGCGCACGGTACGCGGCGAGAAACGCTGCCGTATATGATGGATGAGAGAAGGAGCACCACATACGTGTGGTGCTCTTTACCGCTTGGGAGGCCGACGCAAAAATACCGGCACACAGATGTGTGCCGGCATTTTTTATTACATAAAAGCAATGTGTGTGGTGTGAGTGTTAGCCGTTCTGGCGCATCTTGGCGAAGCAATCGCTGCAATAAACGGGACGGTCGGACTTGGGCTCAAAAGGCACCTTTGCCTCGCCGCCGCAAGCCGCGCAAACAGCGGTGAAATACTCGCGGGGACCGCGGGCAGCGTTCTTGCGAGCGTCGCGGCAGGCCTTGCAGCGCTGGGGCTCGTTCTGGAAACCGCGCTCAGCATAAAACTCCTGCTCACCGGCGGTGAACACGAACTCATTGCCACACTCTTTGCAAACTAAGGTCTTGTCTTCGTACATGATTTTACCCTCTCTTTGAGAAATATATTGCGTTCAGCCTTTGCTGATATCGCCCGATTGAAGTTGCCGCCCAATTTTGCGGCGGATGCGCTGTACAGCATTTTCCACCGATTTCGGAGGCTTGCCTACAGTTTCTGCAATCTCACGGCATGTGAGACCGTCCAAATAGAACCCTAAAATCTCAGCTTCGAAGGCGGATAACTGTTTGCAGGCATACTCCAGCAGACCGGCGGTTTTTTCTCTGTCAATCAATAAAACCTCGGGGTCTACCTGTGCAAAAGCGAGACTGACGTCAAAGAATGAGGGATTCAGGGGGATCGCTTGATTCAGAGGTTGGTGTTTTCCTGAGGAAGCCGATTTCAGAACTGAATAGAGCCGACGGCGGATGCATATCTCGGCAAAGGTACAAAACGATGCATTCTGACTGGGGTCATACTCGCGCATGGCCTTGATTAAGCCCAGCATTCCCTCTTGCAGCAGATCTTCACTGTCTCCGCCTGCGAGGAAATAGGGTCTGGCAACGCTGCGTACCAGCCGGTGATATCGTGCAGCCAAAATCTCTTCGGCGCTGCGCTGCCCGGATTGGCAGGCGGCGCAAAGCTGTTCATCACTCAGGCTTTCCAGATAGGTAAAACTAACCTCTTTGCTATTTACCATTTTCTATTATACCTTTTCAATAAAGAACTTGTCAAGTGTTATGATAAAATTTGTCATATAGCTGTTTTTTACTATATATTTTTCACCAATTTCGCCAAATCCTCAGCCACCTTGCAGGCAATTTCATCTGTTTTTGCCTCCACCATGACCCGAATCAACGCCTCGGTACCGGAGGGACGAATCAGTATACGGCCCTCACTGCCCAGCAGGGCCTCTTTTTCCGCCACAGCCTGCGCCAGTTCAGGGGAGGCCATGATGCGCTCTTTCTCACCGGGGGCGGCATCCAGCGCCACATTGATCAGCTCCTGCGGGTATTGGGCGCAGCATGCGGCAAGCTGCGAGGCTGGCTTATCCGCGGCCTTCAGCGCTTTCAGAAACTGCAATGCCGTCAGCTCGCCATCACCTGTGGTGGCATATTCCCGGAAGATCATGTGGCCGGACTGCTCGCCGCCGATGGCGTAGTCGCACGCCAGCATCTTTTCCAGCACATGCCGATCTCCCACAGCCGTGCAGACCAGATCGATCTGCTCTTTGCGGCAGAACTCATGCAGCCCCAGATTGGACATGACCGTTGCCACCACCGCATTGTTGGTCAGCTTGCCTGCACGGCGCAGCGCCAGACCGCATACCGCCATGATCTTATCACCGTCAATGGTATGCCCCTTTTCATCCACCAGCAGGCATCGGTCGGCATCACCATCAAAGGCAATGCCCAGATGGTATTTTCCGGCCACCGTCATCGTTGCGAGCTGCTCGAGATGGGTGGAGCCGCAGTCTCTGTTGATATTGACGCCATCGGGATCGATATTGATGAAATCCGCCATCACCGGCAGGCGCTGGAATAAGTCCGGCGCAGTAGCGGCGGCGGCTCCGTTGGCGCAGTCCACCAGAACCCGCAGCCCCGATAAATCGCAGCCGACAGTGCCAAGCAGGTAATTGATATAATCTTCGTGCATTTCCTCGGAGGCATTGCGGCAGCAGCCGATTGCCCCTCCCGTTTTTACCGGCATTTCCGCATGAGAAAGAATCAGCTCCTCCACACGGTTTTCCATTGCGTCCGGCAGCTTATAGCCTTGTGCGTTGAACACCTTGATCCCGTTGTGCTCGTAGGGGTTATGGCTGGCAGAAATGACCACACCGGCGTCCGCCTTTTCTCTGATGGTCAAAAAAGCAACGGCAGGCGTGGGGATCGTACCCAACAGCAGCACATCGCCGCCGACTGAGCATATACCGGCGCTCAGCGCCGCCTCCAGCATATCAGAGGAAATGCGCGTATCCTTGCCGATGGTGATCACCGGTTTGCGCCCCAATTCCTCTTGCAGCACAACGGCCACTGCCTGCCCGACATGGAAGGCCAGCTCTGCTGTCAGATTTTTTCCCGCAATACCGCGAATACCGTCTGTTCCAAATAATTTACCCATTTTTGATACGTCCTCTCATATTTCCAATTGCGTTTGGCCGCAGAATTCCATGTGCAAATGCTCGTAGGCTTTGCCGGTGACGCAGCGTCCCCGCGGCGTGCGCGTCAAGAAGCCCAGCTGCATCAGATATGGCTCATACACATCCTCCAGCGTTACCGATTCCTCTCCGATGGTGGCCGCCAGCGTATCCAGCCCCACCGGGCCGCCGCCATAGTTTTCGATGATAGCCCGCAGCATACGCCGGTCCACCTGATCCAGCCCCAGATGATCCACCTCCAGCGCCAGCAGAGCGCTGTCCGCCACCTGCCGGGTAATGGTGCCGTCCGCCTTGACCTGCGCAAAGTCCCGGACACGGCGCAGCATCCGGTTGGCAATGCGGGGCGTTCCGCGGGAACGGCGGGCGATTTCCATGGCGCCGGCCTCCTCAATGGGTACATCCAGAATACCGGCGCTGCGGGTGACGATTTCTTTCAGTTCCTCCGGTGTGTAAAGCTCCAGCCGCAGCGTCACGCCAAACCGGTCGCGCAGCGGCGCGGACAGCGAGCCTGCCCGGGTGGTGGCGCCAATCAGCGTAAAGTGGGGCAGATCCAACCGTATGGAGTTGGCGGAAGGACCCTTACCAATGATAATGTCAATGGCATAGTCCTCCATCGCCGGGTACAGGATCTCCTCCACGGCGCGGTTTAGGCGGTGGATCTCATCTACAAAGAGAATATCGTTCTCATTCAGGTTGGTCAGCAGCGCCGCCAGATCACCGGGCTTTTCAATGGCCGGGCCGGAGGTAATGCGGATATTGACCCCCATTTCGGCGGCGATGATGCCGGCCAGCGTGGTCTTACCCAATCCCGGAGGACCGTGCAGCAGCACATGGTCCAGCGATTCGCCTCTGCGGCGCGCCGCCTCAATGAATACGGACAAGTTGCCCTTGGCCTTTTCTTGGCCGATATACTCCTTCAGCGTATGGGGACGCAGGGATTTCTCCTGCGCGTCCTCCGGTAAAAAAGTGGTGGATACGATCGGCTCTTCATAGATATCGCTGCCGTAATCAATGCTCACAACGACACCTCCCTTACTTCACCATACGCTTGAGCGCCTGACGGATGATCTCCTCCAGCGGCAGCGTCTCCATATCGATGCCCTTTAAGGCCGCCGCCACCTCGGCGCCACTGTAGCCCAGCACCGCCAGGGCCGCGCCTGCTTCTTTGGCCTTGTCATTCGGCAGCACCGTCAGCTGGGGGATAGAGGCATCCGATTCAAAGGTGCCCTGCTCCTTGGCCAGCTTATCCTTCAGCTCCAGTATGATGCGCTGGGCAATCTTCTTGCCGATGCCCGGCGCGGCGGTCAGCGCTTTTTCATCACCCATCACCACCGCCATAGCCAGATTGGCCGGCGTATTGGCTGAGAGGATCGACAGCGCCGCCTTGGGCCCCACACCGGAGACCCCCAGCAGCAGCTTGAAGCTGTGCAGTTCACTCTGGCTGGCAAAGCCAAACAGCTCCATCGCGTCCTCGCGGACGTTCATATAGGTGTACAGCTTGGCCTTTTCTCCCTTTTTCAGCTGCGACAGGGTATAGTTGGTGGTGGCGCAGGCGTAACCCACACCGCCGCAATCGATCACGGCAAGGTTGGCCTCAATTTCGGCCACAATGCCGTTGAGATAATAGAACATTATACGGTCTCCTTTACGTTGGGATCGGTACGCCGCAGCAGGCTGGTGGCGCTGCGCGCATGACAGATGGCAATGGCCAGCGCATCGGCGGCATCATCAGGCCGGGGGATGGCTTTCAGCTTCAGCAGGCGGCGGGTCATGTCCATCACCTGCTTTTTTTCCGCAAGACCATAGCCGACAACCGCCTGCTTTACCTGCATAGGAGTATATTCGTAAACCGGCAGATGCAGCTTTTCAGCGGTGCACAGAATCACGCCGCGGGCGTGGGCAACCGCAATGCCGGTTGTGATATTTTTACTGAAAAACAGCTCTTCAATTGCCATTTCATCAGGATGAAAGTGGCCAATCAGCTCCGTAAGGTCGCTTTCAATCAGCGTCAGCCGTGCTGCCAGCGGCATGCCCGCCGGTGTATTGATCGCGCCATATTGCACCATGCGCTGCGCGGCACCTGCGCAGTCAAGTACGCCAAAGCCGACAATCGCAACACCCGGGTCTATCCCCAGAATACGCAACAAAGGCACCTCCCAATGTCTAATCGATTTATTATACTCTTTTCTGCCCGTTCTTGCAATAGCTGCCCGGCAACAAAGTCGGCGCAGCAGCTTGAATTTTTGGCCGGAGCGGAAGAGAAAGCCTTGAATAATTTGTAAAAAGTGATATAATGTGTCGTATTAAATTTGCTGTCGCTTTAAAGCGTAAAAATGATGGGAGGAACTGCTGTGTACTATCAAATCGCGCGGGATTTTTTGGAAAAGCTACCCACTGCGTATTTTGGCGCTGTGGCGGTTCGCGGGTTGGATAATCGCCGCCAGATCCCGGAACTGGAGGCAATGCTGGCGGAGAATGTATCTGCCTGCGAGACCTATTTTAACGGGAAAAAGCCGAAGGAGTCAGAGGATATTCTTCCTTACCGCGGGGCTTTCACCGCCTTGGGGATCAATCCCAACAAGTATCTGTGTTCGATTGAAGCGTTATTGACCCGCATTGCCAAGGGAAAGGGCTTTCCGCATATCAACGCCGCTGTGGATTTGGGCAATGCCGTGTCGATTAAGTATCGGCTGCCTATGGGTGCACATGACCTTGATACCATTGGTGAGGGGTTGGATGTACGGCTGGCCAGAGCGGGAGACCGATTTGTGCCCTTTGGCGGACTGGAGGAGGAGACGCCTGATATGGGGGAAGCAATTTACGCTTCCGGTCAGGAGGTTCGTACCCGGCGCTGGACATGGCGTCAGTCTGAATGCGGAAAGATTACCGAAGAGACGCAAGCGATTCTCTTCCCGATTGACGGCTTTACAGATGTGAATGCCGGTAAGGTTCACGAGGCGGCTGAGGAGCTGGTCGGTTTGCTGCGCCGCTATTTCGGCGCTGCGATTGACATCGAAACCGGTTTTGTCAGCCGTGAACAGTCCCGGTTTGACTTTTTCAGGTAATAAAAAGGAAACGCTTTTCTTTTGACGAAAAGCGTTTCCTTTTATTATGGCTGTTACTCCAGAATGATGCAGTTTTCCGCTTGCTCTGTTACATATCCCACGGCGGCGGCAGCGGGAATGGTGTCCCGCAGCTCCCGCAGGCAGGTCTCCGCGTCCTCCTCCGCCACGGCCATGAGAAGTCCGCCGCTGGTCTGGGGATCGTACAGCAGATCCTGCATGGTGCGGCTGACGCTGCCGCGGACGGTGACGCCTGATTCGGCGTATTCCCGGTTGCGGTAAGCGCCGGCGGGGAGGAACCCCATGTCCGCCAGCTCCCACGCCTCCGGATGATAAGGCACGTCCACCGTGCGGATATGGACGGTGCAGCCGCTGCCCTGCGCCATCTCGAAGCTGTGACCCAGCAGGGCGAAGCCTGTCACATCGGTGCAGCTGTGAACGCGGTATTTTACCATGATATCCCGCGCCGCCTTATTCAGAGTGGCCATCTGGCGGTAGATGCGGTCCATCACCGCGCTGTCCGCCAACCCCGCCTTGGCGGCGGTGGTCAATACGCCCACGCCCAGCGGCTTTGTCAGCAGCAGCACATCGCCGGGCCGGGCACCGCTGTTGGTCAGGATCTTTTTCGGGTGGACGAAGCCGGACACCGCCAGTCCGTAAATAGGCTCCGCGCCGTGGATGGTGTGGCCGCCGGTGATGATGGCTCCGGCCTCATAGGCCTTGTCGTAACCGCCTCGCAGCAGCTCCTGCACCATTTCCCGGGTCATGGACTCCGGCAGGCACAGGATGTTCAGGGCCAGCTTAGGCTCGCCGCCCATGGCGTACACGTCGCTGATGGCGTTGGCGGCGGCGATCTGGCCGTACAGGAAGGGGTCGTCCACGATGGGGGGGAAGAAGTCGGTGGTCTGCACCAGTGCCGTGTTCTCGTCCAGATAGTAGACGCTGGCATCGTCGGAGCGGTCATACCCCACCAGCAGGCGGGGATCACTGTGGGTGCGGAAGCCTTCCAGCAGATGAACCAGCGTACCGGCCCCTACCTTGGCGCCGCAGCCGGCGCAGGAGGCCAGCTTCGTCAGCTTGACGTCCGTTTCCATGGTCAATCCTCCCTCTCGTCAATGTGATACACCGTGGTGTAAGCCGTTCCGTCCCACGCAGCTACCTGATCCACCTCCTGCGCGGCCTCGCCCTCCGGGCGGAGCCAGCGGCCCTCACAGCGGACGCAGGTGCCGCAGCTGCTGCTGAGATCACGGGGAACCGGCATGACACGGCAGGGAATGCCCTGCCTGTCGCACAGCAGCTTATAGCGGGTGGCCCCGAAGTGGGAAAAAAACGTGGCGATATAGGTCATTTTGTAAACGTCAGCGTCCACTCGCCGTTATTTTCGGAAACGTCCACCTTGTAGCCCATGTGCTGGGCGTAGCGGGTGGTGTTCTCGCGGGAAGCGTGGTTGTCCACGATGATCTGATAGCTGCTTTCACCGCTGGCCATAGCGCTGCGCAGCAGCACCACAGGCTCCGGACAGGAAAGACCGCGTGCGTCAACAATTTTCATGGTAATATTCCTCCTTACGCTTTCTTCTTAAAGGTGTTCAGGCAGCCAATGAGCGCCACCGCCACAAGACCGATGATCACGGCGATTTTACCGGCATCGGTGGGACCGGCGGCACTGGAGGCCAAGCCGAAGTTATGGCAGAAGGCGGCGCCGACAATAAGACCCAGCACCGTTACGGCGCTGTCGGAGTTACCCTCGCCGGACATGACCAGCTGGCGCAGGGGGCAGCCGCCCAGCAGCACACAGCCAAAGCCAACCAGCACCATGCCCAGACAGTTCCAGAGCCCATCGGTATGAGCCACCGGCTGCTCAGTAAAGCTGAGGTGGAAGAAGGTGGCGTCTGCCGCGCCGTTGAGAATCAGGTTACAGACAAGGGCACTGACCAGAATGGCACCGAAGCCCATGAGCAGCTTAGGCTCGCGGAACAGCACGATGTCTCGGATACCGCCGACCATACAAAGGCGGGTGCGCTGGGCCAGAGCGCCCACGAACAAACCGGCGGCAAGGCTGATAAGGATGGGAGCGTGCTTCGCGCCGGGGCCGCCGCCGGCCTCGGTAAAGAAGATGAAGGCGGGGGCAGCCACCAGCAGGATGAATACCGCAATCTGCACGACAGGGAACACAATTCCCTCCAGCTTTGTCTGGGTATAGGTGCGCTTCAGGGAGTAGCCCTGCTTCAGGAAGAACACGCCGGCCAGAATACCGATGACAAAGCCTACCAGACCCAGCAGGGCGTTAAGGTCACCGCCGGCCAGACGCAGGATCATGCGGAACGGGCAGCCAAGGAACATCAGGCAGCCGATCATCACGAAGAAACCCAGCACAAATCGGGTGACAGGTGCGCTGCCGCCCTTGGCGGAGAATTCCTTCCGGCACAGGGCCACAATAAAGCTGCCCAGCACCAGACCGACGATCTCAGGACGGATGTACTGCACGGCCGCGGCGCGGTGCAGCCCCAGACTGCCGGCGGTATCCCGCAGGAAGCAGGCGATGCAAAAACCCATATTGGCAGGGTTGCCGAAGTAGACCAGCAAAGCGGCGATAAGACCAATGATCAGACCGGCGACGATAATTGTTGTGCGTTCGCGTTTGATATTCATGGGCATTTTTCCTCATTTCAAAGTTGTTACTGGTATCGTATCACTGCAGCGCAATAAAAGTCCAATACGAATTATAGATATATCAATTTAAATGATTTGATATTCAAATAAATACATGGTATACTGTGGCAAGAAAGGTGGCCGGATTATGGAACGTATTTATTTGGACAACGCCAGCACCAGTTTTCCGAAAGCGCCCGGTGTGGCAGAGGCGGTATACCATTATATAAAAGACTGCGGATGCAATGTCAACCGCGGAGGATACAGCGAGGCGTATCAAGCCGAGGAAATTGTGCTCTCTACACGTCAGCAGCTGACAGACCTGTTCCATGGCCCTGATTGCCGGAATGTGGTTTTTACCCGCAATATTACGGAGAGCCTGAATGTGCTGCTGAAGGGCTTTTTGAAAAGCGGCGACCATGTGCTGGTTTCCGCTATGGAGCATAACGCCGTTATGCGTCCCCTGACGCAATTGGCCAAACAGGGCGTGGCCCATGACCGGATTCCCTGCCGCAGGGATGGCTCATTGGAGCTTACGGCGGCAGCGGGACTGCTGCGGCCCAATACCCGGGCGGTGGTGATGCTTCATGCCAGCAATGTTTGTGGGACAATGATGCCGGCCGCGGAGGTGGGGGCCTTTTGCCAAAAACATGGGCTGCGTTTTATACTGGACACGGCTCAGACCGCCGGCGCTTTTCCCATTGATATGGAGGCCATGCACATTGACGCATTGGCCTTTACCGGCCATAAGGGGTTGTTGGGCCCGCAGGGAATCGGCGGCTTTATCCTACAGCCGGATATGACGGCGCAAATAACGCCGCTGATTGCCGGCGGCACCGGCAGCATCAGCCACGAGGAACGGATGCCGGATTTTATGCCGGATCGCTTTGAAGCGGGCACCATGAATCTGCCGGGCATTATGGGGCTTCATGCCGCGCTGGACTGGCTGGCCCGGGAAACGCCGGAGGCCGTTGCCGGCCATGAGCTGATGCTGACCCACCGTTTTCTGGAGGGGGCATCGGAGATCCGCGGCCTGCGCGTGGTGGGCCGTCAGGACAGTACCGGCAGGGCGGGGGTCGTTTCTGTGGTTCCCACCCATGTGGATCCGGCGCTGATGGCGGATGCGCTGGAGCGGGGATATGGCTTCCTGGTACGGGTGGGACTGCACTGTGCGCCAAACGCACACAGG
>Ga0129314_1001610_pt1 | contig 15032 bp, 12 predicted proteins | sample O1111metagenome_FD_94431 | JGI IMG/M metagenome (GOLD analysis project Ga0129314, IMG submission 94431) | Orangutan individual fecal microbial communities from fecal samples from Wisconsin, USA - O1111 metagenome | ecosystem: Host-associated > Mammals > Digestive system > Large intestine > Fecal...
CATGGTGCAGAAGTGGCCTGTCCGCGTGGGCCGTCCCTATAAGAAAAAATTCCCGCCGGAGCGGCCCTTGCAGTCCGGCCAGCGGGTGATCGACACCATGTTCCCCATCGCCAAGGGCGGTACCGCCGCCGTGCCCGGCCCCTTCGGCTCCGGCAAGACCGTGGTACAGCACCAGCTGGCCAAGTGGTCCGATGTGGACATCGTGATCTACATCGGCTGCGGCGAGCGGGGCAACGAGATGACCGACGTGCTGCGGGAGTTCCCGGAGCTGACCGACCCCCGCACAGGCGAGAGTCTGATGAAGCGGACGGTGCTCATCGCCAACACCTCCGATATGCCGGTGGCCGCCCGTGAGGCGTCGGTTTATACCGGCATCACCATCGCCGAGTATTTCCGGGACATGGGCTACGACGTGGCGGTTATCGCCGACTCTACCTCCCGCTGGGCCGAGGCCCTGCGCGAGATGTCCGGCCGTCTGGAGGAGATGCCCGGCGAGGAGGGCTATCCCGCGTATCTGGCTTCCCGTCTGGCCCAGTTCTATGAGCGGGCAGGCGTGGTGCAGTGTCTGGGCAGCGACGAGGAGCGCACCGGCTCCCTGACTGCCGTGGGCGCCGTGTCGCCTCCCGGCGGCGACCTTTCCGAGCCGGTGGCGCAGGCTACCATGCGTATCGTGAAGGTATTCTGGTCTCTGGACGCTTCTCTGGCCTACCGGCGGCACTTCCCCGCCATCAACTGGCTGAACTCCTATTCGCTGTATCTGGATTCCGTGACGCCCTGGTTTGATGAAAACCTGGGGCCGGAGTTCATCGCCAACCGCAACCGGGCCATGCACCTTTTGCAGGAGGAGAACGAGCTGAACGAAATCGTGCAGCTGGTGGGTAAGGATTCCCTGTCGCCCCGGGATCAGCTGACGCTGGAGATCGCCCGGATGCTGCGTGAGGACTTCTTGCAGCAGAACGCCTTTATGGATGTGGACTCCTATTCCAGCTTTGACCGGCAGAAGCGACTGATGGCGCTGATCCTGCACTATGAGGACCTGTGCCGCGACGCCATTACCAAGAATGTGGCCACGGACGCGCTGTACACCATCCCTGCCCGCGAAAAGCTGGGCTGGGCCAAGTACGCCTCCGCCGAGGAATACGCCGACAATTATCAGCAGGTGCAGGTGGAAATGGAGCGGGAGATCGCCGCTCTCATCAAGAAAGCAGGTGAGGACGAATGATGAAGGAATACCGTACCATCCACGAGGTCTCCGGGCCGCTGATGGTGGTGGAAAACGTGGAGGGCGTTACCTATGACGAGCTGGCGGAGATCCGCCTGCACGACGGTCAGGTGCGCCGCTGCAAGGTGCTGGAGGTGGACGGCGACCGGGCCGTGGTGCAGCTGTTTGACTCCTCCGCCGGCATCAACCTGCGGGATTCCACCATCCGTTTTCTGGGACACCCCTTGCAGTTGGGCGTGTCCGCCGACATGCTGGGCCGCGTGTTCAACGGCATGGGCGAGCCCATCGACGGCGGCCCAGAGCTGCTGGCTGAGGCATATAAAGACATCAACGGTCTTCCTATGAACCCCGCCGCCCGCGACTATCCCAATGAGTTTATCCAGACCGGCATCAGCACCATCGATGGCCTGAATACGCTGGTGCGTGGGCAGAAGCTGCCCATCTTCTCCGGCTCCGGTCTGCCCCATGCCAATCTGGCGGCGCAGATCGCCCGGCAGGCCAAGGTGCTGGACGACAGCTCCAACTTTGCGGTGGTGTTCGCCGCTATCGGCATCACCTTCGAGGAATCGGAGTTCTTCGTGCGGGAGTTCAAGCGCACCGGCGCTATCGAGCGGACGGTGCTGTTCACCAACCTGGCCAACGACCCCGCCGTGGAGCGTATCGCTACCCCCCGTATGGCGCTGACCGCCGCGGAGTATCTGGCCTTTGAAAAGGATATGCACGTGCTGGTGATCCTGACGGATATCACCAACTACGCCGAGGCGCTGCGTGAGGTTTCCGCCGCCAAGAAGGAAGTTCCCGGACGCCGCGGCTATCCCGGCTACCTCTATACCGACCTTGCCACCATGTATGAGCGGGCAGGCCGCAAGCTGGGCTGCAAGGGCTCAATCACCATGATCCCCATCCTGACCATGCCGGAGGATGACAAGACCCATCCCATTCCCGACCTGACCGGCTATATCACCGAGGGACAGATCATCCTCAGCCGCGACTTGTACCGCAAGAACATTATGCCGCCGGTGGACGTGCTGCCCTCTCTGTCCCGTCTGAAGGACAAGGGCGTGGGCGAGGGCAAGACCCGGGAGGATCACGCCCCCACCATGAACCAGCTGTTCGCCGCCTACGCCAGCGGCAAGGAGGCCAAGGAGCTGATGACCATTCTGGGCGAGGCCGCCCTGAGCCCCACCGACCTGCTGTACGCCAAGTTCGCTGATGAGTTTGAAAAGCGCTATGTCTCTCAGGGCTTTGACGAAAACCGCTCCATTCAGGAGACGCTGGATCTGGGCTGGGAGCTGCTGCGGATGCTGCCCAGAAGCGAGCTTAAGCGTATCAAACCGGAGATGCTGGACAAGTATCTGCCGGTGAAGGAGTGATGATCCATGACGGGAAAGACCATCAACCCCACCCGCATGGAGCTGACCCGGCTGAAGGGACGGCTGAAAACCGCCCAGCGGGGCCACAAGCTGCTGAAGGACAAGCGGGATGAGCTGATGAAGCAGTTCATGGAAGTGGTACGCCGCAACCGCCAGCTGCGCGCCAAGGTAGAGCAGGGCCTGAAGGAGGCCAACGCCGCCTTTACGGTGGCCTCCGCCATCATGGGCCCGGAAATGCTGGAGCAGGCGCTGCTGCGGCCCCGCCGCCGGGTGTCGCTGGAGGTGGGTTCGAAAAACATCATGAGCGTCAACACCCCGGTGTACACCTTCCACACCGAGGGCGGCGAGGACACGTTGCTGCCCTACGGCTTTGCCCAGACCAGCGGCGAGCTGGACGCGGCACTGGAAAAGATACAGGCGGTATTCGCCGACATGCTGGAGCTGGCGCAGGTGGAAAAGACCATGCAGCTGCTGGCGCAGGATATCGAAAAGACCCGCCGCCGGGTCAACGCGCTGGAGTATGTGATGATCCCCCAGACGCAGCAGAATATCCGCTATATCTCCATGAAGCTGGATGAGAACGAGCGGGGCAACACCACCCGATTGATGAAGGTCAAGGACATGGTCTTGCAGGACGCCCATCACTACAAACAATAAGTATCGTAAAAAGCTATCCCCCGGCTATTGCCGGGGGATAGCTTTGCTTGTCAGAAGAAACTCACGCGATCTCATCGCTCCAGACCTGCAGCGCCGTCTGCCACAGGTCAAACCCATCGTTTGCGGCCCAGCCGTGCCACAGGGCCAGCGCATCGCGGAATGGGTAGGCCGGTTTGGTCTGATGGGCGTAGTTGCACCAGCTGTCCAGATACTCCCACTCCGGCACCAGAGACACAGCGTCATACAGCACATAGGCACGCATGTGTCCGCTGCCGTGCAGCCATGACCACTTCGCGGTAACGGTGCTGCGCTGCGAGGCTCCGAAAAAGCCGGCGCTCTCATAGCTGCCCGCCGTCAGCGCGGAGAAAGCAGAGGCATACGGCCGCTCATCCCGGTCACACAGCGCACGGCCGCTGTACCATCCGCCGCTGCGCCACAGCTCAGGCGCGCCGTGCCACGCCGGCCAAAGCTCCATGCCCTCGGTATATCGGGAGCCGGGCCGGGTGTCGTAGTACAGGTGGTGGATCACGATATCGTGCTTTTCGCCGTCTGCGCCCGTCAGCTCCACCGCCACGTGGGTCATGGTGGAGACCTTCTCCACATCGTAGACGTGGTAGGTATAGCAGTACGTGCCGTCCTCCTGCTTCTCCGCGCTCTGGTACTGCCAGGTATTGGGCGTGTCCTCGTCCCAGACATCGGTGGTCACCACCCGATATTTGTCTTTGTCGTACCGCGTATCGGTCTGTGTGAGCACCTCACTTGCGCCCGCCAGACCGGCCACCTCCTCGGCGGTCAGGTCGTCCAGCACGTTCCGGGGAAAGCCCAGCGCCAGCAGCTCCGCCCGGATCGTCTCGTCCTGCGGCGCATCGGCGCGGGGCTGCCAGTCCATGGGATACCGCTGGCCCAGCAGCATGGCCAATATCACCGCCGATAGCATCACGCCCAGATAGCCCCACAGCACCGCCGCCATCGAAAGGCGCACCGGCGCGGCGTGGATGGCGTAGCCGGTGTCCGCCAGCGAGCGGGAGAGCTTCACCAGACTGCGCAGGATCACAAGGTACACCGCCAGCACCGGCAGCACCAGCAGCCAGCCCTCCAGACCGATGAGGGCCAGCGCCATCAGCACCGCGTAAAAGACAGCCAGTACCCCGGCGGCGGGCGCGGACGGCTTCTCCGCACCGGCGGCGCGGGAAACGCCCACCATGCCCCGCCACAGGGCAATCAGCATCCCCTGCATCAGCGCCATATCCGCATAGGCAAACGCCAGGCCCTCCTCCACCGGCAGCGCCGCCAGCACCATGGCCGCGCCGCGCAGGATGGCGGCGGCAACGGACAATCCGTAGGCCCACCGCAGCGCCCGGTTCTCCCGCCGCAGCGTGCGAAAGCCCAGCACCAGCAGAATGCAGCCCACGGTGGGCAGAATATAGTGCAGGTACAAAAATTGCAGCGTCAGCGTTTTAAGGGCGATGCCCCAGAGCACGCAGCGCATAGCGCCGCGCCACGGACCGACATCCGCAGGCGGCGGCAGGGCGGCAGCCTCCTGCTGCGCCAGTCGGTCAAAGCGCAGATCGTCACTCACAGAAGTCACCTCCCAGCTGTTGGCGCAGCTTTTGCCGCAGGCGGTACAGCCGCCCCTCTACCGCCCGCTCCGTCACTCCCAGCTCGGCGGCGATCTGGGCGGTGGGCTGGCAGTAGTAATATTTTCGATAGAACAGCGTCTGCTCACCGGTGGTCAGGCTGCCAACGGCCCTGGCCAGCAGGCGGGAGCGCTCCTGCCGCAGCAGGGTGTCCTCGGCGCTGCCTGCGCCGTGGGGTACATCGGCCGTCAGCTCCGTCTCCGGCCGCAGGCCGCGGGCACGGTTGAGGGCGGTGTTGCGGCTGATGGCCGTCAGCCATGCTTTCAGGGTGCCCTTTTGCGCGTCGAAGCCGGCGGCGGTCTGCCACAGCTTCACCGAAATGTCGGCATAGCACTCCTCCCTGTCCCGGTCGTCCGACAGAATCGGGTGCAGAATATACCGGATCAACGGCCCATAGCGACGCAGCAGCGCTTGCAGCGCCGCTTCGTCGCCGTTGGCAATCTTTTGCATGATGGTGCGCTCGTCCATCCGCATACCTCCCTCCCACGGGTTCTCTATTCTATCGTACACCGATTTTCCCCAAAACCCACGGAAAACTTTGCGGCGGAAAAAACGCCCTGACGCACTGCGTCAGGGCGCTCCATTTGCTTTGCAGGATCTGCGGCGGGGAAGCCGCCGGATTATTCCATCTGCTCCAGCGCGGTGCGGGCGGCGGACTGCTCCGCCTCTTTTTTGCTGCGGCCGACGCCAAGACCCACCACCTGACCGTTCAAGGTCACGGCCACGGTGAATTCCTTGGCGTGGTCGGGGCCGCTTTCAGATACCAGCGCATAGTGCAGCTCCTGATTGGGCTTGCGCTGCACCAGCTCTTGCAGCTCGGTCTTGCAGTCGCGGCGGCGGCTTTCCACCGCCTGCTCCGGTTCCTTTTCCAGCAAAATGCGGTAAATCAGCCCGCGAGCCTCGTCAATGCCGCCATCCAGAAACACGGCCGCCAGCACAGCCTCCACCGCGTCGGCCAAGATGGAGGGCCGATGGCGGCCGCCGCCGCTCTCCTCCCCCTTGCCCAGCATCAGGAAATCACCCAGATGCAGGCGCTGCGCCACCTCATGCAGACTGTCCTCGCACACCAGTGCGGCGCGGATGCGGGTCAGCTCGCCCTCCGGCAGGTCGGGATGCTTGCGGTATAGATAGTCCGCCGAGACAAAGCCCAGCACCGCATCGCCCAGAAATTCCAGACGCTCGTTGCTGCTGATGCCCTGCGCGCGGTGTTCGTTGGCGTAGGAGCTGTGGTACAGCGCGCCGCGCAGCAATCGGAGATCCTGAAAAATGTAGCCAAGGCGCTGCTCTAATACATGTAAATCTTCCATTTTTTCGTCCCTTCCGGGCCGCTGCCCACATTATCCCGCCTCGCGGGATCCCATGGGCGGAGACCCAAAACAGTGTGTTGGAAAAAGAAACCCCACCGCGGTGGGGTTTCTTTTCATATGTTTGTATATGGGGTCTGCGCTTATTCCAGATGGCTGCTGAGATAACGGACGCAGTCGCCAACGGTCTTGAGGGATTGCAGATCCTCTTCATCGATCTCGCCGATGTCGAATTCCTCCTCCATCGCCATGACCAGCTCTACCAGATCCACGGAATCAGCGCCCAGATCGTCCACAAAGGAACTGTCCATGGTCACTTCATCAGCATCCAGGGCAAACTGCTCCGCAATCAGATCCTGCATGGTTTTAAAGATCGTTTCCGGTGTCATTGGGGGTTCCTCCTCCTTTCAGGATTCATTATCTTGAAAAATAATACGGCAATCCCCCTACGCTGTCAATACCTTTTTTATAAAAATTCTTATGAATCAGCCGTTTACGGACATTTCGCCCACATGGGCGGCAATCTGATCGATGAGACCGCTGGCGGCAACGTCCCGGGCCTGAGCAATGGCGTTTTCGATGGCCTCTTCATTGGATGCGCCGTGGGCCTTGATCACCGGCTTGGAGATACCGATGAAGGCGGTGCCGCCCACCTTATTGGGGTCCAGCATATCCTTGAAGGCGTTCAGACCCGGCAGCACCATGGCGCCGGCCAGCTTGGTCAGCAGATTTTTGCCGAAAATCCCCTTGAGCGCGTGTCCGGCAAAGGAACCCACCCCCTCAATGGTCTTGAGCATCACGTTGCCGGAAAAGCCGTCCGTCACCAGCACGTCGCAGCCGCCCTTGATGGCTTCCTTCGCCTCGATATTGCCGATGAAATGCAAGCGGGGCTGCTCCAGCAGCAGCGCCCGGGTCTCGCGCTGGAGGTCGGTACCCTTTTCCGCCTCGACCCCGATGTTCAGCAGCGCCACGCGGGGGTTTTCGATCCCCAGCACATGGCGGGCATAGAAGCTGCCCAGATAGGCGAATTGCAGCAGGTATTCCGGCGTACACTCGGCATTGGCGCCGCAGTCGATCAGTACGGCGCGGCCGGTAACGGTGGGCATGACAGGGGCCATGGCGGCCCGGCGAATGCCCCGGATACGCTTGGTGATCAAGGTGGCGCCGGTCAGCAGCGCGCCGGTGGAGCCGGCGGAGATAAGCGCATCGCCTGCACCATCCCGCAGCAGGGTCAGCCCCACGCCCATGGAGGTATCCTTCTTGCGGCGGAACACCGTGGCGGGATCGTCGTCCATGGTGACCTCCTCGGTGGTGGGCACAATGGTCATGCCCGGAGGCAGCTCATGCACGCCGCACTGCGCCATAGCGCCGCGGATGGCGGCCTCGTCACCGGTGAGGGTGATATCCACATCCCAGCGCTTCCGGCCCCGCAGGGCGCCGCTGACAATGGCCAGCGGGGCATTATCGCCGCCCATGGCGTCGATGATGATCCTCATACGGAAAGCACCTCCTCGCGAATGGCTTCAATGATGGCCAGCGAGCGCTGGCTCAGCTCGGCGTTCTTGTTGCGCTTGCCCTTCACCCGATGGTCAAGGGGCGGGATGATGCCGAAGTTGATGTTCATGGGCTGGAACTCGCCCACGGAATCGTTGCTGACATAGAGCCCCAGCGCGCCGATGGCCGTTTCCCGGGGAAAGTCGATAGGCGTCTTGCCCAGCAGGCGGCGAGCCAGCTCCACGCCCACCAGAAAGCCGCTGGCGCAGGACTCTACATAGCCCTCTACGCCGGTCATCTGACCGGCAAAGGCGATGCGCGGCTCGCTTCTGAGCCGGTAGTACCGGTCAAGGAGGCGGGGGGAATCCAGATAGGTGTTGCGGTGCATAACACCGTAGCGCAGATAGCGGGCATCGTGGAGGGCGGGGATCATGGAGAACACCCGCTTCTGCTCCGGCCACTTCAGGTGGGTCTGAAAGCCCACCAGATTGTAGATGCTGCCGTCGGCATTATCCTTGCGCAGCTGCACCACGGCATAGGGGTCACGGCCCGTTTTGGGATCGGGCAGGCCCTTGGGCTTCAGCGGGCCGAAGCGCAGCGTATCCTCGCCCCGGCGGGCCATCACCTCTACAGGCATACAGCCCTCGAACACGTTTTGAGACTCAAAGCCGTGAACCTCCGCCTCCTCGGCGGCGATGAGGGCCTGCCAGAAGGCCTGATACTGCTCACGATCCAGCGGACAGTTGATATAATCCGGCGTCCCCTTGTCGTAACGGCTGGCGAAATAGGCGCTGGTCATATCCACGCTGTCAAAGGCCACCAGCGGCGCGGCGGCATCGAAAAAGTGGAGGGTATCGCTATTGCCCAGCAGCGCCGCCAGCCTGTCGGCCAGCGCGTCAGACGTCAGGGGGCCGGAAGCGATGACCACATCCCCGTCGGGGATGTCCGTCACCTCCTCGGCCACCACGGTAATATTGGGGTGGGTACGGATGGCCTCGGTCACCATGGCGGCAAAGCCGTGACGGTCCACCGCCAGTGCGCCGCCGGCAGGCACCGCCGTAGCGTCGGCGCAGCGGAGGATCAGACTGTCCAACCGCCGCAGTTCCTCCTTGAGGAGGCCCACGGCGTTTTCAAGTCCAGCTCCCCGCAGGGAGTTGGAGCAGCAAAGCTCGGCAAAATGATCGGTCACATGGGCGGGGGTACGTTTGAGGGGCTTCATCTCCCGCAGGATCACCGGGATGCCCCGCTGGGCCAACTGCCAGGCACACTCGCTGCCGGCAAGTCCAGCCCCGATCACAGTTACAGGATTCATTCAGCGCTGCCTTTCTCCGCCTTTTTAGCTGTTTTCTTAGGGGCGGCGGTCGTCTTTTTGGTGGCGGTCGTCTTTTTGACGGCGGCCTTTTTGGCCGTCGGCTTTGCAGCGGTCTTTGCAGCGGCCGGCTTTTTTGTCTTTTCCCCAGCCTTTTTGGCGGCTGCTTCCGCCGTCTGCGCCGCCGCGTCCTCGCTGCCTTCGGCGGTGTCCTTCTTACGATGGTAGCCCCGTTTATCCTCCGGCAGGAAGTTGGCGCACTGCTCATTGATGCAGAAGGGCTTGCTGAAGCCGCGGCCCGCCCGCTTGAACATGGTATGGCCGCAGAGGGGACAATCCTCCTTGGTGGGCACATCCCACGTCATGAAATCGCAGGTATGCTCGGCCTTTTTGTTGCTGGCAAACTCGCAGCAGTAGTAGGTATACTGCTTGCCGGAGGTCTTGCTGGTGCCGCTGCGCTTCATGAGGCGGCCGCCGCACTTGGGGCAGCGACCCGGCATCTCCACCACCAGCGGCATGGTAAAGGTGCACTCGGGATAGCCGGGGCAGGCCAGGAAGGGGCCAAACCGGCCCTCACGCTCTACCAGATTGCGGCCGCATACAGGACACAGCTCGTCGCTGACAGTGGGCTCAGGGCGGATATAGTCGCCCTGCTCGGCCTCGGTCAGGTGCTGGGCAAAGCCATCGTCATAGAACTGGTGCAGCACCTGCTTCCAAGGCAGCTTGCCCTCCTCCACATCGTCCAGACGCTGCTCCATGTTGGCGGTAAACTTTAAATCGGCAATATCGGAGAAGTATTTCTCCATCCAAGTGGTGACCGCCTTGCCCAGATTGGTGATGAGAAGGTACTTGCCCTCTTTTTTCACATAGCGGCGATCCAGAATGGTGGACACGGTGGGCGCATAGGTGGAGGGGCGGCCGATGCCGTTCTCCTCCATGGCGCGGATCAGCGCCGCCTCGGTATAATGGGCGGGCGGCGTGGTGAAATGCTGGCTGGGGACAAAGTCCTTCAGCGTCAGCGCCTCGCCCTCCGTCAGCTCAGGCAGGGCCGGCTCCTTCTCCTCTTTATCCTCGTCATCCCGGCTCTCCTCATACACGGCGGTATAGCCGGAAAACTTCAGCTTGCTGGCGGTGGCCCGGAACAGGTGCTCCTGCGCGGCGATATCCACCGACACGCTGTCATAGATGGCGTTGGACATCTGGCTGGCCAGAAAACGGCTCCAGATCAGGCGGTAGAGCCGGTATTGCTCCGCCGTCAGGTCGCTGCGGATGGCCTCCGGCGTCAGGGTCACATTGCTGGGGCGGATGGCCTCGTGGGCGTCCTGCGCGCCGGCCTTGGCCTTATACTGCCGGGGAGCGGCGGGCACATAGCCCTCGCCATAGCGGCCCGTGATAAAATCACGGGCGTCACGCTGCGCCTCGTCGCTGATGCGCAGCGAGTCGGTACGCATATAGGTGATAAGGCCCACGGTACCCTCGCCGGTGACATCCACGCCCTCATACAGCTGCTGGGCAATGGCCATGGTGCGGCGAGGGGTCATATTCAGCTTGCGCGACGCCTCCTGCTGCATGGTGGAGGTGGTAAACGGCGGCGCCGGTGAGCGGCTCTTATCGGTACGCTTCACCGACTTGACGGCGAACGCGGCGCTGCGCAATTCATCCATCACCGCCTGCACGTCCGCCTGTGTCCGGGGTTCGTATTTTTTGCCGCCGCGGCCGTAATAATGCGCCTTGAACGCGGCCTTTTCCCCATTTTCCAGCACCGCGTCCAGCGTCCAGTACTCTTGCGGCTGGAAATCTGCAATCTCCTGCTCACGATCGGCTACCATGCGGGTGGCCACGCTCTGCACCCGGCCGGCGGACAGGCCGCGGCGGATCTTCTTCCACATCACCGGGGATATCTGGTAGCCCACCACACGGTCCAGCACGCGGCGGGCCTGCTGGGCGTCCACCAGATCCTGATCGATGGCCCGGGGAGCGGCAATACTCTCGGCCACCACCTTGCGGGTGATTTCGTTGAAGGTGACGCGGCGGGTCTTGTCATCCGGCAGCTCCAGCAGATGCTTGAGGTGCCAGGAAATGGCCTCTCCCTCACGGTCCGGGTCGGTGGCGAGGTAGACAACGTCGCTGGCGGCAGCGGACTTTTTCAGCTCGCGGATCAGCTCTTCCTTACCGCGAATGGGTTTATAGTCAGGTTCAAAATCGTGGTCAATATCCACGCCCAACGTGCTCTTGGGCAGGTCGCGCAGATGGCCCATGCAGGCCGTTACCTGATAGTCAGGCCCCAGATATTTGCCGATGGTCTTGGCCTTGGCCGGAGACTCCACGATCACCAGATGTTTTTTGCTCATGCTTCTTCCTCTATTTCTTACTCTTCTTCCGGCAGCAGCACCGTGCGCACAAAGCTGCGCGCTCCGTTTTGAACTGCCCAGCCGCTGATCTCCAGCAGCGTGATGGCCGGCAGCACCCGTTGAATGGGCAGGCCGGTCTGCTCCGCCAGCTGATCGGTCAGCTGGGGGGTATCGGTTCGCAGGGCGTGCAGCAGCGTCTGCTGATCCTGCGTAAGGCTGTCCCACTCCGCCGCCGTCATACGGGGCATGGCGGGGGACTGCGCCGCTTCCGGCGCGGGCTCAGATTGCGTTTCCGCCGCCACGCAGGGTGCGCCCGCATCCGCAGGCAGAGGCGGCAGAGGCGGCACGGCGGCGTGCAGCTTATGGGGAAAGCGGTTTTCAAACTCGCCGAGGATATCCCAGCCGCAGGTGGCCAGCCCCGCGCCCTCGCGGAGCAGACGGTGGCAGCCCACACTGTTGGGCGCGTCGATGGGGCCGGGAACGGCAAACACCTCCCTGCCCTGCTCCAGGGCGTTGGCGGCGGTGATCAGCGCGCCGGATCTGGCAGGCGCTTCCACCACCACGGTGGCCACGCTCAGGCCGCTGAGAATCCGGTTGCGCATGGGAAAATGCCAGCCGTCCGGGCGGGTTCCGGGCGGATACTCTGACAAAAGTACGCCGGTGGCGGCGATGTCTTCATACAGCCGACGGTTCTCCGCCGGGTAGATCACGTCCACCCCTCCGCCCAGCACGGCGCAGGTAAAGCCGCCGAAACGCAGTGCGCCCCGCATGGCGGCCGAGTCTACGCCGCGTGCCATGCCGGAGACCACCATGCCGCCCTGCTGGGTCAGCTCATAGCCCAGCTTTTCGGCGCAGTGGACACCGTAGGGCGTACACTGGCGGGTACCGACGATGGCCACCGCCGCCTCTTCATCAAATAGCGGCATAGCACCCTTGCCATACAGCAGCACCGGCGGCTGATAGATGTTGCGCAGCCGCTCGGGATACAGCGCGTCGGCCATGGTGAGGATAAAAATGCCTGCCCGGGCACAATCGGCCAAGATGCGTTCCGCCGGGGCCAATGACTTATGCTCCAGCAGGGCAGCCTGCTCCCGGCCCAGTCCCTCTACCTGCAATAATGCGTCCGGGTCAGCATAATATACGTCCTCCGGCGAGATAAAGTGCGCCAGCAGCAATTGCTTGCTGCTCTCGCTCAGGCCCGGCAGGGCGGTGAGCCAGACCCAGTATTTCAGCGTCGCCATGGCCTGCACCTCCCTTCCCTTCTCAGCGGTAGCTCTCCCACAGCAGCACCGCGGCGGCAATGGCCGCATTGAGCGACTCACACCGGGGCGACATGGGGATCTTCAATGTTTTTTGGCACATATCCAGCACGGCAGGGCTGAGCCCCTGTCCCTCGCTGCCGATGGCGAGGACACAGCGCTCCAGCGGCACCGCACGCACATCCTCCGTATCCGCACGCAGAGCCGTTCCGTACAGGGGCAGGCCGCTGCGCGCCAGCAGCGCCGGAAGAGCACACGCAGGCAGTATCCAGACCGGGCGGCGAAACACCGCGCCCATGGAGGCGCGCACGGTTTTGACGCTCCACGGATCGGCACAGCCCTCCAGCAGCAGCAAACCGTCAAAATCAAAGGCGTCCAGCGTGCGGAGGATGGTACCCACATTGCCGGGATCCTGCACGCCATCCAGCACCAGATAGCGGCTGCCGGAAAGTGCGGCGGGCATCTCGCAATCCGGGAGGGACACGGTGAACAGTGTGCCCTGGGGCGACTTCATGGGGGAGATGGAGGCCATCACATCCGGCGGCACCTGCACCGCACGGACGCCATCGGGCAGCGGCGGCAGGGCTTGGCCCTCCGTAACCGCCAGATGGCGTATGGGGGCGTTCCACCGCAGGGCCTCGGCCAGCAGCTTGGGACTGTCGCACAGGTACAGCCCCTGCTCGCGGCGGTAGGCGGCGGAAGCGCCCAGCTTTTTCATCTGGGCCAGCAGTGGATTGGCGCGGCTGGTGATTTTCTCCATGGAGCGCTCCTTTCTGGCAGAGTGGGAAAGTCTGACCCGACAAACCTTTGTCGGGTCAGCGATGGTCGGCTTTCGTCCGGAGGCTTCATGGCCGGGAGGCCTGATGACCTGACTTGGATAGCGGGTGATTGATGGGGTAAGATGGCGCAAAATGCTTCGTTTATCTGAAAAGAAGCGGCGGACGTTTGCGGAAAGTTATATAATAGTATAACACATTGATTTACAAAACTCAATACAGCAATTTCCTTGCAGAAGTGCCGTAAAAATCATCTACCGCACAGCGCCCGGGGATACCCCCGAGCGCTGTACGGTAGACGCAATGGCAATCGGCCCGACAGAGCCTGCCGCCACTATTAATGCATCGCAAAGCAGGTTCGCGCGTGCGCTCTCCTGCCTGCTTTGTTGTCATTTACCTCCTGCCGGCGGGTGTTTTCCGCCGGTCTCCGGGCCGGTTACTTGTTCAGGAAATCGTAGGCGAACTGAGCGGTGAGTGCAGAGCCGCGCCAAAGCACAGACTCGTCCACGGTGTACTTCTCGTTGTGGTTGGTGTAGACCAGCCCCTTTTCCACGTTTCTCGAGCCGATGAAGGCGAAGAAACCGGGGACCTTCTCCATGAACAGCGCGAAGTCCTCGCTGCCCATGAGGGCCGGCATCTCGTTGTTGATACCCTCGGTACCGAAGAGATTGACAGCGGCGTTCTGGGCGATCTCGTTCAGCTCGTGGTTCTCGTTGATGACAGCGGGCAGCATGGGGCTGAACTCCAGCTCTGCGGTGCAGTCGTGCGCCTCGGCCGTGCTCTTGATGATCTTGTTCAGGTCTTCCTCAAGGTGATGTCTCAGATCGCGGGAGTAGGTGCGGATGGTGCCGACCAGCTCCACATCGGGGCAGATGATGTTGTACATGCTGCCGCCATGGAACTTGCCCACCGTGACCACCAGAGGATTGACAGGGTTATTCTTGCGGCTGACATAGGTTTGCAGCGCCATGACGATGGCGGAAGCCGCAACGATGGCATCGTGACCGTCCTGCGGGGCAGAGCCGTGGGACTGGAGACCCTTGACACGGATGGTGAAGTTATCGCAGGAGGCCATGCGGTTGCCGGGTGCAACGCAGACATAGGGCGCATCCAGCGTGCCCCAGATGTGCTGGCCGAAAATCGCGTCAACACCGTCAAGGATATTGTGGTCAACATAGTACTTTGCGCCGCAGGCCATCTCCTCGCCGGACTGGAGCAGGAACTTGACCTTGCCCTTCAGCTCGTCCTTCTTCTCCAGCAGGATCTTGGCCGCGCCCAGCAGCATTGCAATATGGTTATCGTGGCCGCAGGCGTGCATCACGCCCTCGTTCTGAGAGGCAAACTCGAGACCGGTGCCCTCCTTAACGGGCAGCGCGTCGATATCGGCACGCAGCATGATGGTGCGGCCGGGCTTGCCGGTGTCCAGCGTGGCAATCATGCCGGGGTAATCCGGGAAGGTCTGAATCTCCATGCCCATCTTCTCAAACTCTGCAACCAGAGCATTGGTGGTCTCCCACTCTTTGAAGCTGAGCTCAGGATGTGCGTGGAAGTATCTTCTGCGCTCGATAATATAAGATTCGTACTTTTGGGCCAGAGCTTTGATATCCATAAAAGCCACTCCTTTTTCGTATTTATTTAAGCGTGAAAGGG
>Ga0129314_1001612_pt1 | contig 15027 bp, 13 predicted proteins | sample O1111metagenome_FD_94431 | JGI IMG/M metagenome (GOLD analysis project Ga0129314, IMG submission 94431) | Orangutan individual fecal microbial communities from fecal samples from Wisconsin, USA - O1111 metagenome | ecosystem: Host-associated > Mammals > Digestive system > Large intestine > Fecal...
CAGGATAAAAATAAGCGGAATCAGCAGAATTACTTTGCGCAGCAATGCCAAAAACAGGGAAACGGCTGCTTGCCCCAGTGCAATAAAGGTTTGCTGACAGGCGATTTGCGCGCCAAAAAACAGAAAAGTACCCATATAGATGCGCATTGCCCAGACTGAGATTTCCGTTAGCGCCGAATCAGAGCTGAAAATCAGGATAAAGGCTTTGGGAACCAACATACAGCCGGCCCAAAGGACAAAGGTAAAAATCATGCTGCAGACCAACAGAAGCTGAAAAGCTTTTTTCACCCGGTCGGCAGTGCGAGCGCCGAAGTTATAGCTGATAATAGGTTGTGCACCTTGGGTAAGCCCCATTAACGGCAACATACCGAATTGCATTACGCTGGTCAAAATGGCCATAGCACCTACTGCCAGATCGCCGCCAAACCGCTGCAGCTGGGTGTTGAAGCAAATGGACAGCAGGCTTTCCGTGGACTGCATGATAAAAGGGGAAACTCCCAGCGCCAACACCGGACCGATAATTTTGGGGTTCAAGCGCAACCGGGAAAGGCGGATGCGCAGAATCGTTTTTTTACCGGTTAAAAACACCAAGACCCAAACGGCGGAGAGCGCTTGAGAAATGATGGTGGCCAATGCGGCGCCCTGTACGCCCATATCAAACAGAAAGATAAAAACAGGATCTAAAACGATATTGCACACAGCGCCGATGATGGTAGTTTTCATTCCCACCTGTGCAAATCCCTGAGAAGTGATGAACATATTAAGGCCCATAACAATCTGCACAAAAATGGTACCGGCTGTGTAAATATGAAGATAACCGGTGGCATAGCCAATGGTGCCGGCGCTGGCGCCGAAAGCCATTAGCAGCGGCTCACAAAAAACTAGGATGACAGTGGTGAGCACTACTGAAATGCAGACCAACGCCGCACAGCAGTTGCCGAGAATTTCCTCCGCCATATTATTATCCTGGCGGCCCATAAAAATGGCGGCTCGTGCCGCGCCGCCCATGCCGATCAGAGAACTGAAAGCGGTGATCAGCGTGATAATTGGAAAGGTCACGCCCACACCGGTTAAAGCGGTGGCGCCAATAACGGGAATATGACCGATATACATACGGTCCACAATATTATACAGAAGGTTGATAATCTGGGCGGTGATGGCCGGGACTGCCATAGTGAACAGCAGTTTACCGATACTCCCGGTGCCAAAATCCGCCTGGGAACTTTTTTTCAATCAGGTCGCTTCCTTTCACAGGGTAGAGCAATTGAATTATTCAAAATCGCATTCATTCTCATCACCGCAGGGATCCCAGTTAAGGGCGCCGACCATGTCGCGCCCCTGCACATAATTGGCTTGACGGGATCGTTCAATGGTGTCGTCCAAAAGCTCCAGCACGGCGCGTGGATTCCGGATAGCCTTGAGTTCCTTGGTAGGAGTGTCACTGTCCTTGGCGTGCAGCGTAATGGTGCCGCATCCAAAAATCCGTTGCGTAATGGGCAGAGTAAGCTTTTTGTCAGTGATTCGATAGAGCATAATCTCGTCTTCGTGAATATTCAAAAAGCCTTTGCGGGTAATAAATTTCTCCGATGTGATGATGTACCTTGTAAAGTTGATGGCAAGTCCCAGAAAATTGCGGGGTTTATCGGTCCAAAGCTGATTTTTCATCGGTTTCATTCCAAACACTCCTTTGGCTGAAAGGATTAAGAATATCATTTTTATTATAGCAAGGATGGCTTAAAAGAACAAGAGCCGATTGCCAGCGGGGGTATCAGAGACGGATATGATGCAAAAAACGTTTGATTTTTTCTATCTCATCATTTACATATCAAGGGGTAAAGCCATTCTATAAAAATCGGGCATCCAATCAGACGATCGATTTGAAAACAGCTGATCATAGGTGATACGATTTCCAATTGCTTTATTTGGGCGTTAAAAATAGAAACCATAACAAAAAATGAAAAACATAAAAGACGGAGTGAAGCCGTCACAAATCGCCAATCAAATATCCGAAACAATGACTTGATTACCGTGCTGTGTTATCATATTAATCAGATCTGTAGCTTTAACCAAACGGTTGCCGTATTATCATTTGGATGGACGTCTATGAGGTCGTTTTCAAGAAAATCGCGATCAAGATACAATGTGATCTTGCGTTCTGTGTCATTTAAGATGCCAAGAGGCGTCACAGCTCCGGGAATCAATCTCATCATTCTCTTTCAATCATCGGCAGAAGCAAACGATAATGCACGCGCTCCGTTTTTTTTGTTGGAACGCCTTCAGATCATCGCCTTTTAACGTAATAAGATAATAATTCCGTTTCTTGTCATCACGAACGAACAGATTCTTTGCATCCGCTTCGGGATACGGGATGTCTATTCCGGCAAGCTCTGCCACATGGTAAACTGCGGCGTGCTCTGTAGTCTCATGCCAAATTCCTTTTTTATTTAGGAAATTATATATTCTGTTGTAAGGTCGATTCCTGTTCAAAGGTCGGCGGCTCGGCTTCGAGGGAGGGGTATCCGTCCGTGAGCTTTTCTTGGAGCTTATCCAGCTGCCGTTCCTGCTCATAGGTCAGCGTTTCGCAGTTGCCTTTGGTGAAGTCCACACAGCGACAAAGGTATGCCGATTCATTCTCACTGAAAAGTCGGTGCTTGCTGACGAGACCGGAGCGCACGGCGAAGGCTTCCTTGACATATTCATAGTTCGGCAAGTAATCTCCCCAGAACACCGAATCACCGTCTGCATTCTGTTTCCAGGTACAGAACATAAAGCCGTTCTTTTCGCTGCATGTCGCCGCCAATACGGTATCTCCGAAGGCGGCAAGCTGCCTGTAATCGGAGACGCCGTCGGCTTTCATCTGCGGTGTGTGTTCGTAGAGTCCGACATATTCCCGCACCGCAGAGATCTCATCCTGGATGTCCGCAATTTTACTGCGGTATTCACCCGAGAGGTTTTGGTCGGCGTTGCTCAAATATTGACCGTTATATTTTATCCGGCAGAGGGGGATGCCGTCCGAGGACACTTCCATCCATTCGTTGCCGTCCATCTTGGTGTCGTACCGAGCCTTGAGCCGTTTGGCTAATTCTTTCTGTAGCATATCTGATTTCTCCTTTTTTTGAGGGTAATAAAAAAGGCAGATAGATTTTTGATTTCTATCTGCCTTGCGTATCATTATTCGGTTGTGTGGGAGTTCAAAACCTTACATAAAGGGAAAGCGACCGATTTATATCTACAAAATCGGTCGCTGAAATTTTGCCGTATAAAACCGTGAAAACCCCGATAGAATCGGGGTTTTCACGGGCTATATCTTTTTTATAGCCTCTTGATGGTGCGGGTGCTGATAACGGATTTCATAAAACAATGAATTAACCGGCAGAAACACACATATTTCATCTCGCACACGAATAGCTTCTTTAGAATTTTATCCGCACATTCGATTTTTACTGGCCTCTTCGTTACAATGATAGCACAAGGAGGGCAGAATGTGAAGCAGAAATATCATCTCGCACTGGATGATACGGAAAGGCGGCTTCTTATTGGGAGTCTGAATGATCGGCGCAGCAGGATCATCGTAGAGGGCAGATATACTGACGCCGTTGACGAAGTGCTGCTGAAAATCATCGGTGCAAAGCGCAAGAATTTCAAGATTGTATACACGGAATGAATGGAGGAAAGCACTATGACGGAGTTTGAAAAACTGGGCGGCACATACCGACAGGAGGGAGACTACTTCTTACCCAATCTTAAGATTGGAGAACAGGACGAGGTGCTGATCGGCGTATGGGGGCAGCGACACCGGCGGTACCTGAAAGAGCATCACCGTGTACGCTATTACAATTTGCTCACTGCCGGGACACTGAACAGCTATCTTACAGAGATCGAACTGCAAGCGCAAGCACTGTTCAATGACGTTGTAATGCGACTGTCCGAAGAGGAAAATGTTACTGAAAATCTCAAAGCAACCGCCCCAATGAAATGGGTCAGACGGAGCAATAACATCCGCAATCGAGCTACAGAAATCGTAAATGCAGAGGTCATTTTCGTGTGAGCAGCAACAAAATTTGATAGAAATCAGAGGCGCAGTCAGATGCAGGTAAGCACCGGCTGCGCCCCTTTTTCGTTGCTCTGAAATAGGTCTGCATTATCTTAGCGAGCAGACTGTTTGTACTCCTCTGGAGCTAAACAGTGCGTCGCCCGATGTCTGCGCCATCTGAGCGAGCAGTGCCTTTTTACTCCGTTCTGTCGAGCTGCGCAAAAGGCCTCGTTAGGGACACCCTAAGACCTGCTTATCCGATGCCGAAGAATCGGTCGAAGAAACCCTTCAACTTTTCAATGATGGTCTGCTTCTTTTCTGCACGGTTTCCACCGCCGAAGCGGGAAATTGGCGGCATCAGCTTATCGATGTCTGTGCCCGTTGTTTTGACAGAACCGTCACGGAAAGCGCTGTCCATAAAGCGGCGGGTCTCCTCATCTTTCAGGTTTTCTTCCTTGATGATCGTAGCAAGCTGCCGTTCCTTTTCCTCGGCAACAAAGGTGCGCCATTCCAGCATCACATCTGACACGTCGTTGATACCTGCAATAAAGGTTTCGATCAGTGCCTTCTTGCTACGTAGTTCTGGGCTTGCATCTACTGCCTTCTGGATCGTAATGAGAATTTCTTTATCGTCGCAGTGGGAATCGTGATACTTTTGGACGAGCATCAGAATGTAGTCGATATTGATCTCGATTTGTTTGATGAGCTCGATTTCAAAAACGATGTCATCGGTGATGTCCTCTTTTTCGCCGCCGGGCTTACGGTTTTTCCATTCGTCCCGCAGATCCTGATAGCGGCCAAGGTAGTCTTGAAAGTCTCGCTCGCTCAAAATCTCATTTCCGACAAATTCGTCAAAGGAAGTCAGCAGGTTACGCATCCGCAGGATTGCGCCGAACAATACGATAAATTCCTTCTGGCGCTGTTCACCTGTGATACGCTCCTCCGACAGCGGGAACTTGGCCGTCAACTCCTCGATCATATCCCGATAGCCCGGATGATACTTTCCGTCACCATCTTCGTAACCGAAGTAGTAATCCTTATAGCCCCGCATTAGCACGATGCCGCCTGCTTCCTTATCTCCGAAAAGCGAGATAGCATCATCAGTGCGCTTTTGCAGATTGCGGAAGCATACAATGTTGCCGAACACCTTGATGGAGTTGAGAATGCGGTTGGTGCGGGAATAGGCCTGGATCAGGCCGTGCATTTTCAGGTTTTTATCCACCCACAGCGTATTCAGCGTCGTGGCGTCGAAGCCGGTCAGGAACATATTCACCACGATCAGCAGGTCAAGCTCCTTGTTCTTCATCCGCAGGGAAACATCCTTATAGTAATTCTGGAATTTGTCCCCGTCTGTGGAATAGTTGGTGTGGAACATCTCATTGTAGTCACGGATGGCCGCATCCAGAAAATCACGGGAACTTTGGTCAAGTGCGGAGGTATCCTCCGGATTCTCCTCGTCAAGAATACTATCCGTTTCTTCCTCATTCGCTCCATAGCTGTAAATGACGGCAACCTTCAGCCGCTTCTGCGGATTTTCCGCCATTTGCCTCTGAAACTCGGCGTAGTAGAGCTTTGCAGCGTCAACACTGGACACGGCAAAAATAGAATTGAAACCGCTGACCCGCTGCTTTTGTTTTATCTCATCGATTTGTTGCCTGCCGTTTGCGGAAGCCACTGCGGCAATGTTTTTCAGCACGCTGAAGGTGTAGGTCTTATCGCCACGATATGTCTTCTGGTCAAAATGCGTCAGAATGTAATCCGTGACCAGCCGGATACGCTCCGGGGCTAAAAACGCCTTTTCCCGGTTGATGTCCCAAACATCCTTGTCGTCAATATCCGGCTCGGCATCCATTGTCTTGATGTAGTCCACCCGGAAGGGCAGCACATTTTTATCGTTGATGGCATCTACGATGGTGTAGGCGTGAAGCTGGTCGCCGAACGCTTGCGCTGTTGTGCGAAGCGTAGGGTTCTTGCTTACGCCTGCATTGACTGCAAAGATGGGCGTGCCGGTAAAGCCAAACAGATGATACTTCTTAAAGTACTTGGTGATAGCTTGATGCATATCCCCGAACTGACTCCGGTGGCATTCATCAAAAATGATAACAACTCGCTTATCAAATACGGAATGTCCGGCGTTCTTTTTGATGAAAGTTGCCAGCTTCTGGATGGTGGTAATGATGATCTTGGCGTTGTCATCTTCCAACTGACGCTTCAGCACCGCTGTAGAGGTGTTGCTGTTGGCAGCGCCCTTTTCAAAGCGGTCATATTCCTTCATCGTTTGATAGTCCAGATCCTTGCGGTCCACAACGAAAAGCACTTTGTCAATATAGTTCAGCTTGGTGGCAAGCTGTGCCGTCTTGAAGGAAGTCAGTGTTTTGCCGCTACCGGTGGTGTGCCAGATGTACCCGCCACCCGCTACGGTACCGTATTTCTTATAGTTGTTAGCAATCTCAATGCGGTTCAAAATGCGCTCGGTGGCGACGATCTGATACGGCCGCATCACCATCAGCATATTTTCTGCCGTAAACACACAGTAACGGGTAAGGATATTCAGAATGGTGTGCTTGCAGAAAAAAGTCTTGGTGAAGTCTACAAGGTCCGGGATAATGCGGTTGTTCGCATCTGCCCAGAACGAAGTGAACTCAAAGCTGTTGCTGGTTTTGGACTTTTTGACTTTCTGTGCTTTGGCATCCTTGATATGGTTGAAGCGAGTGGTATTGGAATAGTATTTCGTATTTGTGCCGTTGGAGATCACGAAGATCTGCACAAATTCATACAGTCCGCTGGATGCCCAGAAGCTGTCCCGCTGATAGCGGTCAATTTGGTTGAAGGCCTCCCGAATGGGAACGCCCCGGCGCTTTAGCTCGATATGGATCAGCGGCAGGCCGTTGACCAACACTGTCACATCATAGCGATTATCGTGAGCAGCGCCCTCCTCGGCGGAAATGGCATACTGATTGATGACTTGCAGACTGTTGTTGTGAATGCACTTCTTGTCAATAAGCTGGATATTCTTGCTTTCCCCGTTATCCCGGCGGAGCACCTGCACATAGTCCTCCTGAATCAGCCGGGTCTTTTCGAGAATGCCGGAGTTGGTGTTTGCCAGCACCTCGTCCCAGAAACGCTTCCATTCGCCGTCCGTAAAGCGATAGTTGTTCAGCTTTTCCAGCTGCGTCCGCAGATTGGCAATCAGGTCAGCCTCTTTATGGATGGTCAGGCGCTCATAGCCCAGCTCGCAGAGCAGACGAATAAACTCCTGCTCCAAATCCGCTTCGCTCTGATATGCCTCCGAGCGTTTCGCCTGCGGCGTATACTCGGTAACAACAGTGCTTTCACTGCTCTGGGCAACGATGTTGAAATAGCTCACGGGCTACCTCCTTCCGGGTCAATCTGCCGGTGTAAAAGTCAGCAGCTTGTCCCTGTAGTATTCATATTGTTTCTGCCGTGCTTCGATCTCCGCAGGCAGACCGATATTCAGGTCGGTGCAGATGGCATCAAAGTTGTCGAGAACATTCGCCAACCGAAGTTGTATATCCAGCGGCGGAATAACAACATCAAACTGTTCCAAAGCTCTCATGCTTAAATTGGGCTGTGAACCATGGCTTGCTTTGGCTACAACTTGCTGTTGAACCATTTTTGACTGGAGTAAGTGAAATAAATATCGAGAAGAATTTTCGCTATTTACTCGCATGGCAGCTAATGGCGACCAAATATTAAAGCGCTCGTCGGTATCAACATACCCTACTTTTCCGGTCGTAGATCCAGATTTAACCATAAAAATGTCGTGCTTTTGTGGCTTGTATTTTTTACAACATTCTGCATCAAACTCCGGCGTTATATTTCCACGCCGCTTTTCAAAATGAATTTTGCCATCAAATACTGCTTCAACGGACAGAAATGGAATGCCATCTTCCATAAGTTCTGGGGTAGTATGTGGCCCATCTGTGATAGGCTGCTTCAGCATATCGATTATTTTCCCATGGCGATAATCAGTTCTGGGTGTCAACAACTTATCCCTATAATACGCATACTGCTGTTTTCTTGCGGTAAGCTCTGCGGTAAGCTCTGCGGTAAGCTCTGTGAAATTGTCCAGTATACGGACAATTTCACGCTGCACCGGCAAGGGTGGAACGGGGAGTGTAATTTTGCCGATATCGCCCATATTTATTTTTATTGGCACAGCATTAACAAGAGTTCTTTTGCGAAGTTCTTTGCGGCAATGCAAACTCTCAATAGCGTACTTCAAGTATCTGCTATTCAATTCATTATTATTAGGTCGTAATAATGCTAATGAAACATAATATGCCAAAGGTTCATCACTTTCAAGAACTGTACATACACCTATCGAGCCAATTCGTGTCATAAGTAAATCATTGCGCTGTGGCTTGATTTTATATTTTTCATAATCAGAAATGGATATATACTTTTCTGTTGCATATGGATCAGCAATATTTTCTACGCTTGCAAATTTTATACCCGAATCTGTATATTTTGGAGTTTTATGCGTACCATCATAAACATTACAAACAGTGTTTAATATGTAGTATTTCACTCCATCTGGACAAAGTTCCTGAATAAGTTCATCAAGTTTGGTCATCTTTGCTCATCTCCTCCCTCCTGATAAGATTTGTCATCATTTTTACTCAGTTCTGAGAAAATCTTCTCTATATCTATCGGGGGAAAATGTGATGTAACTTCATCCCAGTCGATAATTTCATAATTAAAATGAAATTTTTCTCTGTTATCTTTATAATAGGACTCTGCTACATTACATAAAATCATACAAATTCTTCGGACATTCATTCTATATTCGCGTATAGGGTTATTCTCAAAATCAATTATTGCACTCGAATCTCCATAAATGTCAAACGGTTTTGCTTTTTCAATAACTAATAAAAAATGATTTATTGGTTGATTTGTTCGCAAGTTATCGTTATTCACATTCGGATTTCCCTCATGCAGTAAGGAACATCGCAAATTATAAATTATTTCTCCTGACAAATATGGCATATCATCTTTATCTTCTGGGCATTTTTCATATTTTCCTATTTCTTCATCATACCATAAAATATAGCGCTTTTTGTTATTCCCTTCCGCTGGCCATGCGGCTTTACCGCAAATATCCGGTAAGGTAAGCGCAGAATTTAATGCTGCAAAATATAAATCGTTTTCCAACGCCTTTCTTATGTCTTGGACAAGTCGAGTTATCATTTTACCCCTCAATCTCCCCAATAATTCGATCAATTTCCTCTCTTAATTTTTGTTCCCGTGCGACGATCTCGGCAATCTCGGCGTTCAGCTTTACGATGTCGATCTTCTCACGGGTATCCTCCTGCTCCACATAGGTGGAAACGGAGAGGTTATAATTGTTCTGTTTGCTGCCGACTTCGTCGTTCGGCACAAGGCGGGCAAAGTGCTGTTCGTCCCTGCGCTCCGCCACGGCAGATACGATGCGCCGGATATTGTCCTCGGAAAGCCGGTTATTCTTTGTGACCTTCACAAACTCCTTGGAGGCATCCACAAACAGAACGGCATTGTCCGTCTTGTTCTTTTTTAGGAGCATAATGTCCACGGAGATCGTGACATTTAAGAACAGGTTGGAGGGCAGCTGAATGATGGCATCCACAAAGTTGTTATCCACCAGATACTTGCGGATCTTCTGCTCGGCCCCGCCACGGTACATAATGCCGGGGAAGCAGACGATGGCTGCTGCACCGTTGGAAGCCAGCCACGAAAGGCTGTGCATAATAAACGCCATATCGCCCTTGGAAGCGGGAGCCAGCACTCCGGCAGGCGAAAAGCGCGGGTCATTGATAAGCAGCGGGTTCTTATCCCCCTCCCACGGCACGGAAAACGGCGGATTGGACACGATCAGCTCAAAGGGCTGGTCGTCCCAATGCTGCGGGCTGAGCAAAGTGTCCTCCCGGACAATGCTGAACTTGTCAAACTCGATGTTGTGCAGAAACATATTGATGCGGCAGAGGTTGTAAGTGGTCAGGTCGATCTCCTGCCCATAGAAGCCACGCTCGATATTATCCTTTCCCAGCACCTTTTCCACCTTCAGCAGCAGAGAACCGGAACCGCAGGCGGGGTCATAGACCTTGTTGATTTTCGTTTTGCCGATGGTACCCAGGCGGGCCAGCAGCTCCGAAACATCGGCGGGAGTGAAATACTGACCGCCCTTTTTACCTGCGTTGGCGGCATACATTCCCATCAGGTATTCGTAGGCATCACCAAACAGGTCGGGATTGATGCCATCAGTAGAGAACAGCGGCATCTGCGCTACGCCGTTCAGCAGCTCTACCAGCACCTTGTTGCGCTTGGCAACAGTTTCGCCAATTGCCTTGCTGTTCACATCGAAATCGTCAAACAGCCCGGCAAAGTCATTTTCCGCATCGCCGCTGGCCGCACTGCTTTCGATGTGGTTGAATACCCGCTCCAGCGTTTCGTTCAGGTTGTCGTCCTTATCCGCCCGGGCGAGGACATTACAGAACAGCTCCGAGGGCAGAATGAAAAAGCCCTTTTCCTGCACCAGTCCCTCACGGGCAGTCTCCGCCTCGGCGTCCGGCATTTTGGCGTAGTCAAAGTCCTTGTTCCTGGCGGCGTGTTCGCCCTCGTTGATATAGGCAGTGAAGTTCTCCGAAATATAGCGATAGAACATTGTGCCCAGCACATAAGATTTGAAGTCCCACTCCGCCACATGACCTGCGTGGACAAGGTCGGTGGCGATTTTATAGATGCGGCGGAACAGCTCGTCCCGCTCCTGATCTTTCTTTACATCAGCCATTGTATTTACTCCTTCTGGGCGATCCACGCCGCTTCGATTTCATCAAAGGGGATGTTGTTTCCCTCGCAAAAAGCCTTGATCTTCTTCATTGCCGTGATATTTGGCTTGGTTTTGGCGTTTTCCCAACGGTTTATCGTTCCAACGGATACATTCAGCGCTTTTGCAAAATCCTCCTGCGACAACAGGGCTTTTTTACGCATGATCCGTATTAACTCACTTAAAGGCGTCATCAAACAGTTCTCCTTTCAGAAGATTAACAGCATTATACCATAAACCTGTCATTTTCTCAACACCGTTTGGAGAAAAGAGAATACCAAAATACAGAGGCGCAGCCTTCGGAGAAATCCGTTGGCTGCGCCTCTGTTTGCGTTTCGGAAGAAAATTTTCAAGAACACCCTCAAAATCTGCGGCTCAATTCAAAGTAAGTAGAGAGAAAAATTTTGAGAACCGTCCAAAAACACCCCCACAAAAGGACACCCAAATTCAAAGTAAGTGAGGAGGTCTTTGCAGAACTCACAGCCATTGAGCTGTTCATAAAAAGTTTACAAAATTTTCTTCGTTTTTTCTGCGAAAAAGTTCCCAGTTGATTAGTGAGGGGATCTATAAATTAACCTTCTCGCTGCCTACCTATTGAGGAGTTCTCCCCGTATGCCTTGAAAGAGGCGAATTTTTGAAAAAGTGCGGGAATTTTGCAGGAAAATTCGGCAAAGGAAAAGTGAGAGGCGATAGAGGATCCCGGCGTAGTCCGCCGCTCTGAGGTCTTCCGTGTGCACCTTGAAAATTAAATAGCAGAAATTTTGGAGAAGAGGGTCACCAAACACCTACCCATTTTAGTAACAAGTGAGAGGAGGTTTTTCCAATGGTCATCAAAATCACACCGCAGCAGGCGAAAAGAGTCAACGCCCTGCTGCGGAAGCTGTGCGCCAACTACGACGGCGGCAACTGCCTGCTGCTGGACGACGGCGAGCCCTGTGTCTGCGTCCAGAGCATCAGCAAGTACGGCATCTACTGCAACTACTTCAAGAATGCCGTGCTCCCAGTGGACGAAGGGCTGCACGCCGAGATAATGAAGCCGACCGGCGGCAAGCGCTGTATGCTGTGCCGTCAGGCGTTTGCGTCGAGGGCGAAGAATCAGCGTTATTGTCCGGCCTGCGCCGCCAAGCAGAAACGGCTGAAGGCAGCCGAACGGCAGCGCCGAAAGCGGGCATCGGCGTCACGCTTTTAAGGTGCGGACAGCCCTGAAATACAAGGCTTTTTTGAACCCAAATCAACCCAAGCAATACAGCAACACCTTAACCTCAAAAATCCGCTTTGAAAAGCGTGACAAATTCAAGCGAGAGGAGGAATTCAATGAACCCATATTTTACAGTCAACGACTCCGAACGTTTCACCTTTTACCGTATTCCAAAGCTGCTGTTCACAGATGAGATTTACCAAACTGTTTCCACCGATGCCAAGATGCTCTACGGCCTGCTGCTGGATCGGCTGTCCCTATCCGAGAAAAACGACTGGAAAGACGAGCACGGTCGGGTCTACCAATATTTCACCATCCATCAGGCGCAGGAGCTGCTGCATTTCGGACACGAAAAGGTCTGCCGCCTGTTTGCAGAACTGGTTGCAGCCGACCTTATCGAGCGCCGCCGTCAGGGGCAGGGCAAGGCCAACCGCATCTACTTAAAGGAGTTTACCCAAAAGTCCGATTTTCGGAATTCCAGAAGTCCGGGAATCGGAAGGAAATAAGATTTAGAGAGTGATATTTACTACCCGAAAAAGAGAAAGAAGGTCAACAATGAATAACAAAAACACAGTGCCAATGAAACCGGCGCTCTTAAGAATTGAACAGCTGCGCCCGTTTGAAGGCCATCCCTACAAGGTACAGGACAACGAGGAGATGGCTGCTCTTTCGGAAAGTATCCGGGAGAATGGTGTTCTTTCCCCGTTGATCGTCCGTTCCGTTGAAAACAGCGATGAATATGAAGTCATCAGCGGCCACCGCCGCCTGTATGCTGCCCGGAAGGCAGGTCTGACAGAAGTTCCCGTGCTGATTTACACCCTTGACCGGGATGCCGCCGCCATTGCCTTGGTGGACAGCAATCTGCACCGGGAGCATATCCTGCCCAGTGAAAAGGCGTATGCTTACAAGTTGAAAATGGAAGCACTGTCCCATCAGGGAATCGCTTGTGGACAAGTTGGCCACAAGTCCCGGGATGATATTTCCGATACAGACAGTGGCAGGCAGGTTCAGCGCTATATTCGCCTGACCTACCTCATCCCGGAATTGCTGGAAAAGATGGACAAGGAGGAAATTGCGTTCTCTGTCGGCGTGGAGTTGTCCTATCTCGATGAATACAGCCAGCGGGATGTGCTGGAGCAATGTGAGATCAACGACTGCACGCCATCTTATTCGCAGGCATGGCGAATGCACAAGGCCGACCGTGAAGGGCTGCTGACGAAGGATGTAATCCAGTTCCTTATGAGCGAAGAAAAACCGAACCAGCGGGAGACAGTGAAGATACCCACCGAAAAGCTGCGAGAATTTGCGCCAGATGCCAACCCACGGCAGCTTGAGGACTTCGTTCTCAAAGCCTGCGAGCATTACCGCAAATACCTCATCCGCCAGCGTGGGCGGGAGGAACGATAAGGAGTGTAGAAAATGAAGCGGCAAACAAATTGGATCGTCGGCGTATCCGACGGGAAAGTCCACGAATACAAAATTGGGGATGTGACCTATTTTGTTTCTGCAGAATTTGAGCGCAGCTCTCAAACCAATCTGCGTGACCGTGTACAAAGAACAGTGGTCAGCAATCTCATACCTTTGACGCCCGGTCAAGCATCCGATACAATAGCAGCGGAATATGTGTGTTCGGCTGCCGGGAAGGAGGACTTATGCAGTCGAAAAAGAAAAAAGAACAATTGGGATTAACAGCGCTGTACTGCCGCCTGTCCCGTGATGATGGAGCGGAAGGCGACAGTAACTCTGTGGCCAATCAAAAGCGTTTATTGCAGAAATACGCCAAAGAAAATAGCCTCGGTAATACCCGTTTCTATGTGGACGACGGTTATACCGGCACGAATTTCAACCGTCCGTCTTTTCAGAAAATGATTGAGGATGTCGAAATGGGCTATGTGACAGCGGTCATCGTCAAGGATATGTCCCGGCTTGGCAGAGATTATCTCGGTGTTGGGTACTACACAGACACCTTCTTCCCGGAACACAATATCCGTTTCATTGCGGTGAATGACTGCGTAGACAGCGATGACGGCGAAAATGAGCTTGCCCCATTTCGAAATGTGATGAACGAGATGTACGCCCGGGACATCAGCCGCAAGGTGCGGTCTGCCCATCGTATCCGGGGCAATTCCGGCGAACCGCTGGGCCAGCCGCCCTACGGCTACAGGAAAGACCCGCTGAACAAAAAGCACTGGATCATTGACCCGGAGGCCGTTCAGGTGGTGCGGGACATTTTTCGTATGTATCTGGAGGGTAAGGGCAACGACACCATTGCCCGCATTTTACAGGAAAATGGGATTCTCAACTGCACGGCGTACTGGCACGAAAAAGGCATCGGCAGGGGTGGCAAAAAGACGCAGCCAAACCCTTACCGATGGAAAAACAGCACCATTCGTAAAATCCTGACCCAGCAGGAATACTGCGGCGATGTGATCAATTTCAAGACCTACTCTAAATCCTTCAAGGATAAGACCCGCATCGATAACCCGGAAGAAAACTGGGTCATCTTCAAGGATGTTCACGAGCCGATTGTCGACCGGGACACCTTTGAGCAGGTACAAAAGAAGATCATCAAGCGGACAAAGCGCCGTGCGCCGAAATCGGAGAATGGCGAAAAGAGCATCTTTTCTGATCTGCTGTACTGCGCCGACTGCGGTCACAAGCTGTGGTATCACGTCAACACCATCAATAAGAATATATGCTTTTTCTCCTGTTCCAATTATGTAAAAGACTACCGTGGCAGTTGCCCGACCCGGCACTATGTGCGGGCGGACGCTATCGAGCATGTGGTAAAACTGGAGCTACAACGAATGGCGCAATTTCTGCGGGACGACGAGCCAATGTTCGCCGACCTTCTGGAACGCAAGTCCAACCGGGAAATCGCAGAGGAAAAGAAGCGCCTTGAGGGAGAACTGCAAAAGGCACGGATGCGAACAGAAACCGTGTCCCGACTCTACAAAAAGGCCTTTGAAAAGA
>Ga0129314_1001613_pt1 | contig 15013 bp, 14 predicted proteins | sample O1111metagenome_FD_94431 | JGI IMG/M metagenome (GOLD analysis project Ga0129314, IMG submission 94431) | Orangutan individual fecal microbial communities from fecal samples from Wisconsin, USA - O1111 metagenome | ecosystem: Host-associated > Mammals > Digestive system > Large intestine > Fecal...
GGCATTCCTGCCCGGGCAGAGGACCGGGTGGCCATTGCCCGGCGTATTGTCGAGGCCGCGTTGGAGGCGGGGATTCCCCGGGAGGATATTTACATCGACTGCCTGACGCTGACGGCCAGTGCGCAGCAAGAGGACGTGCTGGAAACGCTGCGGGCACTGACCATGTGCAAGCAGGAGCTGGGCGTGCGCACCGCACTGGGCGTTTCCAACATCAGCTTCGGCCTGCCGCGGCGCAGCGTGCTGAACGCCGCATTCCTGACGCTGGCCATGCATGCGGGGCTGGATCTTGCCATTATGGACCCCGCCGTGCCGGAGAGCCGGAATGCCATCTGCGCCTATCAGGTACTGTCGGGCCGGGACCGGCACAGCGCCGCCTATATTGCCCGCTTCAGCGGCGAAGCAGAACAGCCCCGCAGCGAAAGAGCGGTTTCCCAGACGGACAGCCGGGAGCAGCTGATGCGCGCTGTGGAGCTGGGCTTGCGGAGCGAGGCCGCCGCGGCCGCCCGGGCGCTGCTGCAAACCCAGCAGCCGCTGGCGCTGGTGGATGATGTGCTGATCCCGGCGCTGGACGCGGTGGGCGCAGGCTATGAGGCGGGTACGCTGTTTCTGCCCCAGCTGCTGCAGGCGGCCAGCGCGGCGCAGAGCGCCTTTGACGAGATCAAGGCCGCGATGGCCCGGACAGACGCGCCCCCGCAGGAAAAAGGCTGTGTGGTGCTGGCCACGGTAAAGGGCGATGTTCACGATATCGGAAAGAACATCGTGCGGGTCATTCTGGAGAATTACGGCTATCAGGTCATTGATCTGGGGCGGGATGTCCCGGTGGAAAAGGTGGTCAGCACGGTGCTGGAGCGACATGTCCGGCTGGTGGGGCTATCCGCCCTGATGACCACCACCCTCAAGAGCATGGCCGAAACCATCGCCGCGGTGCACGAGGCCGCGCCTGCGTGCCGGATCATGGTGGGCGGCGCGGTACTGACGGAGGAATACGCCCGCAAAATCGGCGCGGACTACTACGCCCGCGACGCCAAGCAAAGTGCAGACATTGTCAAAGAATTTTTCGCTGATCGGTAAAGCCTGTGAAAAGGCGGCTCTTTCCCCTGTGGAAAGAGCCGCCTTAAAGCTTTCTTATCAGAGCTGTTTTCAGGCCGTATCGCGTTCGCAGAACACCGCGATGCGGGCCTTGCCGCCATAGGTGCAGGTATACAGCACCAGCGGCTCGGCGGCGGAGAGGATCGCTTCGGTATCCTCCGCCGCCACCTGTCGGACGCAGGCGACCGTATAACGGTATACGGCGCCGTCCGGCAGCGTGAGCGTCACCGCATCGCCGGAAGCAAGGCGGGACAGCGACCCAAAATGGGAAGCATAATTATGCCCCGCGATAACCAGCCCCGACGATGCGCTGCCCTGCTGGCGGCAAGGGGCCTCGGTCAGGCCGGTTTCGCTCCACACGGAAAGCACCGGAAGCTCCAGCGCCAACGCCGGTACAGACAGCACACCGAACACTTCCTCTGTCGGGGATGACGACGCTGCCGGTTCCGGCGGCGTATCCGCGCTGTCAGCGGCGCGGACATGGGTCAGGATCTGCTCCGAGGCCTGCCGGGCCTGCCGTACCTCCTGCCTGTTATGCATCAGCAGCGCCGCGGAAAATGCCAGCAGCACCAGTCCCAGCAGCAGACACAGGGCGCTTGCCCGCCCGGTCACGGCCTTGCACGGCGCGCCCTGCGCCGCATAAGGCCGCCTGCCAGCAGCAGCGCAGCGCCGCTGCCGCCCAGCACCGGCACCGGCCAGTTCAGCTGTCCTGTCTGGATCAGCTTACCGGAGGGCGGGGCGGCCGGGTCTGACGGCGTATGGGAGGCGCCGCGGTTGGAGAAGCGTATCTGCCCGCCCTTTTCGGCGGCGTCCGCTGCGTTCCGGCGAACGGCCAGCGTCGATTGCAGCACCTCCTGCGTATCATAGAACACCGTAAGCGTCACATAATAGACGGTGGGATCATAGGTGATACCGCTTGCGCTGCCCGGCTGCTGGCACATCCGATAGCGATAAATGCCGGGGGCGGTATAGCGGATGACGAAGCTGCCGCTTGCCTCCGTCTCCCCCGGCTTGCAGGCATATACCGTCAAGCTGGCGGGATCGCTTGCAGGTGCGTCACTGTCCAGCGGCTCCAGCGTAACGGTGAAGCGCTGGCTGTGGCCGGCACGGCCGCTCAGCGTCACCTGCACCGGCAGCACAGCTTCTCCCGTGCACGCGGTCTGGGCCGCTGGCACGGAAACCGGCAGCAGCATCAGCAGTCCCATCAGCAGCGCCGCCGCCACAAATTTTTTCATAGGCTCATCCTCCTGTTGATCGTGGGAGCGCATCAGGCTCCATGGCTACAAGCAGTACCGTCCGAGCATCGGTGAAGTCGGCGGCGCAGGTGGACAGGCTCAGTACCCGTGCACCGGTGCGGCGGGCCTCCTCCAGTGCCTCACGGTTCAGGTGCAGCGCGTTCTCGGCGGCAAAATCCAGCAAGCCTGCGGCGCTCTCCCGCCAGCGCTCCACCTGAAAAACAGCATCCTCCGAGGCGGGAACGATCAGGCAGGCCAGCACCGTCAGGCGGTGCTCTCCCTCCGGCAGCAGCAGTGCTCCCCCGGTATTCTCCCGGAAAAACGCCGCCTGACGGTATCGCTCCAGATCTCCGAACATCAGGCTGTTTTCCATGTGATGCCCGTAGAGCAGGGAATAGGCGCCGCAAAAGCCGCCGTCACAGCCGGCGTCCAGAAAAATGCTGCCCGACAGCGCAAAGCGGCCGTACACATCCCGGTTGAGATAGGTCATGTTGTCCCGCCCTTGCAGCACCGGGTAATCAATGGCAGTGCCCTCCAGTGTCAGCCACGCCTGCACATCCGGGTTCACCTCGCGCAGCGCGGCAAAGGAGGCGCCGCCGTCCGTCCCGCAGGCAGGCTTCAGGTGCAGCATGTCGGCGCGCACATTGTCCGCGGCGGCATAGACTTGGGCATTATCCCACAGGGCATAGGCGGAATACAGCCCTACCGTTACTGCCAGCAGCGCCGCCGCGGCACGCAGCAGCCGATCCGCCAGCCCTATGGCGATGCGTGAAATACGCATATCCGTGTGCTAGGGGCAGCGTTTTGCGCCGCCCTCTTGGCTCAGCGCCGGCTGCTGCGGCGCTTGCGCAGGAATGTCGCCGTGCCGATGGCGCACACCGCTGCCAGTGCCAGCACATAGGGGGCGCTGTCCAGCATCACGCCGGTATCCACCGTACCGCCCTTGCTGTTGGTGATCGAGACGGTTTCCGCGGCGCTGTCAACCGTTTTGGTTGCATCGCCATATGCGTATACGGCCGCGGCATAGCCGCCGTTGTCACCGGTATAATCCGCCTCCTCCACGGTATAGCTTACGCCGTAGGGCAGATTGGCAACGGTGATGGTCTCGCCATCCTTCAGATAGAACTCGGTTGCTGCGGCAAGTGTGATGGCATCGGGATTTCTGCTGTCGCTTCCGCCGGAAACGGCAAAGCTATCGGCATAGGTTTTGCCCGGCTCGCCTGTCAGGGTAACGGTCACCTTGAAGTATTTGCTCTTGTCACCCAGCAGGCCGGTAACATGCTTTGTGAAGGACAGGCTGCCGGCGGAATAGGTGTTGGTGATGGCGCTGGACTTCTGCGCCCCCTCACCCTCCGTATGAACGGCAGCCACGCGGATCTTGCCGTCCTGCTCGATGACGGTGACCACCAGACGGATATCCTCTCCCCAATAGGCTACGCCGGCGGTGTGCTGATCCGTTTCCCGGATCGTATAGGTGTAAATACCCACACTGGTGTATGCCGGCAGCGAGATTACGATCTCCTTTGCGGCGGCGGCGCTTCCCGCCTCACCTGCGGCATAGGAAACCGAGGCGACGGTGGGCAGCGGCATATTGGCCACGGTGATATCCTCCGCCGCATCGCTGAGCGCCGCTCTTTCGATGGTGAAGGTGAACTCCTCCGCAGGTGAAACGGTTCCGGCGTTGGTCAGCTCATAGGTCTTGGTGAGAACAACGGTATCCATATCCCCGTAGTTTTGCATCTGTCCCTCTGTGGCCAGCGCGGGAACGCTCAGCGCAAGGCACAGGGTCAGCGCCAAAAGAAATGCATACAGTCTTTTCATGTGTTACCTCCAATTACGTTTCATTTTAATGTATCAAGAGCAGCGCTGCCGACAAGCGGCGGCGGCTGCGCTCAACCGTAAGATCAGATACGCCTGCGGCGCAGCAGGGTGATGACACGGGCCTCCACGGCGGAGAGCGGTACGCCGCCCACCTCACGGCTATCCCGGCTCTGCGTGCGGTAATCCCCCAGCACAAACACGCAGCCCTCCGGGACGGTGTAGGGGTAGTGCAGCGCTTCTCCGGGATAGGTGGGATAGAGAATGCTGCCGTCGGAGGCGGCACCGTTGACCAGCGGCGTTCCGCTTTCATCCAACGTGACAACATCTCCCGCAACGGCCAAGATCCGCCCCGCACACAGCTGCTCTTCCTGCCGGTAGAGCACCACCTGATTTTTGACCGGACGGCCCACAAGGCGGTAGCCGATGAGCAGGTCGCCGTCCTGAATGGCGGGAAACATCTGGCTGCCCACCGCCTGCGTGATCAAAAAGACCCGCCCCAGCAGCACCCAGAGCAAAAGCCCCAGCGCCGCTGCGCGCAGCATGAGCCCCGCCAGCTCCCGGCGGCGATCGGCACGCTGCCGTCCCGCTTGCAGCGCCGTGCGGACGGCGTCCATCTCAGCTTCCATGGGCGCTCTCCTCCTGCCGGTGCAGCAGCGCGTCATAGCGACTCCGCTCCGCTGCCAGCGCCGCGTCATAAAGGGTGTGCAGCTCCTCCAGCTTTTTCCACAGCGCCGCTTCATCCACGCCGCCCAGCAGCGTATGGGGAAAACGGACTGTGCAAAACCACTCCGCCAGTTTCTGGTGGGCCGGATTCAGCGGCGGCGGGCATTCACAGCCGCAGGTCTTGTTCTTCATCTTGTCTCCTCCTCAGCGCCTGCGGCGGCGGTGCAGCAGCAAGCCAGCCCCGGCAAAAGAGGCCATTGCCGCCGGGGCAATGGCGGCGGCGGACAGAGAAACGCCTGTATCCGGCGCTGCCTCTTTATGATTGACAAAGGCAACGCTGCCGCCCTCCTGACCGGTACGCAGCGACACCTCGCGGCCCGGCTGCGCCGCAGCGCCGTTGACGGCGGCCGTCACCTCATAGCCGGGGTACTCATTTTCGACAACGGAGAATACCGTATCCACCGCCACGTTTTCCACCGCCCTGCTCTGGCCGTGCTTCAGGTCAAAGACCGCCGTCTGCTCGGCGCCTGTTCCATCCGTATAGCGGCAGGTGAAGCGAAACGGCTTATCCGTGTCTCCCAGCCCGCCTGTCACCTGCTTGCTGACAGTAACGCGCACGCAGGCAGGGGTATAGGCATTGATGACGGTAACGCTGACCTCTTCCCCTACCCCCACCGTTCCGCTGCCGCGGGTAATGCTTTTCAGGGTGAAAACGCCCTGCGGGAGGCTCGGCGGCTCCAGCTCCGTGACATGATACGCCGTACCGGCCAGAATCCCGCCAATTACGGCGGTTTCGCCGCTTTTCAGGTGTACGCAGCCGTTTTCCGCCTGACGCGGTGCGCCGCCGACAGCATAGGTGAAGCCCTCCGGCAGCGCCGCGCCGCCCAGCGACACCCGGATGGAAAACACCGTATCCTCCGGGAAGTGCGGCCCCTCCGCCCTCTTGGTAATGCACAGCCTGCCCAGCTTTTCCGTGCAAACCGTATTGCGGTAAATCACCACCTGCGATTCTCCCGCGCTGAGGGCGGCGGTGTCATACCCGGTGAAGCTGGTCTGGGGGTTTTCCCCGGTCTGCTGCGTGCCAGGATACCCGGTGACGCTGTAAAGCACATCGCCATATTGGCCGCTGACCTGCGCGGGCATACGCTCCTCCACCACATAGCGGGTATAGCCGCCCGCCTGCGAGAAGCGCAACATGTTCTCCACCTGGGCCTGCTGTCCGGCTTTCAGGGTGATATATCCCTGCTGATCTACGGTTCCGGTGCGGCCTGTGGCCACGCTGTTTTCCAAAAGCGCATAGCTGGTGCCCGGCGTGACATACAGCTGCTCCGACGGCGTGCCGTCACTGTTGGCGCACAGTACCCGGAAGCGGTAGTCGTATTGCTTCCGCAAAAAGGCGTCCAGCTCGCCGCCGTCAGTGACCAGCTCCTTGCCCACGGTCAGGGACTGTTGGGGCAGCGTGGGCAGGTTGAAGCGCAGCTTGCAATAGGAGATGTTGCCGCCCCGCTCCATATAGAAGAAGCGGAAGGTATGGCGGGTATAGTCGGCAAACGTATCGCCGTCCCACTGAACGCTGTCGGCTTTGCCTGCCTGCGCGAAAAGCGCCTTGAGCGTCACATCCCGGCCGCCGCTGCACTGCGGACTGCGGCATACGCCGGTGGCGAAATCAATCTCGCCCCGCTGGGCGGCATGGGTGCCGCCAATATCCAGCACCAGCACATCGTCGATATAGACCCATACATCGTCATCGCCCATGAACTCAAACACCATGGCGTCGCCATTTACCGTGCCGCTGCGGGGCATATAGAAGTCGAAGGCGAGCGACATGCCGAACCACAGATCCACCCCGCCTTTCGGCAGCACATAGCGGCGGGGCTCCTGACCTGCCGGCTCCTCCATAAAGGCATCCGCCCCGTTAAAGGGAAGGAAGTTCTTGTCAGAGGCCTCGGCGGCATCGCCGCTGGCGTCTACATGACCGGGACGCACCACACCGTCATACAGGGTGAAGCGATTGGCTGCCGGATCATACCACGCGGCGTTTTTGGCCGAATCATACTCCAGGTAGCCGTTTCCCACGCCGCGGAACAGCCCTGAGTTGGCCGCCAGCGCGTAATGGGTAACGGCGCCGCGGTAGCCGCCGGCCACGCCTGCGGGCAATGCGGTATCAAACAGGTATCGCAGGCTCCGCTCACCGTACAGCGGATAGCCGTCAGCGCCCAGCGTTTCCAACATCTTGCTGTGTTGATAGGCTTTGCCCAGATAGGTCTGGGCGTTGTCTCCCAGACCGTCCTTGGCAGGCCAACTCTCCACATTATAAAAACGGAGGGCATATTCCCTGTCACTGTCGCTGGCGGGGTTGATGGCGGCGCTGTAGTTGAAGAGATCCACCTGGATATCAGTGTTGGCCGCGATCCCCGCGGTGACAATGCCCACATCGGCGGGCGGTGCCGTCAGCGCGGCTTCCTCCACAGGCGGTTCCTCCAGAAGCTCCACAGGCTCTTCCGGCGGCTCCCCTGCCGTGCCCTCCTCCGATTCCGCTGGCGGCAGCGCTTCGGCCGTTCCCTCAGGCGGCGTCTTGTCCGGCTCATCCCTCTGCTCCGGTTCGTCCCCGGAAGGTTCCGGCGGCGCTTCCGGAAATTCCTCCGCAGGGGGTTGCGGCAGCTCGTCTTCAGCCTCTTTCTCCGGCAGGGCTTCGGGTATGGCTTCCTCCGGCGGAAGCGCCTCGGCAGGCGGCGTCTCCGTTTCCGCCATGTCCGCCGCAGTCGTCTCACTGTTCTGCGGCAGGACTTCCGCCTTTTTTGCCTCCTGTGCGGCGGCAAAGGGACACAGTCCCCACAGCAGCACCAGCGCAAGGCACAGGCTCAGCAATCCCTTGCGCGCGGTGATCCCTTTCTTTCGATGTATCATACGTCATCCTCCCAGCGTGATGGTTCTCCTTCCGCCGCAGCGCCGCACGGTATGCGCCCGGCACTGAATGCATACCTGTATTCTACCGCAGGGCATGGGGCGCAATTTGACTCTTTTTGTAATTTAATACTTGCAATGTGAAAAAAAATATGGTACAGTGCGGTGTAAGCGACTGAATTTCAGGAACGTCGCTTATGACAATTGAATATGGAAACCATTATTTCTGTCCCCGCGGAAAGAAGCGGGGAGAAGGAGAAGAACATGAAGAAACTGGTATCTCTTTTCCTGTCGCTGGTGATGGTCGGCGCTGTACTCTGCGGATGCGGAGGCGGCAGCAACCAGAGCGATGAAGGAAATAACGGCTTGCAAGACGGGCGAAAGGCCAACAATGAGATCGTTGTGGCCATCGCTCAGGACCTGGAAGACAGTCTTGACCCCCACGCGGCAGCGGCGGCAGGAACCAGAGAGGTCTTATTCAACATTTATGAGGGACTGGTGAAAATCAGCCCCGATGGTGAATTGATCCCCGCGGTAGCCGAACGCTACGACATTTCGGAGGATGGACTTGTCTACACCTTCACCTTGCGTGAGGGCGTGAAGTTCCACAACGGCGAGTCGGTAACGGCGGAGGATGTGATCTATTCCATGAACCGCTGCGCCGACAACTCGGGGGACTCTGCCCTGGTGTCGGCGTTTTCTGCTATTCAGGACCTGAAAGCCGTGGACGAGCGGACGGTGACTTTCCGGCTGGAGCAGCCCGATCTGGAGCTGATCAACTTCCTGTCGGCCGCCATCATCCCCAAGGACAGCAATCCTCAGGACGGGTTCATCCCCGGCACCGGCCCCTTCAAGCTGGTATCCCGTTCTCCGCAGGAGAACATTGTGCTGGAGCGTTTTGACGAGTACTGGGGCGCTCCCGCCGGCGTCAGCAAGGTGACCTATCAGATTTATGAGGATCCCACCGCGCTGATGATGGCCCTCAAGGGCGGCAGCGTGGATCTGTGCGCCCACCTGACCAGCGCTCAGACGGCGCAGCTGGACAGCAATTTCACCGTGCTGGAGGGCACCATGAATCTGGTGCAGGCGGTGTATCTCAACAACGCCAAGGCACCCTTTGACAATCAGCTGGTGCGGCAGGCCATGAGCTATGCCATCGACCGCCAGCAGATCATGGACATTATGGCTGACGGTCACGGCACCCCCGTTGGCAGCAGCATCTATCCCAAGCTGGGCAAGTATTTCCTGCCGGAGCTGGCGGAATACTACACCTGCGACCCCGCCAAGGGCAAAGAACTGCTGGCAGAGGCCGGATATCCCGATGGCTTTGATATGACCATCGCCGTATCGTCCAACTATCAGCCCCATATGGACACCGCCGAGGTGGTGGTGCAGCAGCTCGCCGCCATCGGCATCCGCGCCACGGTACAGCCGGTGGACGCCACCACATGGTACAATGATGTATATGTGGGCCGTCAGTTTGACGCCACCATTACAGGTCTTGACGCCAAGAACACCACGGCCCGCGCCATGCTGGAGCGCTTTGTCTCTGACAACGGCAAAAACTTTATGAACTACAACAATCCCGAATATGACGCGCTGTATGCCAAGGCCCGCGCCTGCACGGACGACGCCGAGCAGACTGCCGTCTATCAGCAGATGGAGACCATGCTGACCGAAACCGCCGCCAACCTGTATTTGCAGGATATGGCCGATCTGGTGGCTGTGCGCAGCGACCTGACGGGGTATACCTTCTATCCCATTTACGCGCAGGATCTGAGCAAGGTGGCATATAGCGAATAAAGAATGCCGGCATGAAATCGCCGGATTTCATGCGCGCATGCTGCCGGAAAAATGATTCGCTTTTTCACGGCGTCCGCGCCGCCAGCTCTGCGTATCAATCCAAACAACAGAAAGAGATGATGACCATGAAAAACATCCTGAAGAAGATCGGAATGATGCTCTTGACCATGGTCATCGTCTCTTTCTTCGCATTTCTTGCCTTTCAGGTGATTCCCGGCGACCCCACCATCAAGCTGCTGGGCAGCGATGCCACCGCCGAGGCGGTGGCTGAATTGCGCGCGGAACTGGGGTTGGATCGTCCGTTTTTCACCCGCTATCTGGAGTGGGTGATCCGTGCCTTACAGGGCGATTTCGGCTCGTCCTATATCTATTCCATGCCGGTCTCACAGCTGCTGGACGGCAAGCTGGGCGTTACCGCCCTTTTGACCGGCATCGCCTTTATTATGATCGTTGCAGCCTCCCTTCCGGCAGGCCTGTTTGCCGCCTCCCATCAGGGTGGGCGGCTGGATCGCTTTCTGACCATTTTGGGGCAGGTGGTAATGGCCGTGCCGCCCTTCTTTGTGGGCATTCTGCTGACGCTGGGGTGCGGCCTGATCCTGCACTGGTTTACGCCCGGCGCCTTTGTCGCGCCACGGCAGGGCTTTTGGCACAGCGCCGCCTATCTGGTCTATCCCGCCATCGCCATCGCGCTGCCCCGCATCGCCATGACGGTGAAAATGCTGAAAAGCTCTATTGCCGGAGAGTTGGAGCGGGACTATGTCCGCACGGCCTACAGCCGCGGCAACTCTCCTTCTGCGGCACTGTACCGCCACGTGCTGCGCAATGCGGTGGTGCCTACGGTGGCGTTTCTTGCCATGACGGCGGCAGACATCGTAGCGGGCAGCGTCATCATCGAGCAGGTCTTTGCCATTCCGGGGCTGGGGCGGCTGCTGCTGACCTCTATCGCCAACCGGGATTTTCCGGTGGTGCAGGCCATTGTGGTGATTCTGGCACTGTTGGTGGTGCTGGTGAACTGCATTGCCGACATCGTGAACCAGCAGCTGGATCCACGGCTGCGGCTTCAGTAAGGGGGCGCGTCTATGCTGGTGAATAAAAAGAGTACTTCTTTCCGTATCGGACTGGCGATTGCCGCCGTTATGGCGGCGCTGGCCCTGATCGGCTATGTGTGGACCCCCTATGACCCCGCGGCCATTACAGGCAGCGAGAAATTTCTGGCGCCGTCCCTCCGCCACCTGTTCGGCACTGACAATTTCGGCCGGGATATTTTCAGCCGGGTGATGGTCGGTGTGGGCACCACATTTTTTATCGCCCTGTGCACCGTGCTGATCGGCGGCACGGTAGGGACGCTGATCGGCGCCTTTACCGGCTATTACGGCGGCGTGGTAGACGAGGTGCTGATGCGGATCAACGATGCGCTGACCGCCTTTCCCAACATTTTGCTGGCACTGGTGTTCATCGCCATGCTGGGTTTTGGAAAATACAATGTGATTCTGGCGCTGGGCGTGGCGTTTATCCCCAGCTTTGCCAGAGTGGTGCGGGCGGAATTCGCCCGGCACCGTACCATGAACTATGTCAAATCTGCCCGGCTGATGGGCGCTTCCCATCTTAGGATCATGTTCCGGCACATCCTGCCCAATACAAGAGGCGTGGTGCTGCCGGCGCTGATCATCGGGTTTAACAACGCCGTGCTGGCAGAGGCCAGCATGAGCTATCTGGGTATCGGCGTGGCGCCGCCTGACGTTTCCTTGGGCTATATGCTCTCCGAGTCCCAGAGCTATATGATGAAGGCCCCGTGGTATGTGCTGTGTACCGGCCTTGTGATTGTGCTGCTGATTTTGGGCGTAAGCATGATGGGCGAGGGGCTGCGGAAAGGAGGCTCATGACCATGCTGGAGATCAGAGACCTCCATGTTCGCTTTCATGACGCCGATCACGAGGCCGTCCGGGGTATTGACCTGACGGTGGCCGACGGCGAAATCATGGGACTGGTGGGTGAGAGCGGCAGCGGTAAAACCGTGACCGCCATGGTGATATCCGGCCTGATGCCCCGCCGGCGGGCGGATGTGTCCGGTCAGGTACTGCTGGACGGCCGGGACCTGCTGGCGCTGGACGCGGCTCAAATGCGCAAGCGTCAGGGCTGCGCCATCTCCGTGGTGTTTCAAGAGCCGATGAGCGCCATGAATCCTGTTATGCGTATCGGCCCTCAGGTGGAGGAGGCGCTCCGCGTCCACACAAAGCTGTCTCATCAGGAGCGGCGGGAGCGAGCCTTGCAGGCGCTGCGGGATGTGGATCTGGCCGACGCTGAGGCGGTCTATCGCAAGTATCCCCATCAGATGTCCGGCGGTATGCTGCAGCGGGCGATGATCGCAGCCGCCATTATTTCACGGCCCAAGCTGCTGCTGGCAGACGAGCCCACCACGGCGCTGGATGTAACCATTCAGGCCCAGATTCTGGAGCTGCTGCGCCGCTTGAACCGGGAAATGGGCATGTCGATCCTGTTTATCTCCCACAACCTGAACGTGGTGCGTAAGTTATGCACGCAGGTGGCTGTGATGGAAAAGGGACGGATTGTGGAGGCCGGAACAACGGAGCGGGTATTTTATGACCCGCAGGCGGATTATACCAAACGGCTGATCGCCGCCATCCCCATGAGGAAAAAGTTATGCTAGAAACCGTATTGGAAGTCAATCATCTGAATGTGTGGTACCGCAGCGGCTCAGGCCTGCGCCGCCAGCGGACGCAGATCCTTCACGACATCAGCTTTACCCTGTACCGCGGTGAGATTCTGGGCCTTGTGGGTGAAAGCGGCAGCGGAAAGTCCACGCTGGCCCGCGCCATACTGGGCATGGAAAAGGATATTTCTGGAACGGTCGTCCACCATACCAAGCGGCCTCAGATGGTCTTTCAGGACCCGGCAGGCAGCCTGAACCCCTCCTTTACCGTAGGGCAGACGCTTGCCGAGCCGCTGCGGATTTACGGCAAGTACGACAAGGCCGGGATAGAGCGCCGGGTGCGGGACACCATGGCCCTGGTAGGGCTGGACGAGGAATATTATGGCCGCTATCCCCGGGAGCTGTCCGGCGGGCAGAAGCAGCGTGTGTGCATCGGCACGGCCATGATCCAGAAGCCGGGGCTTATTGTTGCCGACGAGGCGGTTTCGGCGTTGGATGTGACCATTCAGGCCCAAATTCTCCATCTGATCGCCCGCCTGCGCAAGGAGTTCGGTATCTCCTACCTGTTCATTTCCCACGATCTGAATGTGGTATATGAAATCTGCGATCGGTGCCTTGTGATGAAGGACGGCCACATTATAGAGCAGGGTACTGTGGATCAGGTATATGACCATCCTCAGGCGGATTATACAAAGCAACTATTAAAAGCAGCGGAGTGATATCATTATGACAGACGAAAGAAAACAGTGCCTGCTGAAGCTGGCGGCAGAGGGTGAGCCCTTTGATATCCATAACCACATTCGGATCGTGGATGTGGACGACGGCTGGGCCAAGGTGGAGTTGGAAATCCACCCGGAATCCCTGAATCGCTGGGGCATCCCCCATGGCGGTATTCTCTTCACACTATCTGACGTGGCCTGCGGCATGGCGATTCTGACAGTACGCACCGAGGCCTGCGTCACCGTGAACGGCACCATCGACTGCATCAATGCCGGCCCCACCTCCGGCAAGCTGCCCGCCATCGGAAAGGTACGCAAGGTGGGCGGCAAAATGGCTTTTTGTGACTCGGAAATTTTTGACGATTCCGGTAAACTGATTACTGCGGGTCATACCGTGATGTTCTTTACCGGCACGCAGCTGCTGTGAAAGCCCGGCAGTGGCGGGGCTATCTGTGGTGGCTGGCGGGTCTGGCCGCTTTCTTCGCGGCCTATTTTTCCCTGCGCCGGTGCCAAAGCGCAATGGACTGGCTGACCAGCCGGGTGATCCTGCCTTATGAACAGGCACTGGGGCGGCTGTGCAGCCTTACCTCTGTTTCGACAGCTGAGGTATTGATCCTGTCGGCGGTCTACTGCGCCGTGATCTATCTGGGGTGGCAGGTACGCTGCTTCATCCTCCTGCCCCACCGCGGACGACGGGCAGGACGCATGGGCTTGACCCTGCTGTGCGTGGGACTTAGTATCTATGCGGGATTTTGCCTGCTGTGGGGTGTTTTTTACGGTGCGTCCGACTTTCAGGAGAAAAGCGGTCTGACTGCCCGGGGCGGCACAGCGGAGGAACTGAGCGCGCTGACGCAGTACTTTGCCGACCAGCTGACCATTCTTGCCCCGCAGGTAAAGCGGGATAAAGACGGCTGCTTTGCCGTTTCACGGCAGGAGATCTTTGATGACGCCATGCACGCCTATGACGGCATTGTGCTGGAATTTGACTGTCTATCCAAGCCTGAGGTTTCCCCCAAGGCCTTTGTTTCCTCACGGGCCATGAGCTATCTGGACTTCAGTGGATTCTACTTTCCCTTCACCGGCGAGGCTAACCTGAACGTTGAAAGTCCCGCCTGTTACCTTCCGGTCAACATCTGTCACGAGTTGGCTCACCAGCAGGGTATCGCCTCTGAGCAGGCCTGCAATTTTGTGGGGATCGTGGCAGCCGTCCTATCCGATAGCAGCGTATACCGCTATTCCGGATATCTATCAGGCTATGTCTATCTTGCAAACGCCCTCTACAGCGCAGACCACGATGCGTGGCAATCCATCAGAGAGAGCCTGCCTGAAACGGTGCGTGCCGATTTGCAGCAGAACCATGCCTATTGGGCACAATTCAGCGGTCCGGTGCAAACGGCAGCCAATAAGGTTTATGATGGGTTCCTGAAATCCAACGGTCTTTCGGACGGAATTCAAAATTATGGTACGGTGGTGAACCTGCTGTTGGCATACTATGGCGGTTCAGACGGTATCTAAGACGTTGGCGCCGTATCAGGTGAAGAGGTTGGTTCACGCAGATAAAGAAAGCCCACAGCAGAGCTTTTCACCCTGCTGTGGGCTTTTACGATTGATGCCCTTGCATGTTTTGAAAATCTTTCATACACAACAAAAAAGGACCACCGAATGGTGATCCTTTGGCAGGGGCAGAAAGGCTCGAACTCTCGACACGCGGTTTTGGAGACCGCTGCTCTACCAACTGAGCTATACCCCTATACAGAAAACGGCTGACGCCGTAATTTTAAATGGTGGGCCTTCGGGGACTCGAACCCGGGACCGGACGGTTATGAGCCGTCTGCTCTAACCAACTGAGCTAAAGGCCCAAGTCTGCGATGGATGCCATAGATAAAAGGAAAAGTGCCGCCACCTTTCGGATGGCGGCACTTCCCGTGATTGGCTCCCCCTGTTGGGCTCGAACCAACAACCCTTCGGTTAACAGCCGAATGCTCTACCATTGAGCTAAGGAGGAGTGTTGGCGCTACCTATTTTCCCGGGCCGTCTCCAGCCAAGTATCGTGGGCAGAAGCGAGCTTAACTTCCGTGTTCGGGATGGGAACGGGTGGACCCTCGCCC
>Ga0129314_1001615_pt1 | contig 15004 bp, 12 predicted proteins | sample O1111metagenome_FD_94431 | JGI IMG/M metagenome (GOLD analysis project Ga0129314, IMG submission 94431) | Orangutan individual fecal microbial communities from fecal samples from Wisconsin, USA - O1111 metagenome | ecosystem: Host-associated > Mammals > Digestive system > Large intestine > Fecal...
GCCTGTGTCAGCAGGCGTTTGCGCCGCGCAGCGGCAGCTTTTCGGCCCGCTGCGCGGGCAGAAAAGCGAGGCATTGTGAAGGCTGTCGAAAAAGTCCATCGGACTTTTTCGACAGCCTGAACGGGAGGACGCCTTTGAGGCGTCCTCCCGTTTTATAATGTTGCTTATGCGTCCCGGTCCGTCCGCTTGCCGTAGCGGATGTCCTGGATGTCGAAGGGGGTGGTCTGGTAGACGAAGTAGTTCAGCCAGTTGCTGTACAGCAGATTGGCGTGGGCCCGCCAGCAGACCATGGGCTCCTGATGGGGGTCGTCGAAGGGGAAGTAGTTCTTAGGCAGGGCGATGGGCTTCCCCGCCGCCACGTCCCGGAGGTACTCCTGCTTCAAGGTGTCGCCGTCGTACTCCGAGTGGCCCATGATGAAGATCTGCTTTCCGCCCTTGGTGAAGGCGGCGTAGACGCCCGCCTCTGCAGAAGAAGCCAGGATCCGCAGAGCCGGCACCGCCTCAATGTCCGCCCGGCTGACGGTGGTGTGGCGGGAGTGGGGCACGTAGAACGAGTCGTCGAAGCCCCGGAACAGGATGGACTGCTTGTACTCCACGTTGTGGCGGAACACGCCGAACATCTTCTCCGGCAGCTCCCGCTTCTGGATGCCGTAGTGGTAGTACAGGCCCGCCTGGGCGCCCCAGCAGATGTGGAAGGTGCTGTGGACGTGGGTCTTGGTCCACTCCATGATGTCGCACAGCTCCTGCCAGTAGTCCACCTCCTCGAAGGGCATCAGCTCCACCGGCGCGCCGGTGATGATGCAGCCGTCGAAGTTGCGTTCCTTCACGTCGTCGAAGGTCTTGTAGAAGGCGTGGAGATGCTCCGGCGGGGTGTTGGTGGGCTCATGGCTCTTGGGGGCGATGAGCTCCAGCTCGATCTGCAGGGGCGTGTTGCCCAGCAGACGGCTCAGCTGGGTCTCCGTCTGGATCTTCTTGGGCATCAGGTTCACCAGCAGGATCTGCAGGGGGCGGATGTCCTGGGTGACGGCCTGTTCCTCGGTCATCACGAAGATGTTTTCCCGGTGGAGGGTCTCCACCGCCGGGAGATTGTTTGGAATTTTGATGGGCATGACGATCCGCCTCTCAATCCACCTGGTCCAGGGCCTGGCTGATGTCGGCGATGAGGTCGGCGCTGCTCTCCAGGCCGCAGCTCATCCGTACCAGACCGGCGGGGATGCCGGCGGCGGCCAGCTGCTCGTCGGTCATCTGACGGTGGGTGGAGCTGGCGGGATTCAGGCAGCAGGTCCGGGCGTCGGCCACATGGGTCTCAATGGCGGCCAGCTTCAGGTGCTTCATGAAGGTGCTGGCGGCGTCCCGTCCGCCCTTCAGCTCGAAGGACACCACGCCGCAGGAGCCGTTGGGCAGATACTTCTGAGCCACGGCATAATAGGGATCGCCGGGCAGGCCGCAGTAGCTGACGCTGGCCACCTTGGGATGGCTGTTCAGGAACTCCGCCACTGCCTGGCCGTTCTCACAGTGGCGCTTCATCCGGACGTGGAGGCTCTCCAGGCCCAGGTTCAGGTAGAAGGCGTTCTGGGGAGACTGAATGGAGCCGAAGTCCCGCATGAGCTGGGCGGTGCATTTGGTGATGAAGGCGCCCTCCTTGCCGAACTTCTCGGCGTAGGTGATACCGTGATAGCTATCGTCCGGGGTGCAGAGGCCGGGGAACTTGTCGGCGTGGGCCATCCAGTCGAACTTGCCGGAGTCCACGATGGCGCCGCCCACGGCGGCGCCGTGGCCGTCCATGTACTTGGTGGTGGAGTGGGTGACGATGTCGGCGCCCCACTCGAAGGGGCGGCAGTTGATAGGCGTGGCGAAGGTGTTGTCCACGATGAGGGGAACGCCGTGGGCGTGGGCCGCGGCGGCGAACTTCTCAATGTCCAGTACCGTCAGGGCCGGGTTGGCGATGGTCTCGCCGAAGACGGCCTTAGTGTTGGGGCGGAAGGCGGCGTTCAGCTCCTCCGCCGTGCAGTCCGGTGCCACAAAGGTTACCTCAATGCCCATCTTCGCCATGGTGACGGAGATCAGGTTGAAGGTGCCGCCGTAGATGCTGGAGGAGGACACGATGTGGTCCCCGCAGGAGCAGATGTTGAACAGGGCGAAGAAGTTGGCCGCCTGACCGGAGGAGGTGAGCATGGCGGCGGTGCCGCCCTCCAGCTCGGCGATCTTCGCTGCCACGTAGTCGTTGGTGGGGTTCTGGAGACGGGTGTAGAAATAGCCGTTGGCCTCCAGGTCAAACAGCTTGCCCATGTCCTCGCTGGTGGCGTACTTGAAGGTAGTGGACTGGACAATGGGGATCTGCCGGGGTTCACCGTTGCCGGGGGTGTAGCCCCCCTGGACGCATCTGGTCTCGAGATCGTAGCTGCTCATGGGTAAAAAACGCTCCTTTCAATGTTTGGGGACGAAAAAAGGCTTCCGTCCCAAAGAGAACTTTGAGACGAAAGCCGAACATACGCTTCCGCGGTACCACTCAAATTGCGGCGGCCATCCGACCGTCCGCCCCTCATCAGGGCCCAGCAGCCCCTTCGCACTGACGCGGCGTACACGGAGGACCCTGACGGCGCACCGCGCCCTCGAATCCCCGGCTCAGGAGCCATAGGACCTGGAGACCCTTGCCGCCGGCTCGCACCATCCGCCGACTCTCTGGGGGCGCCTGTCTCCGTCCCTCTCCGTCATCGCTTTGGAACTATTATAGAAAGCGGACATGGATTTGTCAAGTGATTCAACCGCCGTGGGAAATGGAAACGGGGCCGTCCGGGGCCGTCCGGACAGGACGGCCCCGCGGGTACGTTATTTCTCCACAATATGGACGTTCAGGTGGTCGTAGGTCATCTCGACACCGGCCTCCGCGAAAGCGGTGCGGAGATTTTCGCCCAGGGCAAAGTAGGCGTCCCAGTACTTATCCGTGGGCACCCAGCAGAAGACGGTGTACTCGATGGAACTGGAGCCGTAGTTGGACAGGTACACGGAGGGGGCCGGGTCCTCCAGCAGGCCCGGCGTTCCGGCCAGGGCCGCCCGGCAGGCGGATTTCACCGCCTCCGTGGGGGCGTCGTAGGAGGCGGTGACCTTCTGGGTCACGCGACGGCGGCCCAGGGCGGTGTAGTTGGTGAACTGGGCCGCGGAAAGGGCCTTGTTGGGCAGCAGCACCGTCAGGCCGTCGGGCGTCACCAGCTTGGTGTGGTTCAGGGTGATCTCCTCCACGGTGCCGGAGGTGCCGCCGGCTTCCACAAAGTCACCGATGGTGAAGGGATGGGAGGTCAGGATCACCAGACCGCCGGCCATATTCCCGAGAATGTCCTCGGCGGCCAGGGCCAACGCCAGGGCGGCCACCGACAGCAGGGCCACCAGGGAGGTGGGATCGATGCCCAGCTGGTCCAGAATGGCGATGACATAGATGACGTACAGCACCAGCTTCAGGCCGGACAGCAGGTATTTCTGGATGCGGCCGTCCAGCTTGCTGTTAGACAGCAGGCGGTTGGCGATTTTCTGGATGACCCGGATGGCGATGAGGCCGATGACGATGGTCAGAACCAGGGCAATGAAGCCGGACAGGTCCAGGGGCTTCAACTGCACCTGGGACAGGGTTTCCGTAATCTCAGCAGTAGACATGGGTAAAGATTCCTTTCTTGACAGTTCCCGTACAGACGGGGATTTTCAGATTTGCGGATGCAGGGGGCGTTATCCGCCAGTTTCCGGATCTCTGCCGCCCTTCAGTGGGAGGAGAAGTCCTGCCAGAGCGCCCAGAGCCGCGGGCAGAAGCCAGCCCAGGCCCGTCCCGTAGAGGGGCAGGGCCTCCGCCAGCGCCGTCAGGACGGGGAGGCGCAGCCCCGTCTGGTCCAGGGCGTAGAGGGTGCCGAACACCGCCGCCAATCCCACTGTCAGGGGGTAGAGGAGGGGCCGCTTCTGGAGCCAGTCCGGCAGGAAAGCCAGCAGGATCAGGGCGATGGCCGCGGGGTATAGACAGTTCAGCACCGGCACCGACAGCTTCAGGATCAGATTCAGTCCGGCGTTGGAGATGACGGCGCTGACCACGGCGAAGAACACGGCCCAGGACCGGTAGGAGAATCGAGGGAACAGTCCGGCAAAATACTGTCCGCAGCAGGAGATGAGACTGATGCAGGTGTTCAGGCAGGCGATGACGAAGATGGCCGCCAGGATCACGCTGCCTGCGGAGCCGAACAAAGATCGGGCCGCGCCGCTGAGGATCTGGGCGCCATTTTCCGCGGCGGGATCGCCGTGGGTGGCGCCGATATAGGTCAGAGCGCCGTAGACCGTCAGGAACAGCGCCGCCGCCAGCCAGCTGGCCCGGACGATGGAGCGGACCACATCCTTCGTCTCCGTAACGCCCTTGGCCTGGATGTTCAGCGTCAGCACGATGCCGAAGATCAGCGCGGCGATGGCGTCCATGGTCTGGTAGCCGTAGAGGAAGCCTTCGCCTGCGGGAGAGGCGGCATAGGCGGCGGTGGGCGTCTCCAGGGGGTGTCCCGCGTGGAGGAGACAGCCCACGAACAGCACGCCGATGAGCACCAGTAGCGTGGGGGCCAGCCGCTTGCCCAGCCAGTCCACCAGCTGGGAGGGCCGCAGGGCCGGGAACAGCGCCGCGGCGAAGAACACCACGGAGTACAGTGCCTGGAACAGCGCGGCGGGCGCGCCGGCGGGCAAGAAGGGCGTCACGGCCATCTCAAAGGAGGTGCTGGCCGTCCGGGGAATGGCCAGACAGGGGCCGATGGACAGGTAGATCAGCATGGTGAAGACGGCGGCGAACCGCTTTCCCACCCGGCCTGCCAGGACGGGGAGCCCGCCGGACCGGGCCACGGCGATGACGCCCAGAATGGGCAGTCCCACGGCGCTGACGGCCAGGCCCGTGAAGGCCCAGGACACGGCGGTGCCTGCGGAGAGTCCCAGGACCGGCGGGAAGATGAGGTTTCCCGCGCCGAAAAACATGGAGAACAGGGTGATGCCAACAAAAAGCTGGTCTTTGCGGGACAGTCTGCGCATCAGAACGACCTCCATTTCCGCGGAGAAGACCGCGTAGATTCATGTTCGGGGGAAAGCGCTTTACCGCGCCTGTTTCTCACGGTCCCGCAGGATGACCCGCTTCAGGGCCTCCACCGCCACCTTCACGGAGGCGGAGGTGTCCTCGGTCATCTTCTGGTCCAGGCCCGCGGCCTCCCGCTCCTGGTTCCAGACCACGTGGAAGCAGGAGCCGCACCGGACATGGAGGGCGGCGGCCACCACGAACAGGGCCGCGGACTCCATCTCACTGGCTTTGACGCCAAGGCGCTTCCAGCTCTCCCATTTCTGCTTCAGCTCCCAGGACACCGGGGACAGCTCCGGGGAGTGCTGGCCGTAGAAGCTGTCCTTGCACTGGACCACGCCCGCGTGGGTGGGATAGCCCAACGCCCGGGAGGCCTCCACCAGACAGTTGGTCAGCTCCAGGTCCGGCACAGCGGGAAATTCGATGGGGGCGTACTCCAGGCTGGTGTGTTCATACCGGATGGCGCCGGTGGCCACCACCACGTCGCCGGCCTGCACGTCCAGGTCGATGCCGCCGCAGGTGCCGGTGCGGAGGAAGGTGTCCGCGCCGCACTTCACCAGCTCCTCCATGGCGATGGCGGCGGAGGGGCCGCCGATGCCCGTGGAGCAGGCGGTGACCTTTTCGCCCAGAAGGGTCCCGGTCCAGACGTTGAACTCCCGGTTCTGGGCCACGGGATGGGCGTCGTCAAACAGGGCGGCAATGGCGGGCACCCGGCCCGGGTCTCCCGGCAGGATGCAGTAGCGACCCACGTCGCCGGGAACACAGTGGATGTGATATTGTTTTTCCAATGCCTGCATATCCAACACCTCGTATCAAATTTGATCTGCATCCGGCAATTTCCCGCCGGTGCGCAGGGTCCCTTGTTCACAGCATACCAGCTTTCCCGCCGCATTGCAATCACCGGGGCGGGAAAAAGCCGGTCCCGGAGCTTGCTCCGGGACCGGACGGATGAGAGCGGTCAGGTCTTCGCCCTGATCTGGGCGCCGCATTTGGGACAGGTGATGACGATGTTTCCCTTGCCCACCGGCACCCGGCAGATGGCCTTGCAGTTTTTGCAGGTGAAATACTTGTGCTCCTTGTCAGCGTGACGGGCCCAGGCGCCGCTGTTCTGCCCCTTGATCTTCCACCAGAAATTCAGCCACTTCTGGTTTTCCATCCGGCGCTTCCCCAGATTTTTGGAGAACATCCGGAACAGTGTCCAGACCCACAGCGCCAGACTGACATAGTAGAGGATGGTGGCGATGACGGCGAAATGGCGGCTCAGCAGAGAGGACACCAGTTCCAGAATAATGCAGATCCAGATGGACGCGATGCACAGCTGATCCGGGCCGTTGCGGCCGTACATGAAGCGGGCCAGGGCATTGCCGATCCTGCGGAAAATGCTCACGACATAAGACTCCTTTGACAAAAGACGGCCGTTTGGGCCGGAACGATCCGATATCTGTATTTTACACACAATTCATGCCCGGGGCAATGGGTTCTGCAAGGAATTTACAAATTGGTCATTTATTTGCGGAAATGGACGTGATATAATTTCCTCTGCTGTAAAAAAAGAAACAAAGGAGTGCATTCTCAATGGCAAAGAAACAGTTCAAAGCGGAATCCAAGCGCCTTCTGGACCTGATGATCAACTCCATCTACACCCACAAGGAGATCTTCCTCCGGGAGATCATCTCCAACGCCAGCGATGCCTGCGACAAGCTGTGCTACAAGGGCCTGACGGACGAGAACGTGAAGCTGGACCGGAAGGACTTCCACATCGACATCACCGTGGACAAGGACGCCCGCACCATCACCGTCTCCGACAACGGCATCGGCATGGATCGGGACGACCTGGAGAACAATCTGGGCGTCATCGCCTCCTCCGGCTCCTACAAGTTCAAGCAGGAAGTGGGAGACGATACCAAGGACACCGACGTCATCGGCCAGTTCGGCGTAGGCTTCTACTCCGCCTTCATGGTCTCCGACCAGATCACCGTCCGCTCCCGGAAGTACGGCGCGGATGCCGCCTATGAGTGGCAGTCCTCCGGCGCTGACGGCTACACCATTACCGAGTGTGACAAGGCGGAAGTGGGCACGGACATCATCATGCACATCAAGGAGGACACCGAGGAGGAGAACTACGGCGAGTTCCTGGAGGAGTGGAAGCTCCAGGATCTGGTGCGGCGGTACTCCGACTATATCCGCTTCCCCATCCGCATGGAGGTCTCCAAGACCCGGAAGAAGGAGGACAGCCCCGACGACAAGCCGGAGTACGAGACCTATCGGGAGCAGGAGACTCTGAACTCCATGGTGCCCATCTGGCAGCGGCCCAAGTCCGAGGTCACCAAGGACGAGTACGACAAGTTCTACCGGGACAAGTTCAGCGACTACACCGCTCCCCAGAGCGTCATCACCGTGTCCGTGGAGGGCGCCGTCACCTACAAGGCCCTGCTGTTCATCCCCGGCGCCACGCCCTTCGACTTCTACTCCAAGGACTATGAGAAGGGCCTCCAGCTCTACTCCAACGGTGTTCTCATCATGGACAAGTGCGCCGACCTGCTGCCGGACCACTTCCGGTTCGTCCGGGGCGTGGTGGACTCCCCGGACCTGTCCCTGAACATCTCCCGGGAGCTTTTGCAGCATGACCGCCAGCTGAAGGTCATGGCCTCCAACATCGAGAAGAAGATCAAGGCCGAGCTGGTGCGGATGATGAAGGACGACCGGCCGGGCTACGAGACGTTTTGGAAGAACTTCGGTCGTCAGCTGAAATACGGTCTGGTGGCGGACTACGGCGCCCACAAGGACCAACTCCAGGACCTAATGCTGTTCTGGTCCTCCACGGAGAAGAAGCTGGTGAGCCTGGACGAGTACGTCACCCGCATGAAGGAGGACCAAAAGGTCATCTACTACGCCCCCGGCGAGAACGTCAACGCCATCGACAAGATGCCCCAGATCGAGGGATTGAAGGACGACGGCGTGGAGATCCTCTACTTCACCGAGGAAGTAGACGAGTTCGCCGCCCAGATGATGCACGCCTACAAGGAAAAGGAGTTCCGCTCCGTGCTGGACGGCGAGATTGAGGGCAGCGGTGAGAAGAAGGACGGCGAGGACAAGCCCGCTGAGGACGCCCATCAGGCCGCGCTGGACTTCGTGAAGGAGGCTCTGGGCGACCAGGTGAAGGAGGTCAAGGCCTCCAAGAAGCTAAAGTCCCATCCCGTCTGCCTCACCGCCGGCGAGGGCCTGAGCTTCGAGATGGAGAAGTATCTGAATTCCGTCCAGCCGGAGCATCCCATCAAGGCGGACCGCATTCTGGAGCTGAACACCCAGCACCCGGCCTTCGCCGCCCTGGAGAAGGCCGTCACCGACGATCCGGAGCTGGCGAAGAAGTACGCCGCCCTGCTGTTCGACCAGGCGCTGCTCATCGCGGGCCTGCCCCTGGAGGACCCCTCCGGCTACACGGATCTGGTGTGCGAGCTGCTGATGAAATAACGGACCGCCCCCCGCGGACGGAAAACCACAGGCCGCCGGAACGTCTCACGGACGTTCCGGCGGCTTGCCTCTTTTTCTTTTTTCGATTCTGTGATATCATGGACCCAATGCGGCGCATTGGGAGAGGGGGCGTACCATGGAGCGGAACTATATCCGGGGCGTGCGGCTGAACCAGCTGCCGCCGGAGGGCTCTTATCTCCGGGACTTGCCGGTGGTGCGGAGTCTTGCGGTCCTGGGGACGCTGGAACTGACAAGGCCCGTCACCTTCCTGGTGGGGGAGAACGGCACGGGCAAATCCACCCTGCTGGAGGCCGTGGCCGTGGCGGCGGGCTTCAACGCCGAGGGCGGGACCCGGAACTTTCAGTTCTCCACCGTCCGCACGGAGTCGGACTTGCACCAATACCTCACCCTCATCCGGACCATCTCGCCCCGGGACGGCTATTTTCTCCGGGCGGAGAGCTTCTACAACGCCGCCAGCTATCTGGACGAGCTGGACCGGACGCCCTTCTGCGGCGGCGCCCTGGCCAGCTACGGCGGCAAGTCCCTTCACCAGTAGTCTCACGGTGAGAGCTTTCTGGCGCTGGTGGAGAACCGCTTCGGCGGCGACGGACTGTATCTGCTGGACGAGCCGGAGGCGGCGCTGTCCCCCTCCCGTCAGCTGTCCCTACTGACGGTGATGCACGAACTGGAGGGGAGACACTCCCAGTTTCTCATCGCCACCCACTCCCCCATCCTCATGGCCTATCCGGGGGCGGAGGTGCTGGAGCTCAGCGGGGCGGGCATCCGGTCCGTGTACTACCGGCAGACGGAGCACTATCAGCTCACCCGCCGGTTTCTGGAGGACCCGGAGCGGGTGTTCCACTATCTGTTCGGGGAACCATAGAAAAACAGCCCGGCGCGGTCCGCGCCGGAACAGGAAAGGAAGATCGCGCAATGAACAACCGGCACGCGGAGCTGATCCGCGCCATGGTGGACTACGACCGGGGCGACCCCATGCGCATCCACCACTTTTTGAAGGTACACGATCTGGCGGCGGCCATCGGGACGCTGGAGGGGCTGGACCCGGAGACCCAGTTCATTCTGGAGACGGCGGCCATCCTCCACGACATCGGCATCCACGTCAGCGAGGAGAAGTATCATTCCAGCAGCGGCAAATACCAGGAGCAGGAGGGGCCGGCGGAGGCGGAGAAGCTGCTGCGGGGCCTGGGCGGCTACACGGAGGAACAGATCGGCCGGGTGAAGTATCTCGTCGCCCACCACCACACCTACGGCAATATGGACGGCTTGGACTATCAGATCCTGGTGGAGGCGGACTTCCTGGTGAACCTCTATGAGGACAATGAGAGTCCGGAGACGGTGGCCAATGTCCGCCGGAAGATCTTCAAAACCGCGACTGGGACCCGTCTGCTGGACGATCTGTACGCCCCGGAGAGAAAGCAGGTGCTGGCATGACAAGAGTGCTGTTCGTCTGCCTGGGGAACATCTGCCGGTCCCCCATGGCGGAGTGCATTTTCAAGGACATGGTGGAAAAACGGGGGCTGTCCGGGAAGTTCTTCATCGACTCCGCCGCCACCAGCACGGAGGAGCTGGGCAATCCCATCTATCCTCCCGCCAGACGGAAGCTGACGGCCATGGGCGTGCCCCTCACCGGCCACCGCGCCCGGCAGATGACCCGGAGCGATTACCGGGACTTTGACCTGATCCTGGGCATGGAGACCGCCAACATCCGGAACATCCTCCGCATCACCGGCGGAGACCCGGAGGGGAAGGTCCGGCGCCTGCTGGATTATACGGACCGGCCCCGGGACATCGACGACCCGTGGTACACGGACGACTTCGACACCGCCTATCGGGAGATTGCCCAGGGCTGCGAAGCCCTGCTGGCGTCGCTGGAGAAATAACGGAACACGCGGCGGCCTGAAAAGGCCGCCGCGTGTGTTTCTCCGGCGCGGGATCGGATGGGAATTATACGAAAACTGATGAAAACGGTTGAAACCGTTTGATAGCGCGAAGCGCGTTCAGTTTTTATGAGACGCCGAATTGTGCCTCTACACAATTCACGCGTGCGCAGCACGCGGGATTCTTGATGAAATTTTTTCATCAAGAATCCGTATTACTCCGTGTCGCTGAGGATCTCATGATGGGTGTCCACCACACTGATGTAGAGGTCATCCACCGTCAAAACGCCCGGGTCTTCCTCCAGCTTCAGCAGAGTACCGCAGATATAGTCCGTTTTCAGCAGGTTGCCGTCCACCGTGACCTCGCAGCAGGGGCTGAAATTCTCGCCCTGAATGTACCAGACGCCGCCGCGCTCGAACATATTGGTGATCCGGATGGGAACGCAGCCCATCTGCATGTCCGTGGGTGCATAGGGCGTCTCGCCGCCGTACAGATACCGCTGGCCGTACAGCACGTCGTACTGGAGCTTCCGCAGGTCCGTGCGGTAGGTCAGCTGCTGCTGGCAGCGCTGGTGGAAGCGGTTCATGATGCCCTCAGTGATGCCCAGCTGTCCCAGTACGTCGGCGGAGAGCTGGAAGGCGTAGACATCCTGATCGTTCTCCTCCAGACCGAAGTTGTTCCAGACGACGTATCTGGTCTTGAACAGGCTGCCGGAGGCCATGTCTCTGGCCCGCAGGTTCAGAGAGGGCAGATGGTCGCCGTACAGCACCAGCACCGTCTTTTCCTCCCGCTGGGACAGGGCGTTTACCAGCTGCTCCACGAACTGGTCCATCTCATGGATCTGGTTGACGTAATACTCCACAGAACTGGCGTTGATGTGGTCGGGACAGGCGGTGACCGTCACGGCGGGATGCTCCAGCAGCGGCGTCTTGGGATAACTGCCGTGGCCCTGGACGGACACGGTGAACACCAGATCCGGCTGGCTCTCGGTGGCGTCCATGGCATTCAGGATCTGATCGGTGAGGATGTAGTCCCGGCACCAGCCCTTGGGGGTCTTCTGGGTCAGGGGCATGTATTCCAGGGAGGTGAAGTCGTCAAACCCCAGGTTGGCGTAGACGATGTTCCGGGTGTAGAAAGTGGCCCGGTGGTTGTGGATGGCGTGGGTGGCGCAGCCCAGGGCGGAGAGGTCGTAGGCCACGGACTCCACGGTGTTGTTTTGCAGGCAAGTCTTGTAGGGGTACTCGCCGGGGCCGAAGACCCGGCTGCTCATGCCAGTGAGCATCTCGAACTCCGTGTTGGCGGTGCCGGCACCCACCACCGGGACGGTGAGATAGCCGGAGGAGAACTCTTCCTCCAGCGTGTGCCAGAAGGGCAGCGGGTCTTCCGACAGCTCCAGCCCCTGGATATCCGCCGGGTCCATAAAGGACTCCAGCTGGACATAGACCACGTTGACGTCGGTTTGGGCCGTGGTATCCCCGGCGGAGCCGGAGGGCTCCGTCTCCCGGAGGATGCGCTGCATGTCGCTCTCGCTGTAGCCCGCGGGCTGGCGAATGCCCTTGTTCAGCCAGGTCTGGAGAAAACAGTAGGAGAAGCCGAAGTCCTCATAGGCAAAGGCTAGGTTGGAGAATACCGTGGAGAGCTGATCCAGCCGGAAGGCCAGCTGCCAGCAGCCCGTCAGCGCAACGGCGGTGACCGCCAGCGCCGCCAGGGCGGCGAGGGCCCGACAGCGGAGCGGCAGATGATTCCGGGGGCCTTTCCAGAAGAGCAGCACCAGTCCCGCCAGCAGCAGCGCCACGGCGGCGGCCAGCAGAATGATGTAGCCGGTGGAGAGGTAGTTGGGCAGGGTGTCCAGTCCTGTGTTCAGCACCGTCAGATCCGCGGTGGTGAAGGGCGTCATCCGGTTCAGCAGGATGAAGCCATTGACGGCGCCGCCCATGAGCCATACCGCCGACACCAGAACGCACCAGAAGACCCTGCGCCGGAGCAGCAGCGCCGGCAGCAGTGTCAGCAGCACCAGCAGAACGTCCACCGCGAAGGCCAGGGGGTGGTGGGACAGAAATCTCCACAGGGAGGCAAAGCCGCCGGTGAAGGTCTTGTGGTTGAACATCTCCACGATAAGCGTGTCGGCCAGAGCCGCCAGCAGAATATACAGAAACGCGATGCACCGCGTCGGACGCCGCTGCTTCACAGCGGCGGAAGCGTCATGTGTGCGCATGAAGATCCCCTCTTTCCTGTTGGAGAGATTATAGACCATCCGCCCGGAGGTTTCCATGAATTTCTCGCAAATTCTTTCGTGATTTTTTACAAAAATATGCTGTTTTCCATGTCTTAGCGGCTGAAAAGAGGAGAAAAACGCAGAAAAGGACCACGGGTTTTCACCCGTGGTCCTTTTTGGATGCGTATGGGAGAGGGATTACTCCGCGTACATGGCCTTCAGCTTCAGCAGGTGCTGATAGCGATCCATGGCGTTCTTCTCGTTGCGCTCGAACAGCTCGCCGGCACGGTCGGGGAACTCGCGGGTCAGACGAGAGTAGCGGGCCTCGTTCATCAGGAACTCCTGATAGCCGCCAGCGGGCTCCTTGGAGTCCAGAGTGAACTTGGCGCCCTCAGCGGCGGGATTGAAGCGGAACAGGTTCCAGTAGCCGCAATCCACAGCACGCTTCATTTCCTTCTGGCAGTTCATCATGCCGCCCTTGATGCTGTGCATCTCGCAGGGAGCGTAGCCGATGATCAGGGAGGGACCGGGATAGGCCTCGGCCTCCTGGATGGCCTTCAGGGTCTGAGCGGGGTTGGCGCCCATGGCGACCTGAGCCACGTAGATGTAGCCGTAGGACATGGCGATCTCAGCCAGAGACTTCTTCTTGATCTCCTTACCGGCAGCAGCGAACTGGCAGACCTGGCCGATGTTAGAGGCCTTGGAAGCCTGTCCGCCGGTGTTGGAGTAGACCTCGGTGTCGAACACGAAGATGTTCACATCGTTGCCGGAGGCCAGGACGTGGTCCACACCGCCGAAGCCGATATCGTAGGCCCAGCCGTCGCCGCCGAAGATCCACATGGACTTCTTGGCCAGGAATTCCTTGTCAGCCAGGATCTCGCGACCCAGCTTGCAGGCGTCACAGGGGCAGTCGGGCTTCACAGCGGCTTCCAGAGCGGCAATGTACTTCTTGGCGGCGTCGCCGTTGGTCTTGCCGTCTTCCATGGTGTCCAGCCACTCCTGGCCGGCGGCCTTGATGGCCTCGTCGGTGTACTGGACAGCGATGATCTGCTTCGTCAGATCGGCCAGACGGTTGCGGGTGGCCTGCTGGCCCAGATACATGCCCAGGCCGTGCTCGGCGTTATCCTCGAACAGGGAGTTGGACCAGGCGGGACCATGGCCTTCCTTGTTGGTGCAGTAGGGAGAGGTAGCGGCGGGACCGCCCCAGATGGAGGAGCAGCCGGTGGCGTTGGAGATGTACATCCGGTCGCCGAACAGCTGGGTGATCAGGCGGGCATAGCTGGTCTCGGCGCAGCCGGCGCAGGAGCCGGAGAACTCCAGCATGGGCTGCCGGAACTGGCTGCCCTTGACGGTGTTGTCCTGCATGTCCTTCTTCTCGGAGACCTTGTCGACGCAGTAGTTGAACACATCCTGCTGAGCGGCCTCCTGCTCCTGGGGAACCATGGTCAGAGCGCCCACGGGGCACTGGCCCACGCAGACGGCGCAGCCCATGCAGTCCAGCGGAGAGACGGCCATGGTGTATTGATAGACGCCCTTGCCCTTACCGGCCTTGACGGGAACGATCTTGGCGGCGGCGGGAGCGTTCTGAGCCTCTTCCTCAGTCAGAGCGTAGGGACGGATGGTGGCATGGGGGCAGACATACGCGCAGTTGTTGCACTGGATGCACTTGGCGGCGTCCCAGGTGGGAACGCTCACGGCCACGCCGCGCTTCTCGTAAGCGGCGGCGCCCAGCTCGAACTGGCCGTCCACATGCTTGACGAAAGCGGAGACGGGCAGGCTGTCGCCGTCCATCTTGCCGACGGGGTTGAGGATGGTCTTGACCTGCTCCACCAGCTCGGGCTTGCCCTCCAGCACGGTGGTGTCGGGGGTATCCACGGCGTCGGCCCAGTCAGCGGGCACATCGAACTTCTTGTAGGCGGTGGCGCCGGCGTCGATGGCCTTGTGGTTCATGTCGACCACGTCCTGGCCCTTCTTCAGGTAGGAGTGGGTGGCGGCGTCCTTCATGTACTGGATGGCCTCAGACTCAGGCATGACCTTCGCCAGAGAGAAGAAAGCGGACTGCAGGATGGTGTTGGTCCGCTTGCCCATGCCAATCTCCTTGGCCAGGTCAATGGCGTTGATGGTGTAGACCTGGATGTTGTTCTTGGCGATGTAGCGCTTGGAGGCGGCGTCCAGATGGTGGCTCAGCTCCTCGTCGCTCCACTGGCAGTTGATGAGGAAGGTACCGCCGGGCTTCACGTCACGGACGATGGGGAAGCCCTTGGTGATGTAGGCGGGCACGTGGCAGGCCACGAAGTCAGCCTTGTTGATGTAGTAAGAGGACTTGATGGGGGTGTCGCCGA
>Ga0129314_1001620_pt1 | contig 14900 bp, 17 predicted proteins | sample O1111metagenome_FD_94431 | JGI IMG/M metagenome (GOLD analysis project Ga0129314, IMG submission 94431) | Orangutan individual fecal microbial communities from fecal samples from Wisconsin, USA - O1111 metagenome | ecosystem: Host-associated > Mammals > Digestive system > Large intestine > Fecal...
GTGTGATTGGTTTTTCGTCGAATCTATTATACCAAAGCGCGGGGCTTATGCCTTTTTTATCGGCTAAACTATTGAGTTTTCAAGGTTCGCAGCCATTTCCAGTGTGGGAAGTTTCAGTTAAAATGTTGTATTTCATGGTTTCCAGTCCCTTTAAGAAGAAATCCCGAAGAAGCCGGGCGGTTATAAAACGAAGCCGTCAGAATGAAGCTGCTATTCTCCGCAGCTTTCGCGCGGAACATAGTGAATGGGAAATTCCGTGGTACCGGCCTGATATTCTCCGGTGGATAAGAAGCGATAAACGGTTCGCAGGCAGGCAGCAGCCATGTCCTCCATGGGAAGACTGATCACGGAAATGGATGGAATGGCATATTCCTGCTGATCCGGATTGCCGTTGCCAACGCTGATGATTTCAATTTCTTCCGGAATCCGAATCCTTTTCTGATGGAATGCCTTCAGAGCACCAAGCGCAATGTTGTCGGAAGTACAGAAAAGACAGTCTGGCAAAATGTCCAGAGCGCAAAGCTGCAAGGCTCCTTCGTACCCGCCCTTCATACTGTCAGGGACTGTGATGGATACCGGAGGTTCCATATCTTCTTCTGCCGTACCGGCGAAGACCTTGGTACGGATATCCATACCGCGGAAGGTGGCCGGAGATTTCAGAATCGCCGGTCTTTTTTTGTGGTGTTTCATAAAAATTCTCGCCGGAAGCTCGCCGATGGTGCGGTCATCCATATTGATGGTTGCATATTTGTCGGAGTATCGGTTGTACAGAACCAGAGGAATGCCTGCATCCAGCTCCTCCAGAAATTCCATATCTGACTCCGAAGGATTGCAGATAATCATGCCGTTGGAGGCAAGGATGGTCTGGCTGTTCAAGGCTTCATGCAGATGATTGTTGATATAGGGCTTGATCTGAAGGTCGCAGGGATAATTGTTTTGAACCAGAGAGCTCTGCAATCCGTTGATGAAGCGGGAAAGCATGTGAATGCGGATGTCGGAAGCCCAGAACAGAGTAATCACCATTCGACTGGAGCTTCCGCCGCGAAGAACTCTGGCCTGCACATTAGGCTTGTAGCCGAGCTTTCGGGCAGCTTCCAGAACGGTGTTCTGCGTTTCCTTCTTGATCTTACGGGCGTCGCCATTTCCCTTCAACACGATGGAAACCGTACTGGGTGACAGCTGTGTGTATTGGGCAATATCTTTTAGGGTTACCATAGAAGCCTCCTCTCTCATTCCAGCACCATTCTAGCGAATACTATAACGTTGTACAAGCGATATAACAAAATTTATCGAAATAGTACAACGATATACTGTTGACAAATGACTCATGTTGGAAAATAATAGGCATACGATAGGTACAACGTTGTACTGAACTGTGGAGGGAGACAGAAATGACCCAGGAAGAAATGATGGAGCAGGAAATAATGAAAACAGAAGCCCTGTATGAAAAGGCTTCCAAGGCGGAATACGAAGCGGGGGAACGGCGAGAGCTTATGCTTCCCATGAGCGACGGTGTGAGACTTCGCACGGTCGTGCGATTCCCGGGAAAACCGTTGAATAGTACGGTATCGGAAGCGAACAGATATCCGGTTGTACTTCAGCGCAGCTGCTACTCCCATGCGGAAAAGTTTCTGGAGCTTCATTCGAGAGAATACAGCAAGCGAGGCTTTATTTTTGTTTATCAATGGTGCCGTGGAACCGGAGGCTCGGAAGGAGAGTGGGTGCCGAATATCCATGAGCGGCAGGATGGGCTGGATACCCTGGAGTATCTGAGTGCTCAGGAATCTGTCGACTGCATTGGGTATTGGGGGGATTCTTATCTAGCCTTTACCGGATGGTGTATGGCGGATGCTGTGCCGGAGAAGGTGAAAACCATGTATTTGGGAGTATATGGCTGTGACCGTCACACCTCTGCCTATAAGGACGGACTCTTCCGGCAGGATATTCTGACCTCGTGGGCAATGGGAAATGCGGGGGTACCGGTTGAGGCACCATTGCTGGAATCCTATGCATATCGTCCGCAAAAGGAAGTGGATGAGAAACTGTGGGGAGTGCATCTGGACTGGTACCGGGACTGGATTACCAATACCGACAGAGACAGCAGCTACTGGTCCGGGGGATTCTGGAAGCAATTAAGGGAAATACCGGGAAAGGTGAAGATCCCGGTATTTATCCGGGAAGGGTGGTACGACCATCATCTTGGCAGTGCCGTTGTTACGTATGAAAGCCTGTCGGAGGAAGCAAAGGCTCACTCTGTCCTGCAGATCGGACCGTGGAATCATGGCTATTATCCGGCAGTAACCGGTCAACCTCTGGAGCATCTGGAGGACGATAAGGTGTCCTCACCCTTAAACTGGTTCAGCCTGATTTTAAAAGAGAAGAAGCTGCCGGAAAGGGTCGCGTATACCTATGTCATTGGAGCGGATGTCTGGAGGAAGTGGGGGACATTTCCGGTGCAGACCGAAGAGAAACAGGAATGGTTCCTGCAGGATGGAAACAGACTTGGCTCCTTGCCGGGAGATCAGGCGGAAATTCAGTTTACTTATGATCCGGAGAATCCGGTGCCGTCCCATGGGGCGGAATCATTGTTTGCCACACAGGACGATGTGGGGAGCCTTACTCAGCCGCTTCCCGGATACCGGGAGGATGTGGTCACCTTCCTTTCCGGGCCAATCCATGAGAACACCGAGATCGAAGGAAAGATCCGGGTACGGCTGTTTGTGAAATCGGATGCCGAAGATACCGCATTCAGCGCCAGGCTCATGGAGGTATTTGAAAACGGAGAATGCGTCAATATCCGGGGGAGCATTACCACCCTGGCATACCGCAACGGAAGCATTCATCGCGGAACGTACACACCTGGAGAAACGGCTGAGATTTACATTGATATGTGGGATGTCGCATGGATGCTTCGGAAGGGATCGCGGCTCCGGCTGGATATCTCTTCTTCGGATTTTCCGCAATACAGTGTCCACAGCAATTATCCGGGAATCTGGTCAGAGCAGGCGGAAACGAAAAAAGCGCAGCAGACCATCCTGATGGGAAAATCCTTCACGTCAAAGGTGATTCTGCCTGTAGTAAATCTTGAATAATGTGAGGAGGAAAGAAGAAATGAAGAAGATAGCAATCGGCGGCGGACAGGGCTTCTGGGGAGACTCCCCTGATGCCGCGATTTATATGATCAGGAATGCAGACATTCAGTATCTTGGCTGTGATTACCTTGCAGAGCTGACGCTTTCTATTATGGCCAAGCAGCAGCTCAAGGATCCGAAGAAAGGATATGCCCCGGACTTTGTCACACGCCTTTTAAAGGAAGCCGGAAAAGAAGCCTGGGAAAAAGGCATTCGCATTACAACAAATGCGGGCGGGATGAATGTGAAGGGCTGCGTGGAGGCGGTAAAGGAGCAGGCAGAAGCCCAGGGAATGAAGGGCTACAAAATCGGTTACGTGACCGGTGATGATATTAAGGACAAAATTCCTCAGTTATTAAAGGATGGATGGACCTTCCCCAATTTTGACTATGACGGTGATTTTCATGATATCGCAGACAAGATTTATAACTGCAATGCATACATCGGTCATGAAGGAATTGAGGAAGCCATTGCACAGGGCGCGGATGTTGTCATTACAGGCCGTGCTGCAGACAGCGCCCTGTTTCTTGCACCGCTCGCCTATGAATTTGGCTGGGCGGATGATGACTGGGACAATCTGGCACGAGGTATTATGGCGGGACATCTGCTGGAGTGCGGCGGCCAGGGGGCAGGCGGAAACTATATGTATGACTGGCGCAGCGTTCCGCGCATGGAGGATCTGGGCTTCCCAATTGCAGAACTGACGGAGAATACGTTTGAAATTACCAAGGCGCCGGACTGCGGTGGAATCATCTGTGAACAGAGCTGCAAGGAGCAGTTTATGTATGAGGTTCTCGATCCTGCAAATTACCTGACGCCGGATGTCAACGTGGACATCAGTAAGGCGACCATTTCACAGGTGGGAGACAACCGGGTACGCATTGAGAACATTCGGGGAAAAGAACGGCCGGATACGATCAAGCTCTGTGTCGGATATCACAAGGGCTGGAAGACGGTGTCCATGCTCAGCTTTGCATGGCCGGACGCTTATGAAAAGGCAAGGTACTGTGCAGATATCATTATGAAGAAAATGAAAAAGCGCGGCATGAAGGCTGACGACGTGCACATCAGTTTTATCGGACTTAACAGTCTGCATCTGAATGTGGCGAACATGGGCGAAGAGGCGCTGAAAAACCTGAATGAATGCGTCATGAGAATTGCTGTTTTCTCAGAGGATAAAAATGAATGCGCCAGGATCATTCCGGAAATCAGTCCGATGCAGTTAAACGGACCGCCTGGGGCGTCTTTCTTTGGTGGAAGGGCACATGTGCAGGAGGTAATGGCGCTGTGGCCAACGGTTGTTCCGAGAGATGTGCTGGAGATCCAGACCCATATTCTGAAGGTTTAGCCATTGTTTCTGACAGGGAGGTTGAAATGGAGGTTTTTCTGAATGACATTGCCCACGGGCGAAGCGGTGACAAAGGCGATACCAGCAATATCTGCGTGTTTGCCCGCAGGCCGGAATATTACAGGCTTATTGAAAGAGAAGTGACTCCTGAGAAGCTGCATGAGTTTTTCGGGAATATGGTAAAAGGGGAGATTGTCCGTTATGATCTGCCCAGTCTGAATGGATTTAATTTTGTTCTGCGTCACGCATTGGGCGGCGGGGCCACCATGAGTCTTCGGCTGGACAGCCTTGGGAAATCCATGGGATCTGCAATCATGCGTCTCAAAATACAGGTGAATGACGGTGAGATTCGGAAAGAGGATATCAAAACAGAAAAGTAAGCTGGAAACTACAGCGGAAAAATGGACGGATGGATATGAGTGAAAATGTACAGGCACTGCAAAATCTGACCGTACTGGACCTGACCAGAGTCGTGGCAGGTCCCTATGCGGGCTCCATTCTGGGAGACTTCGGTGCACAGGTCATTAAGATCGAGGTACCGGGAAGCGGGGATGATGCCAGGGGCTACGGCCCCTATGAAAATGGCGAGAGCATGTATTATGCCAATCTCAATCGTAACAAAAAGGGAATGACCTTGAATCTGAAGACAGAGGAAGGGAAAAGGATTCTTCTGGAGCTGGTCAAAAAGGCAGATATTCTTCTGGAGAATTACCGCCCGGGTGTCATGGATAAGCTGGGAGTTGGCTATGAGGTTCTTCATGAAATCAATCCGCGTCTGATTTACGGCGCTTTGTCGGGCTTTGGCTCCTATGGACCGTATGCCCGGAGACCCGGCTATGACATTATTTCACAGGGCATGGGCGGACTGATGAGCGTCACCGGAGAAAAGGGCGGGAATCCTACCCGCTGCGGAAACGCCATGGGAGATATTCTCGGAGGAATGAATCTGGTTATTGGCGTTCTGATGGCTGTAAATGCACGCTATATTACAGGGGAAGGTCAACGGATTGACGTTTCACTTGTGGATTCCGTGGTGGCCAGTCTGGAAAATGCATATATCCGATATTTTAAGTCAGGGGATCTCCCTGTGCGGAATGGGAACGCCTATGCATCAATTGCTCCCTACGATACGTATCATGCAAAAGACGGAATGGTTGTCATTGCCTGCGGGAACCAGAAGCTGTATGAGAAATTCTGCAGCGAAGTGGTTCACATGCCCTGGATGATTACAGATGAGCGTTTTCTCACGGTTCCCCTGCGCGTACAGAACAATGAGATTCAGAAACAATATATTGAAGAGTGGAGTATGCAGTATACTGTGGATGAGGTTGTTTCTATGACTTTATCCAAAGGAATTCCTGCGGGTCCCATCTACAACGTAAAGCAGATTACGGAAGATCCTCATATTGCAAAGGCCAGAGAAATGTTTATTGAGATCGAGCATCCGGTTATTGGAAACATGAAGGTAAATGGTAACCCGATCAAGCTGATGGACATGATGCCCCGCATCAACTGTCCCGCACCTGTGCTCGGCCAGGACAATGAGGAAATTCTGGAGGGTATGCTGGGCTACAGTAAGCAGGAGGTGGAAGAGCTTCAGGCACATAAGGTCATATAAATGAGAATACAATCTCTTCGATGACAAGGCTTCTGTAACTGAGAGGAGAAATGCGATGGCTCATAATCTGATCGGCATCATACCGGCACTTATCTGCGTGGCCTATGGAATCTGCATTCTGTGCGTGGGTTCGGGTTCGGGATTTTTTCTCGTGTGGTTTCTTCTGGCTGCAGTGATTCTTCTGCAGACGTTTCTGCCTGAATTGCCGGAGGCATACGCTGCATGGATCCATGCAGCACGAATTTTTCTCCGGCTGTTCTGGATCCTGTTTGCAGCGGCAGTTGGTATCACGTGGATTCTGATCGGAACGCATTTTTCTGCAAAGGGAGAAGCCAATCTGGATTACATGATCGTACTCGGCTCACAGGTGAGAGCCGATGGACCTGCGGTTATAACAAAATATCGCCTGGATAAAGCAATGGCATATCTGGAGGACCATCCGGAAACCGTCTGCATTGTTTCGGGCGGTCAGGGGAAGAACGAGCCGGCGCCGGAAGCCGTCATCATGAAGCAATACCTTGTCCAAAAGGGAATTCCGACAGAACAGATCCTTACGGAGGATCGCTCGCTCAATACGATAGAAAATATCCGGAACAGCAAAGCGATGATTCTGAAACGGAAGAGCGCGGAAGGAAACGGGGAAATCGAGGACCGTGTCGGCATTGTAACCAATAATTTTCATGTGTTTCGAGGTGTCATGCTGGCGCGTCATGCCGGATTTCGGAAGGTATCCGGGATTGCGGCATATACCAATCCGTTCTATCTTCCGAATAACATGCTCCGGGAAACCTGCGGAATTCTGAAGGATTTTCTGTGCGGAAACCTCCTGTAGGGCAGCATTCCGGGAAAACTGTCATGACAGCCGGGATTTCTGCTATCATAGAATCTATGAAGAATCTACTCTGAAAAGAGAAAAGAGGAGGACAAAACACAATGGTAGATCAGAACTGTGCATATTGTATGGAAGGTGAACTGGTTGCAGCATTCGGCATTAAAATCTGCGAGCTTGAAAGCTGCAAGGTATATCTGTTCAAAGAGCAGAGCCACCCGGGCCGTGTCATCGTAGCGCACAAGAAGCATGTCAGCGAGATTACAGAGCTCACTGCAGAGGAAAGAGCTGCTTACATCGAAGACATCAATAAAGTGGCTGCAGCAATGCATGAAATTTTCCATCCGGATAAGGTGAATTACGGGGCATATGGAGATACCGGACATCATCTTCATTTCCATCTGGTGCCGAAGTACAAAGACGGTTATGAATGGGGCGGCGTGTTTGCCATGAACCCCGGAGAGAAGACTCTGACAGAGGAAGCCTATCAGGAAATGGTTGAGAAGTACCGCAAGGCGCTGGCACAATAAGGCCGAAGCGAGAAAAGCACCGGAGAAGATGACGGGATCGTTTTGGAGAATACAGCGAGGGAAGCTCTTAGCGAGCTTCCCTTGTTTTGATTTCGATCATCAGTGTCTGCTGCGTGGAAGCAGGCATCATTTCCCGGAGCATTTCGGCAAGCTGCTGCGGTGTTTCACAGAATCCGTGTCCGATCCATTCGTCCAGGAGTCCGAACAGGCCATAGGAATAGAAGCGGGCCTCATAGGCTTGTGCCGGTGTTGTTTCGCTTTTGGCGGACATGACATGACAGAACGCATCATAGACGCAGGGAAGCTGCTCTGCATGGTAGATTGTCTCCAGCACAGGCTGAATCGAGGCGTTGAAGGCGAAAAAGTCCTCCACGTTCTCAGCCGTGTAGCGGCGGCAGTCCCTCATGCCGTGCTCACCGGCCCATTGATACCACAGAAGGACCAGCTTGAAGGTCAGAGCCTCATCCTTGCTTTCAAAATTCCGGAACCACGTGGAGCGGTTGACGCCGGCGGCTTCCGTGATTTCCGTCACTGTAATTTTCTCAAAAGACTTTTCCTTCATGGCACGAAGAAGCGCATCGGCCATACATTCCTTCAGTAAATCAGATGTTCTCGGACTTGCTCCCATCGTTCTCTCCTTCTGAATTCCGATATTCCTTCCGATCTCTTGCATAAATCAGAAAGATCACATAGAATGCTTAGAGCAACAAATGTTGCATATTGCATCGGATGATGCATTTTAGTAATGATAAATTGTGAAGGAACCGAAGTCAAGGCAGAAGAGCGATTGACAGACAGAAGGGACATGGATCATGGAAAGAAAGGCAGTTATCACAGCAGATTCGTCTGCAAACCTGTTTTCGGCAAAGGACGCAGAATATGTTTCTGTTCCTTTGAGAATTATTACTGACGTGAAAGAGTACACCGATGATGAGAAGCTGGACGTACCCGGAATGCTGAACGATCTGAAGCACTATAAGGGAAAATCCAGCACGGCCTGCCCAAGTGTCGGAGACTGGCTGAAGGCCTTTGGGGATGCGGATGAGGTGTACGGCGTTTCCATCACCAGCCGTCTCTCCGGCTGCCACAATGCGGCCTGTATTGCAGCGAAGGATTACGAGGAAATGTATCCGGGACGTAAGGTGTTTATTCTGGATTCTCTTTCAACCGGTCCTGAGATGGAGCTCATCATTGAGAAGTATAAGGAGCTGATTGGACGAGGGCTGCCCTTTGAGGAAATCTGCGGAGAAATCCAGAGGTATGCGGCAAGGACGCATCTGATCTTCTCGCTGGAATCTCTCACGAATTTTGTCCGGAACGGACGTGTCAGCCCGGCGGTGGCTGCGGCCGCAAATCTTCTCAGCATCCGCATTGTAGGAAGAGCCAGCAGCGAGGGTGAGCTTGAGCCGATTTATAAGAGCAGAGGGGAAAAGCGTGCAATCAGCCAGCTCTATGAGGTTATGAAGGAGAGCGGCTATGAAGGCGGCAAGGTTCGTATCCGCCACTCGGATAACGAAAACGCAGCACAGAAGCTTGCAGAGCTGATCCGGTCCGATTTCCCGGAGTGTGACCTGCAGATTGGGAGGAACAATGGCCTTTGCTCCTATTATGCGGAGAAGGGCGGAATTCTGGTCGGGTATGAAGGCAATTGATTCGAAGGTCTGCTAGAATAGAAGCATCTGATCAAGCGAAAACTGATCAAAAGAAAATCAGATGGAATCGAGCAGGGCGAAAGGACAATCCGGCGGCATGGGAAAGAAATCAGTCAAAGAAGACAAAAGCATCTATCAGCTGGCCCGCGAGGAAGCGGACATGACGAGGGCGGAGGCGAGCGAAGCCATGGATTTTGTCTCCGAGAGCCGGATTGAGAAATACGAGAGCGGACGTTCTCCGGTGCAGCCGGAGGAGGTTCTGGCGATGGCAAGAGCCTACAAAAAGCCAGGACTTTGCAATTACTATTGCTCGCACGAGTGCCCGATCGGCCAGGAATACGTTCCGGAGGTCGAGGTGAAGGAGCTGGCGCAGATCGTACTGAAGACGCTCTCGAGCATGAATTCGCTGGAAAAGGCGAAGGACCGGCTGATTGAGATCACGGCTGACGGAGAAATCTCGGATGATGAGCTCACGGATTTTGCCAGAATTGAGGAGGGCATTGATCAGATCTCCCGGGCAGCCGATTCCTTATCGTTGTGGGTGGAGAATACGATTGCATCCGGAAAGCTCCGAAAGGACAAGCTGGAGAAGGCCAGAGAGACCATTCAGAAAGAGGAGACCTGACCACGAGGCACGATGTGCCGTGATGACATTCTGTTCTAATTCGCCCAAACAGAGGAATAAGAGCATATTTTTCTCCAAAGGAGAACTGTAATCCAGCAGGGACATATCCTAGAATAGAACCAACTTGAACAGAAAGCATAGTAAACAGCCCGGAGGGAACCGTTTCATGGAGATCCTTCCGGATGTTTGAGAAAGAAAGAGGTGGAGAAATGCTGAGTTTGCTGATTGTTATTCTGGTTATGGTTGTTTTATTTAAGGTGACCGGTTTCATGTTTCACATTGCCGGAAAGCTCCTTGGCGGGATCCTCGGAATCATCGGATGGCTGATCCTTGGCGGGCTGGCGATATCGGTGTTCGGCCTTGCATTGTTCGTCTTTCCGATTATTCTGATTGTCGGGATTGTCGCATTGGCAGTTGCAGCGGCGCGGTAACAGAAAAGCAGTGAGGCGGCAGCAGAAAGCGACAGCACATGAATAGGAATCGGCACGAGGAGGGAAATGCAATGTATGAGGTATATGACAGACAAAAGGAAATCGGGGAAGCCATCCGCGCCGGAGAAAGAGCTCTGGGAAGTCTTCGGGATGCAGAGCGACAGCTGAACAGTGCCGGAAACTGGGGGCTGCTTGATATCTTTGGCGGAGACACGATTTCAGGACTGATGAAGCATCTGAAGATCAACAACGCCGGCAAATGCGTTGAGAGTGCAAGAAGAGATCTGGAGGTCTTCCGGGATGAGCTGGGAGATATTCAGGACATTGAGAATCTGAATGTGGATGTGGGCGGATTTCTGACCTTTGCAGATTTTTTCTTCGATGGATTTCTGGCCGACATCTTTGTCCAGTCGAAGATTGGTGACGGCAAGAAGCAGGTTCAGGAAGCTATCCGGAGAGTGGAGGATATTCTCCGAACGCTGCGGGCGGCACGGTAACCGTACCATAAATAACGTGATCGCACAGACAACGATTTATCAAAGTTCTATTGAATGATCAACAATCACCCTTTAAACTGTGATTGGTAAAGGCCTTTATTTTGAGATGTTGCCGGGCGTTAAGCCCGGCAACATCTCAAAATAAAGGCCTTTTTGTGTGTATGGAAGGTCGGACGCAATGAATAAGCACGAACATGCAATGATCAGAAGACATATGCTGCTGACTGTCACGGTGCTGCTGCTGTGCATCGCAGCAGGAAGTCTTCTCTACTATACCCTGGTGACGCAGACAGTATACGAGGAGAGTGTTTCGCATCTGAGAGAGCTCCTGCATCAGACCGGTACCGTGCTGAACGGGTTTGTGGAACACAACATGACCTATCTGCACATGCGGTCGATCTCGATACAGGAGATAGATGAGGATGAGGACATTCAGCAATATCTGGAGAAGGTGGAGCGGCTGGAAGGGATTCAGAATGAGGAGCAGCGGGAGTGGAATTTTGAGTACATTCACCAGAAAACGCGGGAGCGGCGATGGTTTCATATTGTAGCCATGAGAAGCGAAGTCGAAGGCAGAAGCAAATATATTTTTGTGATGTCCGATCGGACAGAGGATAAAAAGGTCAACCAGGCTCTGGAAGAGGCGGCGCACGCCGCTGAGGGAGCATGGATCAAAAGGAAAAGGTGCGGGATTATCTGGCGAAGATTCAGGTTTCCGGGGACCATCTCATGTCTCTCATCAATGACGTTCTCGATATGAGCCGCATTGAGAGCGGGCGAATTCATCTTGAGGAGTCGGAGGTGAAGCTGCCGGAGGTGCTGAGTGAGCTGGAGACGATTACCAGCGGGCATGTCCAGGCAAAGCAGCTGAAGCTTTCCGTGGATGCAGGGGAGATAGCAAATGAGACGGTCTGTTGTGATAAGACGAGACTGAACCAGATCCTTCTCAATCTTCTGTCGAATGCCATTAAGTTTACTCCGGTTGGCGGCAGGATTTTGGTGAGGCTGCGGCAGCTTCCGGGGACACAGGAAAACAAGACTGTGTGCGGGATCGCTGTGTACGAGTTCCGTGTGAAGGACAATGGGATCGGCATGAGTCCTGAGTTTATAAAAAAATATTCGATCCATTTGAACGTGAGCGCACCTCAACGGTCAGCCGGGTTCCGGGCACCGGTCTTGGTATGTCAATTTCAAAGAATCTCGTGGAAATGATGGGCGGAACCATTGAAGTGCAGAGCGAACAAGGCAAGGGAACGGAGTTTATGATTCACATTCCGATGCGAGTCTGCTGCGAAGAGAAGCCGGCTGACCATTGCTCCGGTGAGAAGCGGATGGATCACGATTTCGGAAGGCCGTCGGCTGACAGGGTGGAGGAGACATTTTCTCCCATGACTGCCGGTAATGATTTCTCCGGCAGACATGTTCTGCTTGTCGAAGATAATGAACTGAACCGTGAAATCGCAACAGCGATTCTCCGGGGATATGGTTTCGAGGTGGATACCGCCGAAAACGGTGCCATTGCGGTGGAAAAGGTGCAGAGTGCTGCACCTGATACCTATGATATCGTGCTCATGGATGTTCTGATGCCGGTTATGGATGGTTATGAAGCAACCCGGAGGATTCGTGCGCTGGAGGATCCGACCCGCGCGAAGATCCGGATTCTTGCCATGACTGTAAATGCCTTTGAAGAAGATCGGAGGGCTGCATTTGCTGCCGGCATGGATGGATTTCTTTCGAAGCCGATCGACATTGATGAGCTTTGGAAGACCCTGCGGCGTCTGCTGCAGGATTGAAATCTGCCATCAGGATTTGCTGACCGTGAAGAGCACTGCAGCCAGCACAAATTCTGAAAGAGCGATCCACCCATAGGCGATGAAGCTGAAATCGATGGCCCTTCCGATCAGCCTGCTGGTGATCTGATAAGCAGTCAGAAAGAAGAGAGCAGTCAGCGAAGCGGTGAGAACACCGCTGATGAGGCATGTGACTGCCGCATAGTGAGCACCCGTCTGCCTCCTGTTTCGCAGGAAGCCTGCTGCCAGAAGGAGAAGAACGAGCACCGCTCCGGCGATGTGGAGCCTCCTGTCGGTAAGAACACAATAGGCGGCGGGAATCATGGCGAGCTTTCCGGAGAAGGATTGCGAAAGAACCTGTACATAATAGGCGAGTGCATCCGCTGCCTCTTCGGCCTTTTCCTGCAGGCGTTCCTGAAAATCCGGAATGTCCTTCCAGTCTGCACCAAGCTGCTCCTGATACATCCTGGCTGTTTCTTCTGCAATCGCCTCTGTATACGGAGTACTGTCGGGAAGTGCCGGACTGCCATCGAAATCAGAAGCAGAGGCTGCGGCTGCCATCGCAGCATCCAGATCAGCCTCAACCAGAGCAAGGAGCGGCTTTTCTTTTCCAACTGCCTCGTTTGCGACAAAGGCGTTGTCAAAGGCATCTCCGTCGGTGTCATGGTATTCTTCGTAGGCGACGTCATTCATTCTGTTTGCAAAGGCTTTGCCGATCTCCCATTGAGAGACGCCCTGGACCAGAATGGACTTGAGAGGGACAAGCAGAGACAGCATGATCATCAGAAAGCCTGTAATCCAGTAAATCCAACGTACACCCTTTTGTTTTTTCTCTTCTGATTTCATTTTCGAGAGCCCTTCCTTTGTCAGATTTTTGTTCGAGCGGACCGTATTTTTATTTTCCTGAATCATAATCCGCAGCCTGCGGAATGTCAAAAAAGTTCATGGTAAAATCAATGATAGAAGACATGGATGAAGAATCAAGGAAGGCATCGGATATGGGAAAACTGTATTTTGTCCGGCACGGACAGACGGTATGGAATGTGGAAAATAAAATCTGCGGCGCATCGGAGAGTCCGCTCACAGAGCTTGGACATGAGCAGGCAAGGGAGACCGGAAGAGCGCTGAAGCAGCGAATTGATGCGGGAGAGCTTGTAATTGATGAGATTCTGGCGTCACCTCTTCGGCGAGCCTATGACACGGCGAGAGAAATTTCGGATATAACCGGAATTTCGATGAGAACAGAGCCAAGGCTTTCCGAGCAGAATTTCGGAAGGTGGGAAGGAACGCCAAGAGACGGAAAGGACTTCGCCAGGGCGAAACAGAATTTCGTTGACAGCTTCGGCGGCGGAGAGTCCATGATGCGGATGGCACAACGGATCTATAATCTGCTCGATGATCTGAAGAAGGAGCCGGAGAAGACGTATCTTCTGGTTGCGCACAACGGAATTTCCCGGATTGTCGAGTCCTACTTCCGCGATATGACGAATGAAGAATTCGCGGCATTTGGCATCCGGAACGCTGAGGTGCGGGAATACGATCTGTGAAGAAAAGCGCCTGAGGACAGAGGAAGATGGAAATACGAAGGCACCGGCGGAATATCAGGAGCTTTCCTATGTGATTCATGCCGTGAAATATCATGGCCGTCTGTATTCCGGCGGCAGTACAGATCTACGATACAGACGAAGACTGGAAGAACGGAGTCTGTGCGACAGACCCCGCCAGGTTTTCGGCTGCGATTGCCGAGAGGCAGCAGGAGCTGAAGAATGAAAGAAGACCGGGGGAGAGGTCCGTTGAGAACCGTTTACTCACTCAATGTGATATCTGGCATACATTTCCTTCCGGTACTCAGGATCGGTCGATGCCTTCAGAATGGCTTCCTGATCGGCACCGCTTTGTACCATCGAAGAGACAAGGGAAGCGAGACGATCCTCACCAAGTGCTCTGCCTTTTACTACGCCGATCGCTTCACCCTTTGCAACGCCGATTGCCTCACCCTTTGCAACACCGATGGCTTCGCCTTTTGCAACGCCGATTGCTTCGCCTTTTGCAACGCCGATTGCTTCGCCCTTTGCCATGCCGATGGCTTCACCTTCTGCTCTTGCGTCTTCTGCAACAACCTTCAGGGTTTCCTCTTCATCGTATTCGGTCAGCAGCATGTCGATCACCTCACCTTTCTGTGACAGAATGTAGTTCTTGACCTCTCCGTCCGGAAGGGAATCCAGTGCCTCGTTTGCTGCCTGTTCCGCACCGACAGATGTAATCCGGTCTCTGTACGCACTTACAAACTGGGAGTAGTCTTCCAGCGGTCTGCAGCAGTCCGGAAGACGGTGCCCCGGATTGATGTTGTACACATGCACGATTACATCGATATCGCCTCCGGGATTTTCGAAGCAGTCGGAGAGAGAAAGAACGGTATCATCATTTTCCTGAATTCCATTATACAGCA
>Ga0129314_1001622_pt1 | contig 14888 bp, 14 predicted proteins | sample O1111metagenome_FD_94431 | JGI IMG/M metagenome (GOLD analysis project Ga0129314, IMG submission 94431) | Orangutan individual fecal microbial communities from fecal samples from Wisconsin, USA - O1111 metagenome | ecosystem: Host-associated > Mammals > Digestive system > Large intestine > Fecal...
CATTCTCTTTGGCGCCTATATGTTTGCAGGCTCCTATGTATTGAGCTTAGGGCTCCCGCCGGTACTGGCAATCCTGTGCACGGTCCTTACCATGTTCCTGCTTGGTATGGTAAGCGCATTTGCGATCTTTAACCCCCTGAGCAGATTATCAACGAATTTATTTGCTGTAATTGGAACCGTTATACTTGGCAGGATCATCACGGAATGTGTACGACTGATCTGGGGACCGCTGCCGTTTACCCTGGACAACTTCCTTAGGGGCTCTTTTCACCTGGGCCCCATCGTAGTGTCCAAGGCACACATTGTGATCATTGTTGTGTGTTCCATCATCACGGCAGGCCTTCAGATCTTCTTTAAGACCACCAAAATGGGAAAGGCTATGCGCTGCGTGTCTGAGAACAAGACAGCCGCGTCCCTTATGGGCATCAATGTTCCCATGAACATTGCATTTACAGTTGGCCTGTCAGCCCTGATCTGCGCCACCATCGGCGTTCTGGTTATACCGATTTTTAACGTAGAGCTGCAGATGTCATCCATGATAGGCCTGAAGGGCTTTGCATCAGGCGTGATCGGCGGGTTTGGATACCTTCCGGGCGCCATTGTAGGCGGCATCCTCCTGGGGGTTGTGGAAATCTTTGGAAGCATGATCATCCCGTCTGTTTATAAGGACTGCCTGTCCTTTGTGCTGCTGATCATCTTCCTGTTGATTAAGCCTTCAGGAATCTTAGGAAACAGGAGATAAGGAGGAGAGCTATGAAAAAGAATAAATCAGCAATGATCATTGCATTGGCAGCGATTGCTCTGGCAGCGATTCTCCCTATGTTCATAACCAATAACTACCACTTAAATCTGATGATACAGGTACTCATCAATATCATCATTGTAGTGGGACTTAACTTTATAACAGGTCTTACAGGCCAGATGAACCTTGGAACCGCAGGCATCTTTTCCATGGGCGCCTACACCTCCTCACTGCTGGCCACCAAGCTGGGGATCAATCCTTGGATCTGCCTGGTTGCAGCCGTTGGCATGGGATGTCTGATCGGCATGGGGCTTGGATATCCGTCCCTGCGTGTGTCAGGCGTATACCTGGCCCTGACCACCATTGGGTTTTCGGAAATTGTCAGGATCCTGATGACCAACCTGACAGGACTGACAGGAGGTGCCCTGGGCGTCACAGGCATCCCCGCCTTCTCCATCTTCGGCTTCAAGTTCCAGAGTAACAAGGAGATCTATTACCTGTACCTGGTGATCGCGGTGCTGCTTATATTCAATGCGTACCGGATCGTTAACTCCAAGTGGGGGCGTTCCTTCCTGGCTGTTAAGGACAACCCGGACGCGGTTGAGGCAGGGGGCGTCAACATTGCCAACATCAAGATCATGGCCTTTACACTGGCGGCCATCTACGCCACCATTGCAGGCAGCCTGTATGCGCACTATGTGGGCTTTATCAACCCTAGCGCCTACAACCTGGAATTTTCAATTAACTATGTAGTTATGCTGGTGATCGGCGGTATTGGTTCCGTGCCCGGCAATGTACTTGGGGCGATCCTGGTCACCCTGGTACCTGAGTTCCTGCGGTTCATGGAGAACTATTACTGGCTTGTATTTTCCATTATCACCCTGCTGTTCGTTATCTTCCTGCCAAACGGGATCGTATCCCTGTTCAGGATCAAGCGGTCAGCGGAGAAAGCGGCGAAAGGAGGGCAGGCAAATGTCTGATAACAGGGAAGGAAAATCTGTTTTAACCTTAAAAAATGTTACAAAACGTTTCTCTGGACTGGTTGCGGTCAATGACCTGTCCCTTGATATGAAAGAGCGCACCATCCACGCCCTGATCGGACCAAACGGCGCGGGCAAATCCACGGCCATCAATATGATAACCGGACTTCTGCCCCTGACCGAAGGTGAGATCTATCATGAGGGCACCAAGATCAGCGGTATGAGCGCGCACCAGATCGCCCAGACACGCTGCAGCCGTACCTTCCAGAACCTGAAGCTGTACCGTTCCATGACCGTAAAGGAGAACCTGATGATGGGCAGCATGATGGATATGAAGCAGGGCTTCTTCCCGTTCATATTCAACTTCGGGGCAGCGGCAAAGGAGGAGAAGCTGGTGAGTGAAAAGGCTGACTCCATCCTGGAGTTTATCGGGCTTAAGGATCTGGCCAATGAATTTCCGGCCAACATGCCTTATGGAAAGCAGAAGCTCACCGAGCTGGCCCGCTCTCTGATGTCAGACCCCAAGCTGTTGTTTTTAGATGAGCCGGCAGCCGGTCTGAACCCGTCCGAGCGCGTGGAATTTGTGAATATCATGCTGAAGGTATTTGATTCCGGCATCGACATTTTCCTGATCGAGCATAACATGGATGTTATTATGAACATCAGCAATTATATTACGGTTATCAACTTCGGCGCAAAGATCGCCGAGGGCACGCCGGAGGAGATCCAGCAGGATCCGGTGGTTATCAAGGCTTACCTGGGCGACCGGTATAAGCAGAACATGGCAAGGGGGGCTGCACATGCTTAAGGTAAATGGAATTGACGTATATTATGGCAAGGTCCAGGCTCTGTTTGACGTATCCATTGAGGTGGGCGACAATGAGATCGTCTCCATCATCGGAGCCAACGGGGCAGGCAAGACAACCCTAATGAAATCCATCATGGGCATCAACAAGCCGAAGAAGGGGACCATTGAGTACAACGGACAGGTTATCAGCGGCCTGCCTTCCCACAAGGTGGTGGGCCATAAGATCGTGTATGTGCCGGAGGGGCGTGAAATATTTCCCAACATGACCGTGCAGGAGAACCTGGAAATGGGGGCTTATTCCGTTAAAATGTCCAAGCCGGACATGGACCGCCATCTGGAAGAGCAGTATGATATTTTCCCAAGGCTTAAGGAGCGTGCAAAGCAGAAGGCCGGTTCCATGTCAGGCGGCGAGCAGCAGATGCTGGCCATTGCCAGGGGACTGATGTCGGACCCGGAGCTTCTGATGTTGGACGAGCCCAGCCTGGGACTGGCGCCTGTGATTGTGGACGATATGTTTGACGTGATCGTGCGCGTTAATAAAGTAAGGAATATACCCATTGCAATTGTGGAACAGAATGCGTTTATGGCCATGTCCATTTCCAACAGGACCTATGTCCTGGAGGTGGGGAACCTGGTTGCCAGCGGAGACAGCAAGGTGCTGATGGATTCAGATGATATTAAGAAGGCATATCTGGGCGGCTGATAATGCCGGTATGATATCACGTTGTGTAAAAACAGGAGGAAATAAACCGTGAAGGCTATTAAATTTGAGGAACCATGGAAGGTTCAGTGTATTGATATTGAGAAGCCGGAGCCAAAAGAAGGCCGGGCGCTGGTTCGGGTAAGAGCGGCAGGCATTTGCGGAAGCGATATCGGGGCATTCAGAGGCACCAATCCCCTTGTGTCATTTCCAAGAATCATCGGTCATGAGATCGTGGGTGAAGTGCTGTCCATACCAAAAGATAACGGACGCGGCATTAAGATTGGCGACCATGTGATTGTGGACCCGTATCTTTACTGCGGCAAATGCTATCCCTGTTCCATCGGACGCACCAACTGCTGCACGGACCTTAAAGTGCTGGGCGTGCATGTGGAAGGCGGAATGGCGGAATATATGACCCATCCGGCTGATATGCTGTGGAAGCTGCCGGAGGATATGCCCTGGGATATCGCGCCCATGGCTGAGCCTTTGACCATTGCCCTTCATGGTATCCACAGAGGAAATCTGGCCGCAGGAGAGCACGTGGCCATCATTGGCGCAGGTCCCATCGGACTGCTGGCAGCCATGTCAGCCATTGCTTACGGCGCAGAGCCCATTGTGATCGATGTGGTGGATGAGCGTCTGGAGTTTGCAAGGGAGCTGGGCGTTAAATATACCATCAACTCCGCCAGGGAGGATATGGCCGGAAAGGTGTCTGAATACACCAATGGCCGTATGGCTGAGCTGGTGATGGAGTGCTCCGGCGCCAATGCCGCTGTCCGCTCCACCCTGGACATTGTTGCCAACGCAGGCCGCATCACCCTCACCGGATGGCCCAAGAAGGAAACTCCTCTGCCAACCGATGCCATCACCCGCAAGGAGGTGGACATCCGCGGCGCCCGCACCAGCGCAGGCGAGTTCGAGGAGGCGGTCGACCTGATCTATACCGGCAAGGTGGATGTGAGAAAGATCCTTACCAAGGTCGTGACCATGGATGAGACGCCGGAGACGATCATTGACATTGAGAAGAATCCCGGCAATTATATGAAAGTGAATGTAGTGCTGGATTGATGCTCCTTTTGAATGCAGAATACCCCGGCCCCTCCTTCTGCCTGCATAAAGCTGCGTATCCCTTATATGATCGGCTTTCATGCGCATGAAGAACAAAAATCAGCGGATGCAGATTATGTTTATATGATCTGTATCCGCTGTTTCCTATGGATTTAAGTGTGATTAAAATGTTATAGGCGTTAGATCTTATGTGCGTTCTGACAGTCTTTTATGGATCTTTCCATAGTCGTATTCCGGCCCGCATTCTTTCGCAGCCTCACAAATGAGTTTGATCACATCCACGTCCTCTTCCAGGGCATCCGGGTCTTCATAGTGACTTTCAATAAATAACATGACATTAGTTAAGAATAAGGCGTTGGCGCCTTAACATCTAAGTTCTTTTTTCAGTATACTTATGCCAATTATCATAAGGACTGCAGATATCAATGCACAGACAATAATAAATTCTCTAGTGAGTGCATATAAAAATGAATCTGTCAGCATTACGACAATAATTAATAGCATTCCTGTATTCTGCAGTACAAGCGCTGTCTCCCTGTTCATATCTACCTCCTTATGTGATCCCCATTGCCGTCAGGATTACACGCATAATGATCAATGACAGGGCTGCGTCAAATAAAGGAATGATCAATAGCAGTGTATGCCATTTTTTGTTTGTTCCCGCCACCAGAACGATTCTTGCGTAGTGCCCAATGAGCGTTCCCATGAGGATACAGGCAGGCAGCAGCATAGAAGCCTGTCCCAGAGTCAGTACGCCATCCGCATACATAGTTGCTGCGGTTGCACATCCGGATGCCTTAGCAAAAAATGCTGATATCAATACTGCAAATGCCTCCCCCGGAAGCCCGAACACCCCCATGACCGGTGCAAATATACGACCGAGAAATGTCATCAGCCCTGTTACCTGAAGAATATAAACTAATGTATAGCCAAGGATCATCGCTGGAGTAATGTTTTCAATCCCAACTTTAAATCCTTTTCCACAGCCTTTTAAAAATGTATCCACAATCGAAGGCTTTACTGTTTTTTCTATCGCTTTTTCCATTTTTACGCCCCCTTTTTCTGCGAAACCTTAAGAATCAGACGAACTAAATTGGCTCCAATGAGCTTGCATACAAACTCAATCACAATAACCGGTCCCAGCGCCACTGGGCAAATGGCGATCAAAGGCGCTCCTCCGGTAATGGTATTATTAATGCAGGCAGAACCGGCATATTGGTAAGCCACAAATACAGTTCTTTCATTATCTGTCAAATCACCGCTGTCCGCAAGCTCTTTGGTCATAACCGCAGCTACATCCGATCCCGTAAAGCTGCTGATAAAAGCAACACCGCATTTGCCCGGAATATTCAACATCGGCTTTAGTATGGGCCTGAACAGAATATCTGATGCCTTAAATGCTCCCAACTGTTCAAACACTCCCATAATCCCGCAGAAGAACATAACCGCCGGAATCAGGTTTAAACCGGCCATAAATCCGTCCTTTGCACCCATTCCGCCTTTTCCGATAAAGTTGGCCCCTGTATCTCCAATTTGACCAAAGCTTCCGCACAGGTTTGTAAAGTCCATAACTTTTAATGCGGATTCACTGGTTCTGAATGCACCTGACAAAATTATGATCAGGATAACCAGAGAAATCCATGCCCCGATTCCAACCTTCGGTTTTGTGGCTGCCTGTTCCAGCTCCTTTTTTACATCTCCCATTCTTTCTTCCTCCTGCTTTTATAATGTATATGCAGCGCAGCCGGCCAAAACGGTTCTTTCAAACAAACTGTCCACTACTGCATACTCATCCATTGTATGATTCCCTTCTCCCTTTACTCCCATTGCACAAACAGTTGGCACTCCATTGGAGACACAGATGCCGGAATCCGATACGCCTCCCACAGAAAAGGCATGGAGGTCTCCGTATCCACATTCTGCCGCGGTATTATTTACATGTTCAAACAGTTTCCTCACACCATCCGTGGTCTCCATACATTCCATTAACATCCGTACCTGCATTTTTGCAGTGGTATCTGCAATATGTACATGCGCGGCAGCTGATTTGATATCCTCCAGTATTTCATCCCGGATTGCGGTGGTCGGGAAACGAATGCCAATGCTTATTTTTGCCTCTCCCGGAACCGTGTTCTCCCCTATACCGCCGCTAACCATACCACAGTTGATCAGCTTACCACGCTCAAGGTCTCTCTTGGACTCAATTTCAATAATTTTATAAGCCATTTCTGCCACCGCGCTTCTTCCTTTTTCCGGCGAGATCCCGGAATGTACCGGCACACCTTTTATTACGATATCAATAATCCCGCCGCCGTTTCTGCCCACAACCAGGCCGTCATCCACATAGCCAGTCTCAAAATTAAATGCAGCTTCTGCTTCTCCCAGTTCTGATAGCATAATATTTTTTGCATTGGAAAACATATGCAGATTTTCCTCGTCCCCCATAAAGATGCACTTAATAGGGCGCTCCCTATATCCTGCATCCCTTAATGCCCTGACTGCGTAAAGCGCAATGACAAGCCCTGCCTTCATATCCAGAACACCAGGACCATGAGCCAGTCCCTTTTTATCGATTTTAAACGGATTTATCTCAGCTGTTCCGTCCTTAAATACCGTGTCCATATGTCCGATAAACAGAAGCGGTTTTTTAGAGGCATCCATGCACCACTCGCCAACCAGGACAGGACCGGCTCCGCCGGATGGAATTACCCTGACAGTCATACCAATATCCTCCATCTCCCGCTTCAACACCCCGCATACTTCTTCAACACCCCGGATATTTCTGGAACCGCTGTCAATATTTACAATGCGCTCCAACAGCGCCTGCATATTCTCACGGCTCTCATATACGCTCTTTCTAACTGCTTCATATATCTGCTGCATACCTTTTTCCTCCCGCATATCTTCTTTATTTTTTATTTTTCAGTATTCGGTTTACAGGGAATTGACTGCAACTCCTGCAATTAAAACCGATACAATGGTAACGGTCACAAGTCCTGCAGTTAACATTTTAGGGAGCAGATAATTTTCAATTGCCGCTTTCTCCTCCTCTGTTTCACCAATCGCCTGCGCAACCTCCTGAGGCATCAGCATGGTGGTGGGAAAACCAAATGTGCAGCTGATTCCCAGTGAAATAGCCAACCCCGTACCCATGCGGAAAATCCTTGCCCCGGCCATACCCGCCGCGGCCACTCCCGATACTCCGCTCAAAGATAAAATAACTAAGGGTTCAAGCACTTCCAACATCTGTGCCGGAGTTGTAGATGCCAGGTTAGAAAAAATAATAATAGTGACAAGAAAGGTAATCACTCCATTTGCCTGTGTCTTTTGAAGTATAAATTTGTCCAAAAATCCCAAAGAAAACAAAAGGATCCCTATCATAAGACACATTACAAAATAATGGACTGCGCCGCCAGTCATTTCCGCAAGATAGTAGGAGATCATGGCGGAGGCTGCCAGCTTTGCCAAAAATACCGAGGGTCTTGTAAATGATCGGGGGAGGTTTAGAAGCTTTTTGCCGCTTTGCAATTCCAATACCTTTTCCTCTTCTTTTGTTTTATTTCTGTAAAGCTGGATGTTTTCCGTGATTTTTCTAAAGTTTCGGGCCTCTATTCTCAGGAAATGAGAAGCTACCGGAACACCGATAAATTTCTGCATCACATACAGTACAATACAAAACGTGCTGGCCAGCTCCATAGAACGGTCTTTCAAGGCTGTTGTCATGATCAGGGTAGCTGCGCTTCCTCCTGCGAAAACAGGTGCTCCCGCAATTGCCATTTCCCTCATTCCAAATAGACAGCCCGCTGCAATAAATCCGGCAACTGCACCCAATACTCCCATAAGGGATACCAAAACCACTTTCCACTGACGTTTCAATTCCTCAAAATCAATGGTAGTACCCAGGGATGTGATCAATATTCCTGCAATTACATTGCCGAACTTATCTGCACCACAGTCTGAAAAAATCGTTTCCGGCAGGATACCGGTCCAAAATCCGGCCAACAGCAGCATTGCAATTCCAAGAACGGTTGAAAAGACTGCTTTTGTCTTTTTTGCAATCATCTCACCAGTCGCATAGATTGTTAACAATATGGTTAACGCAGTAATTCCGGGCATTTGTATCCTCCTGATTTTGTGCATTTTGTTTTATTTTATGTACATATTCTAAGGTTTTAATGCAATTTTGCCTAATCTTAAATTTTTATTTCTTAGTTATAAATAAAAAACATAGCATTTTTTAATTATTAATAGAATCGTCTGTACTGTGATAAAAATAAAATGCCGGCTGGACTAAATCCAGCCGGACATCGGCATGTATATTTCTAAAACAGTTCTAAAAGACAACTCTAACGAATTGCTTCAGGAACCCATTTTTCCAACATCTGCACAAACTCCTGGGCAGAGGTACTTAATATTTCTTTTTTCCTGCGAATCCAGGCAACACTGATAGTAACCCCGCAATTTTTAATTGGTATTGTTTTTATTCCGTGCACTGCAAAATCCTCTCTGCTGATTCCGGGGCCAAACCGGAATACATCCGTATATTTCAGTAAGTTAAGCATGGCGGCATTATCACTCATATACTCAACTTTTTTGAATTCTGTCAATGAGATACCGCCAATGGACAGATAAAAGGTTAAGTTGGAAAAATAATCATCCGGCATTCTGACTACGGGATAACGGAGCAGCTCTGCCGCGTCCACTTCCTCTTTATCAAACAGCGGGCTGTGGGGGCCCACATTAACATACCATGTGTCTGTGCCGAGATAGTTAAGCTCAATATGCTTATAGCGGAGCATATACCTTATTTCCTTACTTTGAACATCATTATACATTAAAAATCCCAGTTCAGCCTCACCGCTTTCCACAGTTTCGATAACATGTCGCAGTCTGCGCTCTAACAGCTGGATTTTTATATCCTTGTCTTTGTGGTTGTTATATATCTCACATAGCAGTCTTGAGATGGATATTAGCGGATAGGATGCGATAGAAAGAATGGGGGTGTCCTCTCTTAATGCCATTCCTTTTATGAGATCCATTTGATTCAGAATGGTCTTACTATACTGATAAAGTTTCTTGCCATCTTCAGTCATGATAACGCCTTTATTGTTGCGTTTAAAGATTTCAATATTCAGTTCCGATTCCAAATTCATAATTGCGCGGCTTAAATTGGGCTGTGTAATAAGTAGTGCTTCCGCTGCCTTGTTCATGCTTCCCAAGTCCGCGATCTTCATAAAATATATCAGCTGCTGTATTTGCATTTTCCGTCCTTTCGTTTAACCTGCGGCTATAACTTAATTATACCAGACCAGAAGGTTTCAGGCTATTTTAATGTCTGCCATTATATGATTTGTAATGGCACATGGGTACTCATTTAAGTTTAAAGTTTAATAAATAAATATATAAATATAGATAATTTACATAATAAATGTGAACAAAACAAAGAGAAAATATCAATAATGTTGAAAAAATATTTAAAATAGATTGACATCATGGGTAAAAGATGATATATATAAACCATAAGATATTTATACGTATTTATAAATCATGAGAGAAAGGAAGAAAACATGAGCAAAACAGTTACCCGCGAAGATGTTGCCAAGCTTGCGAATGTTTCTCCTACCATTGTATCGTATGTGCTGAATAATTCCAATTATGTCAGCCAGGAGAAGAGGGAGAAGGTATTGGAGGCTGTGAGGCAGCTGAATTACATACCGAACCAGCTGGCAAGGGGACTCAGAACCAGCCGGTCCGCCCAGTTTATCTTTGTGTGTGACAACATTCAGGCGGAACTTTTTGAGGCGGTAGAGACCAGGCTCTTTGAGCGCGGATATTATATATCCCTGAATTACAGCAGGAATACCAAGGAATTCCTGGATATGCTGATCAGCAGACAGCCGGAAGGGATCTTCATGGCGACTAATATGTTTGACGCACAGCAGCTGAACTCCATTGCCATGAACGGAATACCCATCATCCTTTACAGGACCAAGCATTATGAGGAACTGGATCCCAGGATCGTCACCGTTGTGCCGGATTATTATGACGCAGTGAGAAAGTCGGTGGATTATCTGATCCTAAAGGGTCACACCTGTATCGGCATGGTACCCCCGGTCAAGTACCTGACAAAGGGCGTGGAGGGGGATGACTTCCGTGTCAGGGCATATGTGGAGGCGCTAAGGCGCAGCAGCATTCCCGTAAGGCCGGAGCTTATATGCACCAGGACCCAGACTGTGGATGATATATGCGAGGAGGTATTCCGCATGCTGGTATCCTCTGAGAAGGATGGGAAGCCCACGGCCCTGGTGGTTGGGAACGATTATCTTGCGGCCCAGATCATGCAGTACCTGAAGAAGCTGAACATTTCCGTGCCGGGGGATCTGTCCGTGATCGGATGTGACAATACACAGATCGCACCCCTTACAACACCGGCCTTGACCACGGTTGACGTTTCAAAGGAGAAGCTGGCCAAGACATACGTTGACAAGATGCTTGCACTGGTAGAGGGGCAGCAGGCGGAGGACGAATATATAGGCGTGAAGCTTATTATAAGGGAGAGCGCCTGATCGCACCTGGACAGATTAGAATGCAGAGGAATTTAGTGCCGTTTGGCGTAAATACGCCTGATGGAACGAAATATTCCTTTTCATTTTATCTAATATTTATACGAATAAATATTTAGATACTTAATCCGGATAAGGATTAAATATATAAGATCAATTAAAACTTTTTCTAAGAGAGGGAGAAAAAATGAGAGAGAAGAAAATTTATGAAGCATGCCAGCGTTTGCTCACCGTGTGTTCCCATTGTAAGGAGGATGAGAATATCCTGATTGTCACGGATGAGGAAAGCATGGAGATTGGAATGGCCCTTTGGGACGCGGCTGAAAAATTTCCAAACCGCACCCTGGTGCTGATGAACCCCAGGAAAATGCACGGAGAGGAGCCAACGGATCTGGTAGCTGCCGCTATGCTGAAAGCCGATGTTATCTTTCGCGCAACCACATTTTCCTTATCCCACAGCTATGCAAGAAGGAGGGCGTGCGAAGCAGGTGCACGCGATTTGAACTGTTGTGACTATGACTTCGGAATGTTGGAAAAGGGAGGCCTTTACACAGACTTTGAGGCCAACAAAAAATACGTGGACCAGATTGCCAAAGGTTTTGCAGGAGGAGACCAGGTACACATCACTTCTGCCCTGGGAACGGACTACTACTGCAGCATCAAAGGCCACAAGATATTCCCGCAGTACGGGATGAGCCATGAGAAAGGCCAGACCTGTTCACCGCCTGATATCGAGTGCGCTACCGGAGCCATTCCAGGAACTGCCCACGGCAAGGTTGTGATCGATGGAAGCATTACCCATCCGGCTATGGGGCTGTTGAAGGAACCCATTACCTTATATATTGAGAACAGCTTCGTGACAAAGATCGAGGGCGGGGAGGAAGCCGTGAAGTTTGAGAAGGTCCTTAAGGAGATCTATGACCCCAGGATCTACCGTATCGGTGAGATCGGCGTGGGGCTTAACCCGGATGCCAGTCTCTGCGGAAGGATGCTGGAGGATGAGGGATGCATGGGTTATGTACATGTGGCATTGGGCAACAATGAGACGGATAACCAGGACTGCCTGCTTCACATTGACATGATGTTTAAGGACCCGACCATTGAAGTGGACGGCAGAGTAATCTTTGATGAGGGTAAAGTGGTATTTGGTTAAAGTGTTTGATCAAGAGGATAATTTATCAGATTAAAAGATGGCTCAAGACCAGGAGGAGCAAGAGATGAATATAAAGGATTACCCACAGGGGTTATTATTTGACGAGAAACTTCAGGCAGAGATCAAGGAGCGGTTTTGGAACGTGGATTCCGACCCGGAGGCAGGCAAAAGACTTTTTTTTGAAAATGCAGGAGGATCCCTGAGGCTGAAGGCTGTGAACAGGGCTTATGAGGAAGCAGACACCTTTCCGGACTGTGATTCCAGAAAGCATCCAAGGGCAAAGGCATTAAGACAGCTGACCTTAAATGGTTTCAGGGATTTAAGGATCATGTTCAACGCTCCCAAGTACGGACAGATCATAGCTGAGAAATCCTCATCCAAAGTAATGTTTGAGATGGTGCGCACGGTTCTTGAGAATGTCAGGGGCACCAATGTGGTAGTGACAGACCTGGACCATCCGTCCGCCTATGATTCCGTTATGTATTACGGGAGGAAGGCGGGGATGGAAGTGCGGATCGCAAAACCCAACAAGGTTACGGGCGGAATCGATGTGGAAGAGATTGAACGCCTGGTGGATAAGGATACGGCCCTTCTTGTATGCATTTATGCGTCCAACCACACCGGCGCCGTGATGGATATGAAGGAGATCGTAGCCCGCGCCCGCGCCGCCAAGCCGGACCTTTACATAATTTCCGATGCAGTACAGCACATGCCCCACGGACTGGTGGATGTGCAGGACCTTAATCTGGATGGGATCAACTTTGCGGCGTACAAGATCTTCGGATGCCGTGGATTTGGCGCAGGCTATGTGTCTGACCGCCTGGCGGCCCTGGACCATCCGGGAATTTTCGGAAACCTGGGCGACCCATGGGAGATCGGAGGTCCGGCACCGGCCATGTACGCAAGCGTTAGCGCCATCGTGGACCATGTATGCTGGATCGGAAGCCGCTATATTGACAGCACGGACAGAAGGGAACTGTACGTGGAAGGTATGGAGCGCATTGAGATGCATGAGAGGGCGCTGCTGTACAGGGCCCTGGAGGGAACAAAAGAGGTTCCGGGCATCCGCCATATCCCTCATGCCCGGGTTGAGTTTGACAGGGAGTCCCTGGAGAACAGAGATTTCATCATGCCTCTCACCTTTGACAATATCAGTTGTCCGGATGCGGTTACGGAGTATGTGAAAAGGGATGTCATTGTTTATGACAGAAGCGATTCCAATTATTATTCCGTCAGGTCCCTGCATCCCTTTGACCTGGCAGGCATTGTACGTGTATCACCGCTTCACTGCCATGGGGTGGAGGATATCGATACCTTCTTAAAGGCGACCGCGCAGATCGCGGCATTGTAGGGGCCGCAGAGGCCCGGCCATCCTCCCTGTTCAGACACGCTCCCGCTCGGTTTACGCGCAGCGGTACTAAGACGCGTGAAGGACCGCGTCTAAGTGGCGGCGGGTAAAATGGTCTTCACAGAAAGGATGTTCGGGACGGGGCTGAGGGATTGGATGGCCGGGAATGAAAGGATTGAGTGGGGAATGGGCCGGGGATGTTTTCTGGGGTTGTAAGATTTTGAGAAGCTACTGTTAAGAGCATAGATAGAGAAGGGGTTTATTATATGAGAAGAAATCGGAAGATAGCAGCAGTTCTGGCGGCAGCCATGGTTATGGGAATGATTACGGGATGTCAGGGGGAGACAAAGAGTAAGGACGGGAAAGAAACGGTTGTGCTGGGGTGCGTGGGCCCTCTTACGGGGAATGCGGCGGCCAGCGGCCTGGTGCAGGCAAATGCGGTTGAGATGGCTGTGAATGAGATCAATGAGGCGGGCGGTATTGACGGCAGGTATATGATCGAACTTGTGAAGGAAGATGATGAAGGCGTTCCCGCAAAGTCTGTTACGGTGACCCAGAAGCTGGTAAACCAAAATAAGATCACGGCGCTGATCGGCGCCCTGAACAGTTCCTGTACAATTGCGGATATGGAGATCACGGCGTCCTCTAAGATTCCGCAGATTACGCCCTGCTCCAGCGCCCAGAGTATCGTGGAACAGGGGAATGAGTTTATTTTCCGTACAACGGCTACGGATACAACTCATATAAAGACATTGTTTAAGTATTTTAAGGAAAAGTTAAATGGACAAAAAGTGGCTGTGCTGTACGAATCTTCTGATTTTGGCACCGGCGCCTTTGGGATCATCCAGGCGCTGGCTCCGGAGTACGGGATCGATGTGGTGGCCAATGAAATGTATAACTCAGGGGAAAAGGATTTTTCCGTACACCTGACCAAGATGAAACAGGCGGAACCTGACGCCATCATACTTTGGGGATATTATACCGAGGCGGCGCTGATCTGTAAGCAGGCCAAGCAGAACGGGATCCAGGCGCCTCTTATCGGTACGGGATTCAACTCTCCCAAGCTGGTGGAACTGGGCGGTGACGCTGTGAACGGGCTTATTTTTACCACTGCTTTTACAGAGGCAAACCAGGATGAGAAGGTCCAGGCCTTTGACAAAAAGTATAAGGAGATCTACCAGCAGAGCTATGACCAGAACGCGCCCCAGGCGTATGATTCCGTTTATCTTCTGGCAGATGCGGTTAAGAGGGCAGGTTCTCTGGACGGGCAGGCCATCAGGGACGCACTTTTGGCAACCAAGGATTTTGAGGGTGCCGCAGGTACCTATAACTTTGCTTCCAACGGTGAGATGATCAAGGATCTGATGGTTGTACAGATCGTGGACGGAAAGCATACCATCGTGCCAATGGATTAGCGGCAACGCGGGGAGAGGAGGAAACTATGGTCTTTCAACAGATTTTAAACGGCCTTACCAATGGAAGCATCTATGCCCTGCTGGCTATCGGTGTAACCATGATATATA
>Ga0129314_1001623_pt1 | contig 14885 bp, 6 predicted proteins | sample O1111metagenome_FD_94431 | JGI IMG/M metagenome (GOLD analysis project Ga0129314, IMG submission 94431) | Orangutan individual fecal microbial communities from fecal samples from Wisconsin, USA - O1111 metagenome | ecosystem: Host-associated > Mammals > Digestive system > Large intestine > Fecal...
AAAGCCCCGCTTCCCTTTTTTCTCCCGCTGCATAGGATGAGATGGGCAGACGCCCAATTCTTTGCAAGGAGGAGACTTCTTTGGACGACAACAAAGCCATGCGCGCCGAGTCCGGCACGGGCTCGCTGCCGAACGGCTGCTATGCGCCGTTGGCTTTTCCCTATGTACCCATGCAGAAAAACGATCCGGAGCGCTATTCCCAGCAGGACGCGCTTCAGGCGGGCACGCTGTTTCCGGGGCTGAACCTTCCCTTCCACGCGCAGATGAAGACGAAATTCCCTGCCGTCAATCCGGCACTCTCTGAACTGATGGCATTGGATTTTGCCATTGATGAGCTCGGGCTTTATCTCACCACGCACCCTGAGGATACCGAGGTGCTGAACCTTTACTGGTCGTATATCAAGCTTGGCCGCGAGGGGCGCGAGACCTATGAAAAGCAGTATGGGCCCCTTTTGAAAACGGATCTAACGCCGGGCAGTTTCAAGTGGCTGAGCGATCCGTGGCCCTGGGATCTGGAGGGAGAAAAGTAAATGTTTGTCTATGAAAAAAAGTTACAGTATCCGGTCAAGATCAAAAATCCGAATCCCAAACTCGCCGCGGCGATCATCAGCCAATATGGAGGCCCTTACCTCATTTAACCATAAAGAGAGCACCGTTTCCTCGGTGCTCTCTTTCCATGTATTCACTATGTACCTTCAAGGTAGCGCATGAGCTGCACCAGATATTTGCCTTTCAGGTCTGTTTCGTCCGCGTCCAGATCGCGCCGGTCGAACTCGAAGAAATGGTTGCGCTCATAGAATTCTCTCAGCTTTCTCACGTCCTCGCATTCAAGATACACGAAGCGCCCGCCCAATTCCATCTGAATGATGCTCAGCCTGTCGCACGCCATCTGCAAAAGCTCGTCGCCTGTGATGAGCTTGTCGAGCCCGTTTTTGTAATTCTTCCCAAGCTGCCCGATCAATGGCGCGGATATGCAGTACACTTTCAGCATATCATCATAGCGTCCGAAGCGTTTCAACCGGTCGCGCATTCTCCTGCTCAGCTTGCTCGGATTGACCGTGATCGTCTTATTGGAAAGTGAAAAATACCCTACGATTTCCGGCTTCCCCTTGTACGAGGCCATCACGAGGCTTGTCCCCGCAAGGCCCTGCTTTGTAAACTCAATTGCCTTTTCCTTGATGAATTTTTCCACGTCCTGGTTCAGCGGGCAGGAAAAATCGGAGAGAATCGCTTTTGTGCGGTCCTCTCCGAATTCATCAATTACGTGTTTCAGGTTGACGATTCTGTACCCTGTCATTCTCTCTTTCCTCGAAAAGCAGTCTCACTTCATCTCGATTTGCCACAGAGACCATTCTGCTGTAACTTGTCTTCCGCATGGGGCGTTGCCGTTCTGCGCGTTCCATCGCGGAAACCAGCTTAGCGGCCTGCTTTCTGTCCTTGACGTGAATGCTCTTCAATATGCTCTTCGTTGCCACGCGATCACACCCTTTCCTAATATCGCTTCGCACGGCAGCAGCGGTTGCACGCTTCCATGCAGCGCACAACGAAAATAATCTAACTCTGTACTGCTATTATATGCGAATGTTTCAAAAAGTCAACATTTTGCGAACATTTCTTTTGCCTTTTGTTTCCTGTTGTTCCCCATTGCTGCCGGTTGCTGCCGGTTGCTGCCGTCTTTTCGCATAACCAAAGGGCGAGGCCTCGCGGCCCCGCCCTTTCTCTTTAATTCCACGGCAGATCATCAAGGTCTTTCTCGCTGTAATTCTTGCTGAGATAGAGCATGTTTTTCTGCTTCCGGCTCAGCGGCAGCTTGTTGATCTCCTTGACGATCTTCTCCTTCTTGCTCCCGCCGATGGGGTTCCCGTTCTTGTCCCGGTCGGCTTCCAGATCCGCCGTCGCGTCGTTGAAACGCTTGAGGATCTCGTATGCCCGCTTCCGGCTCAGGCCGCTGTCCACGAGATCTTCGTAGAGCCTCGTCTGCGCCGCGCTCAGCGCCTTGCCGCCCGCCGCCCAGTAGGTGCGGGATTCCGGCAGCGCGTTCTTGCCGAAGATGGCCGCGCGCAAGGCTTCGAACGGATCTTCCAGCAGCGAATTTACCGGATATTGCAGCCGCTTACTGTCGCCAAAGCCCTGATACGACCCGCCGCGAATCACAGCATCGCCGCCTTGCAGCATCTTTTCGACTTGGCGGCCGCCCGGAAGCGTGTCGCCCGCGAGGCCCACAAGCTGCTTCGCGACCTCCGCCCAGAATTCGCCCGGACTGTCGGCATTTTTCAGCGCCTTTTTTCCTTTGCTCAGCGCGCCGACGATGTCGGGCATCGGCAACGTCTGGTCGCCCCATCCCATCAAGCCCGCCACGTTGCGCGCATACGGAACGTCGTTGCTGATGTTGTACCAGGTGTCCTCTGCCGCCGCCCAGCCGTCAAACTCGTCGTTCATAGCGTCCGGGTCTGTGTCGAAGAGCCGCTCGCCGAAGAAGCTCTCGGTCACATTGTCCATGATCGTCTTGAGCAGGTCGCTCGATGTCAGCCCATTTCCGGAGGCTACGGCATTTAGACCCATACCGAGGACATCGAAGGGCGCCGGTGTTCCGCCGTACAGCTCTTCGTCCAGTCGGTTGAGCAGGAATGCAAGCAGCATGTAGGCGATGGCGTCGCTCGCAAGCTTTTTGATGGCCTTGTCCTTGCCGATCTTTGCGGCCATTTCCTTGAATCCCGGGCCGAGCCTGTCCTGCGTGACGTGCTCGAAGGTGTTTGCCGCCTCGACCTGAAACATGTTCATCATCTGCGCGATGAGGTTTTTCGATTGGAACGTCAGCGGCACCGAACCCTTCGAGCGTGTACCCATGATGTCGCGCGCCCAACGATCCGCCGCTTTCATCGCCTCTTTCGGGCTCTTTCCGGCGTCCAGCTCCATGCGATACTTTCCGCGCACAGCGATCGTGCTGACGAGCGTATCGACCTTTTCCAGTGGGCTGAACAGCACTTTCAGCGCCTTTTCTCCCTTGGTGCTCTGGATATAGTCGATGCCGCTCTTTTCCGTCAGGAAGTCGCTCTCCCCGCGGAATGCGCTCATGCCGGTCGTCTTCCCTCGCAGGATATCACCCACGGCGCGCCATGTGTTTTTCTGCCCAAGCTCAGTTGCGATCATTGGCAGCTGCGCCGTCTGGTTCAGTGCCGATGAGAGGTTGCCCGCAACGTTCGCGCGGGCGAACATGCGGTTGAGCTTCTTCGCGCCGTTCAGCGCCTCGCGCCCGACCTCGCGCTCCATCAGGCGGTCTTCAAAGAGCTGCTTGCCCGCGAGCTTGTTCGCATAGTCGTCCAGCCATGTGACGAGATCGCTGAATTCTGTAACGTCCTCAATTGTGCGATACTTCTCGTCCGTGTATTGCTCCATCATGGCAGTCAGATCTTCATAGCTCAAGAAGGTGTCGTCTGCGATCTTCTTTTTATCTCGTAAGTATTCTTCCTTCACGTCTGCCGGCGCGTAGCGCATGGCCTCCATCTGGTCGATATCTGCCTTCATTTCTTCCGGCGCGAATGTCGATCTCAGATAATTTGCCATCTGTCGCACGCGCATGATGTCGTCCGTATGATACAGCACGTCGCTCGCGTAGTCCACGTATGTCTCAAAGCCCTTGACGATATCGTAGTCCGTTTCGCTTCCTCTGCGGTGCTGGAAGAACGGATTGTACCGCTTGTTCGGCTTAAAGGATTTTGTCAATCCTGCAATGCTCGTCGGCAGCTTGCCCACGCCGGAACCGAGGTCAACACCGATGGCCTTGAGCGCGCTTTCAAGCTTGCCGTTCTCCGCCTCCGGCTGGAAGTGCGGGGCATATCCCTTGATGAAGCCGATCGGCTCGTAGCCGTGTGCCACGAGGAAGTCGTTGATCGCAGCATAGAGCTTATCGTAGAGCTCGGTATACTTCTCGATCGCGTTCTCGATCTTCGTTCGGTCGATATTCTCCGCCGCCGCATAGTCTTCTTGCGTTTGCAGCCAGTCGGCATATTGCCGCGTCAGGTTGCGGGATCCTTCGTCAAGATTGAACTCACGCGCCGCGTCTTTCATTTCTGCGCCGTTCTTGAGGTTTTCCGCCGCCGCTCTGATACTCTCTGCCACGCCGGACTTTTCGACCAGCTCTTCGACGGTACGCCCCTCTTTCAGCTTTTGGGCGAAAGCGCTCTCGTCCTTGTTCAGTGCGCTCTTTTCGCCGTCCGCGCCCTCAAAGGTGCGCACCTCGTCAAACAAGCGGTTGATGAAGCGCTTGCGTTCCTGCTCGTTCTCGTAGACCGGCTCAAAGACGGCCTCGTTGATCTTCTGCCCCTGCTTCCAGCCGAAGAGAGCGCGCGTAATACGCTGCGGCGTGCGGTGGTAAAGCACAAGGCCTTTACTCGGGTCGAAGAGCTTACTCAAGCCCTTTCGATTGATCTCCGGGGCTTCCGTGCCGATGAGCTCGCGCGCCTGCTCACGCAGCGCGTCGTTGATCTCAATGCGCTGCTGCTGCAAAAGCCCCGTCTTTGTTGCCTTCTGCGCCGTGTAATAGTCTACGAGCTCAAGCACGCGCGATTTCTTCACGCTGCGAGGAATATCGGCCATCGATCGCTCGCCGTTTGCGATGTCGCGCGCGATGCGCTTTTCCTGCCGCGTTGCGCCCAGGCGCTGCTCGGCGCGCTTGGTTGCCTTCTGAATGCTCTTCGCCGCCTTGTCGTTGGCAAGGAGCTGTTCTGCGTTGTGGTAGATACCCGCACTGTTTGCGATCTTCACGCCCAGCTCGTCGAGCGCCTTCGTGCCTTTGAACTCGTCCCTGCTCTTGACGCGCAGCCGCTCGGCGCGATCTGCCGCGTGCTGCTTGTCCAGCGCGTCGAGGTAAGCGTCGTAGCTGTCGAAGCCGGACGGCTTGATGTTGTTCGTTGCCGCCGCCCGCGCGCGTTCGAGCTTTGTCTTCCATTCCGCCGAGATCGACGGGAAGTCTGTGCGCATTCCATCGCGCTCTGCCTTTTCATAGGATTGCTCCTGCTGTTCGCTCAGCTCGCCGTCTTCATCCCCCGCCGAGAAACGCACGTTCTTGATGCTGTTGATCTTATCAAGGCGGTCTGCGTCGTCTCCCGCGCGGTACTCCACGACGTTCATGCCCGCATCGCGCATCTCGCTCAAGAGGTCGCCCGGCGCATCATCCGGCGCGACAACAGCAAGCGCTTCATCGAAGCCGACGACGCGCTGCGGCTTGGCCTCGAAGTAGCCGACCGGGATCTTCGCGGCAATGTCGAATAGCCGCATGATCGACCTCGCATTCCCGTCTTTGATGGCATAGCCGTCCTTTGCAAACGACCGCTTGATCGCCGCCGGAGAATGCTCACCCTTTGCAGCTTCCGCAAGCACATCTTCCAGGATGTGCCGCTCCTCGTACTCGCTGTCGCTGTGTGCCTTTGTGCTTCGCAGCAGATCGTCCACGACGCGGTCGATCTCGATGTCGAGGTCGCGCAGCCGCTTTTCATGTACGTCGTCGCTCTCTGCGCGCAGTCTCTCTTCGTCTGCGTGGATCGCATCGACGCTGTCATACTGCGGTGCCGACGTTGCGGTGAGTGTCCCGCCGGTCAGACCCCACATGCCCTCGCCGCGGTCACTCGCATTGTTCATCGCGCGCACAATATTTTCCGCCGTATAGTCCCAGTGCGTCTCCTTGAACGACTTTCTGCCGTTTTCCGTGTACGGGTCTTTTCCGTTGTAGATACCCGGCTTCCCGAGCATCCCGTCCAGCCGCGGTCTCACCCACTGCTGCACGGTCTTTTCTACGTCACCCCAGCTTCCGCTTGGCGCAATCATGCTGTACATCTTCGCCGACGTGGCCTCTTTGTCGACCTCGTCGCCGCTCGTACCGTTCTGCTCGATATACGCCTCGGCGTTTCGGATAAATTTTTCAATGCGCCAGTCTTCCAGCCTGTTTTTCTGCACGGCGATGAGCTTGTCCCGGTTCTCCGCTCTCCGCTCAAGCAGCCGCGCGTTCCGCTTTGCCCAGTCGTCCACGATGACCTCGCGCGCAGCGTTCAGTGCGCTTTCGTCGAGCCTGCCGCCCGTCTCCATCTCCACGCAAAGCCGTGCCACTTCCTGCATGCCCACGCGGTCGATATACTGGCGCAGCACGTCGTTGCCCAGGCTGTCGAACTTCTTTTTCTTGTAGACGGGTTCGAGCGATTCGCCCTTGCTCTGTAAGTATGCAGCCTGCACGGCCGGGTATTTCGCGAGGCGCTCGGCGATGTCATCAAGGCTCAATTCGGTCACTTCGTTCACGCCCGCCGCTCCGATAACGCTGCTATTTTGGAACGCGCCGCCCGCGAACTCGCTCGACAGTCTGTCGATCTCGCGCTCGAGCGCTCTCGCCTTGCTCTGGTCGACCTCGTATTCCACGCGCGCGTTGCTGCGCGTCGGCGTCCAGGCGTCCCCTCCGTAGACCTTGTTCTTGCTGCTTCTCTGCGGGTCGATGGTCTCGCGCGGGAAGACGGCGGAATACTCGCCATAGTTGGTGTGCCCGTCTTTCGCCTTGACAATGGCAATAGAGGGCGCGGGCCATGCTCCGATGTCGAGCGTGCGTCGCAGCTTCTCCTCGGTCATGTTGTGCATGGCGACGAGCGTCTTCGTCTCCTCGACCGGCTCATCCAGCGAAAACCGCGTCTTCGGCTTGACGTTCCCGCCGCCGTCTGATACACTGCTGTCATCGAGCTTAGCCTTTGCTCGCAGCTCCGAGGACTTTAATACTCGGTTGCCAGGCGGCATTTGGCTTGGCTCGTTTTCTTCGCCCATGATCTGCCTGTGGATCTCATCGCCCGGCGTCGGCGACTTGACATTTTCGCTTTCATCTGCTATTCTCTTTTCGGAGAAATTGCGTGATGTTGAGCGAGCCCCTCCGGTAACGGCTGAGGGCACGACGCCGCCGGTAATTTCTCCGGCTTTTGCCTCGGATTGAGTATCACCCGCCGTCGGCTCCTGATAATGGGAGCGCTGGCTATCGCCAGCAGCGGTATGCTCGCCGGGGCTTTTTGCTTTATCGACCAGCCGAATGTTATTGATGTCGTACAAGATCTTGCGGTCCCGTCCATCTGCAATGTTCAGCGTTGCCTCGTAAATATTTCCGGATCGGTCTTGCAGATATGTCTTTCTGTATTCCCATCCGTTTTCATCCATCCACTGATGATTATGTTCATCGGTGGAATTTTCATATCTGGACGTCGTTAGCGCTTCATCCAGGTGGACGACTGCAAGGCTGCGGATATTGTCTCCCGTGCTTCTCGCCAGCTTGTCGATAACCTTGCGGCTGTTTTTCGCGCCGTCTTTCTGCACGCGGTCGTTTGTGCGGGCAAGATAGATCGTTTCTGGCTTTCCGGCTGCATCGTATGCCGTCAGCTCCATTCCTGCCATATTGTTATAGACGTATCGGCCGAGCGTCTTGCCCCAGTCTCTCGGGCGGATTCCATCGAAGAGGTTAGTGTCGAGCATGACGCCCTTGCCGTATGTACCGTTTTCCCCTTCGACCTCTTCGAGCACGCTGAACTTCTCCGGCGGCCCTGTCCTGCGTTCCGTCGCCGCCGCGCTCTCACGGCTCTGCTCTGCCGCGCTCGACGGATTATCAATCTGTAAGGTGCTTCCGCTTTCCAACTCGTTCTGCGACAATGCGCTTTCGGCCTCTCGGTTGAAGCGGCTTGCCTTCTCATCATACTGGTCGATCTCGGCATAGGCATCGCCCATGATCTCTTCCCACACATAGAGCTCGATATCGCTCTCGCTCATTCCCGCGTAGTCGCCCGTCAGCGCTGCATAGCGGTCAAAGTAGGCATCGTACACCTCGCCCCACTCTTCGCTGCTGTACCTGCTCTGCACGTCGCGCATAAACGTCCTGACGTTCTCGCGCCTCGCCACTTCGGCCAGGTAATGCGCTGTTTCATGCTCGATCGTCTCGCTCACACTGCGCTGCACTGATCCGGCATTGACGAAAATTTCGCCCGTGTCTGCATTGAATACACCGAAAGCCTTTCCGGTCCTTCCGTTCTTTTCAATGTTGATGACGCCGAGCAGCGCCGTTACCTTCTTCACGCCCTTTGACTTCGCCCAATTCGCTGCGTTGATGAGCTCCGGATCCCAGTCCGTTTCCTCGAAGATGGTGACGGTGTTGCTGCCGCTTGCGCCGTTCGGCACGTTCGCTTCTCTCGGGCTGATAAACTGCGAAATGCCGGACGCTTCAAGCCGTTTTTGTACCGTCAGCGCGTTTCCGTCTTCTCCACCGACGTTCCGTACTTCTCGAGGAATGCGTCCAGATTCTCTTCCGCCACGCTCACGCTCTCCCCGTTCGGCAGCTCCATCAGGTAATGCACGCGCTGCGTCGGCTGCTTCCGGCGTACCTCTTTTGGCAGTGTCGGCAAACTCAGCCCCTCCGGCATAGTTCTGTACTTCTTGTCCTCCATGGTTCATTCCTCCTGCGGTCGTTGTGTTGTCTGTTTGTGCTGTCTGCGCGCCCGTCAGACCCGCCCATGCTACTTTTACCGCGTCGTAGTCGCGGAACATTGGGCGGAGAAAGTCGTCGTTCGTTCCCTCGTGAATATCGCCGCCGATGTACGCCAGCAATTCTTCGCGCAGCTTATTGTACTGTGCCGCATTGGAAAGGTCGGCTTCTTCTCCGAGGTAGGCCTGTGAGATCGCGGACTGGTACTGTTGGAATTCCGGGCTTGTATAGATGAGGTTGTCCTCAACTGCTTCGACGAACGCTTCCCGTGCCGCCAAGCGCTTCCAGAGGTGGAAGGCTTCGTGTCCGGCAACTTGCTTTGCCGGCATATCCGCGTTTCGGTTGACGAGGATATTCTTCCCGTCCACCGTGACCGCTTGCCTGATCTCCCGCGTTCCGCTGATCCCGTTTAGATTCCATAGAACCGTCCCGTCTGTGATCTCGCAGTTTACTCCAAGTGCTCTGAGCTCTTCTTGAATCTGTCTGGCGCCGGTCTCATTCCCCAGAACGGACTTGTCGGGTCGGTATCCGAAGGCAATGGTGTCCCCTTCAAGGATTCCATAGCCTTCGTCAGCTGCTCTTTGCAGGAAGCTGTCTCGCGTTTCTTCTCTCGCTCGTCCATTTTCCAGTTCCTCCTTCAGCGAAAATGTTCCTTTGCCTATTGTATCGGTTTCTCCCGCGTTCTGCAATGGCGTTTGCGCGCTTTCTGCGCGCTCCTGCGGCATGGGTGCCAAATTACCCTCACCCATGCCCTGCGCGCCCTCCTGCGCCGCCGCAGGCTGTGCGGGCATGGTATTCTGCTGCTCGGCTGTCGGCGCTGCCGCTTCCCCTGCCGCCCGCTCGGCGGCAAGCCGCGCGTCCGCATTGTGAATGCCCTCTACGCCGCTGCCGATCAGACCGAGCGCGCCGCCGACGAGGAAGTCGTTCAGGATCTCCGCCGCGTCAAGCTCGCTGAGGTATTCTCCGAGGTTTTCGTGCCGCTTCTTGGTGTAGATCGTCTGCAAGGCTGGCTGCACGATGTCCTCAATAACTTCCTCGCCGCCCTCGGACAGGAACGACAGGGCGAGCCGTCCCGCCGCGTTTCCGTTCATCTTGGCGATTGCACCGTCGATGGCCTTGTCGAAGAAGCCGCCGCCGAACGCCTTCTTGAACGGGGCGGCGACGTTGCTGATCTTCTCCGTTGCAATGCTTACCGCGCCGCTCGCCGTGCCGTATAGCAGCGCCCGGTTCTGTGCGTCCAGCTGTTCCGCCGCGCTCATGCCGGGCTTGTCCGCCGCTTCCGCCGCCTCCTGCGAGTTTCCGCCGAATACGCGCAGGAACATCGGGCCGAGCGCGCTGCCGCCGCCGAGCGCCGCGTCTGCGGCCATCTGCGCGCCCGCCACGCCGACGTTGTTGAGGTACTTTCCGACCGGCGTGAGCCCTTCGTTTGCCTTTTCCATGTTGTCGGACGCGATCTTGCGCAGCTTCTGGTAGGTGTCTTGCAGCTTCTCCTGCGCGCCCCTCGTTGCGTCCTGATAGTTTTTCACCCGCTCGTCCGCAGCCTTGCTGTTGATCTCGATGAGGCGCTTGTTGCGGTCGATCAGCGTCTGCCACTGCTGGCGTTCCTCCTCCGTCTTCGCCGCCTTGAGCTTTTCGGTATAGGCGGCGATGTTCTTTTTCGAGGCCTCGATCTCTCCGCGTTCCTGGCTCGCTGCGTAGTTCAGGCCACTCGGCGCACGCAGCAGCGTGTCCGCCGCGCCGACCATGTCCGCCGCATAGCCCGCCGCCGCGCTCTTGATGATCGGCGTAATGCTCTTTTTTGTCTTGTCACCGGTGATCTCGCGCACCTCCTGCGCGTGTGTGCGATTGTAGCTCTTGCGGCCGCGCTCTTTGCTTTTCTGATCCGCCGCCGCGCGTTTCATCATCGCCTCGTCCAGCGCTTTTTGATATTCCGACTGGCTCATCGGTGCTTCCGGCTTTTTGCCGTCCGGGGGCAGCTGCGTCTGCCCCTGCCGGCTCTTGCTCGGCGTCGTCCTCTTGTCCAGTTCGTCTGCCCGTTCCGTTTCGCGGGACGGCAGCTTCACCGTATTGTCCACAGGGGACGTGCGCTGCACGTCCCCTGTTCTGACAAGACGACCATGTGCGCCGGTCGCTACGACCGCCGCCTGACTGTTCTTTTCCTCCGTTGCCGGATTGATTCTCACAAGTCGTCCCATTTAGCCCTCCTCGTAGGAATAACCATACTGCTTGAGCAATTTCTGCATTTCTGCTTTCTGCTCGCTCGTCATCATCGGCCAGGTCTTGTCGAGCGTCGAAAGGATTCGCTCGCCCTCGCCGTTCTTGAGCGACGTGTTGAAGCCAGACAGCAGCGCAATGAACGGCCCCGGTGCCATCGTCTTGCTGCTGTTCGACACGCCGCCGTTTTCCAGCCACGTCTCATAGTCCGAATACAGCCCGCTCGACGAGGTGAAGCCGAATTTCTGATAGTTTGCCTTCTGCGCGAGCCAGCTCTTGGGATTGCCGCTCTTTTTCGCCGCCTCGAAAAGGCCCTGATAGTCGAGCCCGCTTTCGTTGCCGTCGGTCGTATTCCCGCCGCTCGTCCCGCCGGACCGCCTCGTGGTCCCGCCGCTTCTGCCGCTCGTCTTCGCCGCGGCCTGCGCCGACTGCTGCTTGTAGTAGTTCTCGAGCGCCTGAATGTACTCGTTTTCGTAGCCGCTCTTGCCGATGAGTCCCGCGCTCGGCGAAACGCCTACTTGCAGCATCGCGTCGATCTGGGCGCGGCTCAGCTCCTGCGCGGCCTGCTGCTTCTCCCGCTCGCGGTCGAGCACGTCGAGATAGCGGTTGTATGTCGTCTGATCCTGCCCCTGCAAACCGCCGAGGTAGTCCTGCAAGCGGCCGTACTCGCCGAGGTAGTTGTTGTAGTCGAAGGTTCTGTCGGTGTTGAACTGGTTCAGCCGGTCGAGATACTTCGCGTAGTCCAGCTGCTCCTGCTGGTTCACCGCGTTCAGGTCGCTCAGCTTCATCTGGTAGTCCTTGAGATATCGCTCGTATGCCTGCTGATAGAGCGTCGGGATCACGTCAGAGAGCTTCGTCGCGTAGTAGTCGCCCGCCTGCGTCGCCGCGTTCACGGCGAACGAGCTCGGCCGCCCGCCGCTCGCGGCGCTTGCTTTCGCCAGCGCGTCCGCCGTTGCCCGCTCGCCTTCGCGCAGATACGTCTTTTTGTAGCTGCTGTACTGCGGATCCGTCTCCTTGCTCCACGAGAACGGATCTCGATTGAGCGCCGCGTCCAAAAGCTCCTGCTGCTTCTGCTGGAAGCGGTTTTCGTAGCTCGGCGCGCTGTCGTACTCAAACGGCTTGAACGAACCGATCTTGTCGAGCGTCTCGTCGATCTTCGGCGCGTACTTGCCGGTGCTGATGTAGCTGCTGCCGTCCGATCCGCCGGAATAGTAGCCGTAGTTCTTGCGCAGCTCGTTTGCCTGCGCGTTGATGAGCGCGCGCTGCTCCGGCGTCTGCGCGGTCGCGTACTGCTTTTTGAGATCCAGCACGCTCATGCCGAATTCCGGGTGCTGCTTTGCAAGGTCAAGGTCGTACTGCGAAAAGTATACGTCGCTGCCCGCTCTCGCCTTTTCAAAGTCGTCGTAGGTGTAAGCCATTGCTTTCTCCTTCCTCCTTTTTTTACTGCGGGCCTCTTGTCGATTTGAGCTCGCTGCCCGCGTAGTATTCGCGCGTCATCGAATAGACGCGGCACTCGCCCTTGCCCTCGATGCGAATGCGGTAGTGATCCGCGCGCCGCGGAATGATGGGCAGGTAGTAGCTGCGTTTCTTCTCCGCGCGCAGCGTCTGCCCGGCCTGCACCCACTTCCCGTCCGAATCGAATTGCAGCAGCACCTTCGCTTCCGCTCCCGCCGCCACCTCGATGCGGATCTCGATCTTGGCAATGCCTTTCTTTACGCTGTCGTAGCTCGTCGCGCGGCTCGTCCCCTTCTCCGTGAAGTCGCCGGTCTCGGCGTACCAGGTGAAGTCGCCCTCGTTTTCGCTCCCATCCGGCGCGTCCAGAATGTTGCCCGTCATCTCGATCTCGCCCCCGGCCGTCAGGAAATAGGTGTTTCCCTCGTGCCGGCAGAAGTGTGTCGCGTGCGTCTCGTCCTCGATGTGCCACATGCCCTTTCGCGTGTCGTAGACGTAGAGCTTCCACTCTCCGCTCTCGTCCTGCGCGCTCAGGTAGTATTTGAGGCCGTCGCTGCCCGCGCGCCCGTTCTTGAGCCGCGTCTGCCCGAAGGCGTCGTGCAGGCTCTGCGGAATGCCGCCGGAGTAGATCATCACGCCCGAGGACGAGAGATACAGCAGCCGCTCGCCCGCGATGGCGAGGCTCCCGCCGCTGCCCTTCTGCACGCCGAGCGTCGCGCTGCCCATCACCTCATAGTTCGACGGCAGGCTGCCGTACACCTTGTAGATGTGATCCTCCTTGAAGAACACCGGATACCCGAGGAAGCTCACGCAGCCCGTGAAATCCCCCGCGCTGCCCGTGTCCGCGGCGTAGCTGTCGGTGTCCAGCCCCTCGTATACGTTCCAGTTGAAGGGATCTCCGAGCTTGCTCGCGTAGATCGTCCGGCCGTCGCAGCCCCACAGCCGGTTTTCGTTCTCGCATAGATAGTTTAGATCCGGCACCGTGCGTCGAACCGTCAAGTTTCCGCTCTCGGTGTATTCCGTCGTCCCCTCGCTGCCGTCCAGCTTGAAGACGTTTTCATAGAAGTAGAGCTTGTCCCCGTCGATCTCTCGAATGACGGGCGTTTTGTTGTTCTCCGGGTGTTTCGTGCAGCCTGAGATCGTCACCGCGTCGCCGGGCTTAAAGTAGTCCGACCACCTGACATTCGCGCAGCGGATCGTGTTTGCCTCCGCCGCCTCTTCAAAGAGCTTCCCGTTCGTAAAGGTGAGGCTCGCGCCGCTCCACATGCTTTCGAGGCTGCCGAACTCGCCCGAAACGGTGTTGTAGTACTTCTTGTCCGGCAGGATCACGATGTAGGCGCCGATGGCGGCGAAGCGCTTCTCTCCCGCCGTCACCGTCCCCTTCTTCTCGCCGCCGTAGTAGAAGCCCGTTCCGTCCACCCATGCGAGCGCGTCCCAGGCGAAGAGCCCGCCGCCGCTCGTGAGCTTGCGTGTCTTCTTCCGCTTTGGCCGCGTCGCCAGCAGCGGGTAGTAGTCGCTCGTCAGGTTGCGCATGTCCCACAGCCCGCCGTCTGCCGCGCCGAGGTTGTGGTCAAGGCCGTAAAATTGCAGCTGCCCGCGCTTGCCGATGCCGTCGGCATACGGTGTTTCAGGCAGTCTCATTTTTGGCCGCTCCTTTCGCTTCGCCCGGCGCGTCGCCCTTCTCTCCCACCGGCGGCTCCGTCGCGTCGCAGATGGCCATGATGTTGCGCAGCGCCTGCCGCGCCGCCGCCACCACGTCCACGCCGTCGCCGCTCACGTTCAGCATGCTGATGAGCTGCATCGCGTGCGCCGCTTCCTGCTTGATCTTTTCGTTCATGCTGTCCCCTCCAATCGTTTTAGCCTCTTCTCCTGCTCGCGTACCTTCGCCCACAGGATCGGAATGAATTCGCTGTACCGCAGGAAATACGTTTCGCTGCCGTCCTCGCGTTTGGCAGCGGCCCAGCCCGCGAATTCCTGCGAGTCAATGCCGCACGCGCGCATGGCGTCCTCTACCTCCTGCGCGATGAATCCGGTGTGAAAGCGCCCGCTCGTGCCGCTGTTCAGCTTGTAGCGCTTCGGCTCGACGAGCTCAAACATGCGCACGTACTTCTCCGGCAGCGCCTCGATGCTGTTCTTGATGTTCCTGTCCGAGCCGTTCAGCGTGTCCGTACTGCAATAGATCGCGTCCCACACGAAATTCCGGCTGCCGAGGTTATAGAGTGCGTCCGCGTTCGGAATGACGTCGCCCTTGATCTGCACCTCCTGCGAGTATCCGTCCACCTCGATGGAAGCGTAGTACGTCCGGTTCTGTCGGTCCCAGCGCGAGCCGATGAACACGCTGCCGTCGTTTCCGCCGAGCTCAATCGCGTCCGAGTCGATCTCGATCTTCGTGTCCGCCGAGCTTGCATAGGTCGAGAAGATGGTTCCGCAGTCGTTTCCGTCGTCGTCCAGAATGTCGATCGTGCCGCCTTGCAGCTTTTTCGCCGTCAGCGTGCCGTACACATTGACGGCGTCCACGTAGAGGTCGACCGAGCCGGTGCTTGCCAGCACCGCGCCGTTGTATTTGAGCTTGAATACTGTTCCGCTCGTATCGCTGAACGCCGAGAGCGTGATCCCGTCAAGGCTCTGGTCGATGAGCGTCTGCGCCTCCGATGTTCCGATCTTCCCGCTCACCTGCGTGCGTATGCCGTTTACGTCCGCCGTCAGATTCGTGATGCTGCCCTCGTTG
>Ga0129314_1001624_pt1 | contig 14878 bp, 9 predicted proteins | sample O1111metagenome_FD_94431 | JGI IMG/M metagenome (GOLD analysis project Ga0129314, IMG submission 94431) | Orangutan individual fecal microbial communities from fecal samples from Wisconsin, USA - O1111 metagenome | ecosystem: Host-associated > Mammals > Digestive system > Large intestine > Fecal...
CCGAAGGAAAGCACGTCCACATTCAGAATTCCGCCGCACTCTCCTGCCGCCAGAACCATTTCCTTCTGCGTCTGCATCGTGTACTGATCCGGCACAACCACCAGAAAATTCACAGAAAAATCCTGCCGCGCCAGTGCGTCCCGCGCGTACTGCGTCACCCGCTTATGAAGCTCACTGCTTTTTCCGGCACCGGAAGCACCCAGACAGAATCGATAACCCATGGCATCCTCTCCCGGCCGCAGTCCTCTGCTCTGCGGCCCTGTTCATATCTCTTTATCTTATCGCAGATCCCGCCGTCCTGCACGAATTGTCCGATCAAAAAAGCGTCCCCTGATCTGCACACTGTGCAAACCAGGAAACGCTCTGTTTTTCGTTTCTTCCCCGCAAACCGGTGCAGCTTTCGTGCCCGGACGGCTTTTTTATGCCTTGCGGTTTTTCTTATGCCTTGCGGTTCTTCTTATACCTTGCAGATTTTCTTATGCCTTGCGGTTCTTCTCTGCTTCGTCAGCGAAATTCTCGCCCTGATGAATCTGAAGGTCCACACCGGTTGCGTTAGGGCCTTCCTCCTCGAAGTTGTAATCCTTACCGGGCAGAATCGCATTCAGCAGGATACCAACGAGAGATCCGGTTGCAAGACCGGAGAAGCTGACTGCGCCAAAGGTGATGGCACCTGCAGCGGAGTAATTGATACCGATGGACAGCACCAGGATCAGGGCTGCGATCAGAACGTTGCGGCTCTTGGAGAAATCAACATGGGTCTCAACCAGGTTCCGGACTCCGACTGCGGAAATCATTCCGTAAAGGACCAGAGAAATGCCGCCGATTGTTGCGGAGGGCATAACCTCAATGATTGCTGCGAATTTCGGGCAGAAGGAAAGCACTGCCGCAATGACTGCTGCCAGACGAATGATTGCCGGATCGAAAACCTTGGTCAGTGTCAGAACACCGGTGTTCTCACCATAGGTTGTGTTTGCCGGAGCTCCGAACAGAGAAGCCAGTGTGGTTGCAAGACCATCGCCGCACAGAGTTCTGTGAAGTCCGGGATCCTTGATATAGTTCTTTCCGACGGTGGAGGAGATGGCGGAAATATCACCGATGTGCTCCATCATCGTAGCAAACGCGATCGGAACAATTGTAACAACGGAAGCAAACAGCAGACCGCCGTCCAGCTTTCCGCTGGTGAAGATTGAGAATACCGTATTCTCATAGTGAATCGGGAAGCCGATCCATGCTGCCTCGCGAACCGGTGTAAAGTCGATGTTTCCGGTAACTGCCGCAACAAAATAGGATGCAATAACACCAAGAAGGATCGGGATGATCTTGACCATTCCCTTCCCCCAGATGTTGCAGACAATAACCACAACGATGGCAACCAGTGCAATCAGCCAGTTGGTTTCACAGTTTGTGATCGCCGACTGGGAAAGATTCAGTCCGATGGCAATGATGATCGGTCCGGTGACAACCGGAGGGAAGAACTTCATAACCTTGTTCGCCCCGAATACCCGGAACAGACCTGCCAGAACCAGATAGACCAGACCTGCGCAGGCAACGCCGAAGCATGCATACGGCAGGAGCGGGCTTGCGCTTCCGTCCGCATTCAAAGGAGCGATGGCTGCATATCCGCCAAGAAACGCAAAGGATGATCCCAGGAAAGCAGGAACCTTACGCTTCGTAAGGAAATGGAACAGAAGTGTTCCAAGACCAGCAAACAGCAGTGTGCTGGAAACGTCCAGGCCCGTCAGAAGCGGTACCAGAACGGTTGCGCCGAACATTGCGAACACATGCTGAAAGCCAAGGATTGCAATCTTTGGTGCTCCCAGCGAGGATGCGTCGTAAATCGGCTGATCTCCGACTACAATTTTCTTCTTTGTATCACTCATATTTCTCCCTCTACCCGTTACTCAGTAACAGGATTTCATAACAAGGGCCGGGGAAGAACCATTCTTCCCTGGCCTTTGGAATGCCCTCATATAAAACTGAAAATTACGCCTCATCGTCGAAAAACTGCTCGACCTTCGGTGCTTCACTCTCTGCAGACGCTTCTGCCGGCTTTACGGTCTCCTCCGAAACAGGTGCCTCTTCCTTTTCTTCCGCCGACTTTACGGCCTCTGCCGAAACAGGTGCCTCTTCCTTCCCTTCTGCCTTGGCCGCCTCTGCTGCCTCGTCGTAAAGTGCTCCCTCCTCGTTCTTCTCACGGAGGATCTCACGGATCTTTGTAGCCGAATCCTTTACGGTCTTACCAACCTCGGTTGCAGCAGCCTCCACGGTGTTCAAAACTTCCTCTCCCTTAGGGCCGACCGCTTCCTTCATCCGGTCCACTGCCTGCTGCGATCCATGCTGAATCGTTGTGTAAGCTCGATTGGCCGCCTGCTTGATCGTCTCCGCGGTCACGTCAAAATCATCCTCTTCAAAATCCTCTTCGGCCTCTGCCTCCTCATCGGAAGGAGCGCCCTCGAGCTTCTCAATGTCCTCCAGATCGGAATCCATATAATCCTCATCCTCTTCCACCTTCGTCAGATAGCTGTATAACCCATACGCAGCTGCCCCAACCAGAGCGGTTCCGAAAATAAGCTTACTGATTTTCCCCATTTCAAACCTCCACGCATAAAAACACGATAAGCCACCTGTGGCTTATCCTCCATCGCAACGGTTCTGCTTTGTTGACATTTGTACCAGTGTATACCACCTTTGTATAAAAAGGAAGTAATTCTTTAACGAAATTGCTGTTACTTTGTCACCAGATCCAGAAGACGCTGGTAGCTATCCACCACATCATAGACAACCTCGCCATTACTGATTGCCTTGAAATGTTCCCTTGCACAGTGAATTTTCGATTCCTCAATGAGGCGCAGCTGCATGGAATTCATGGATCCCTTTGTTTCAGCCACAAAATAGATATGCTTTACCGTGCCTTCATAAAAAGCAATCGCCCAATCGGGGTTATAGTGCCCCACCGGCGTAGAAATATAAAAACCATCCGGAAGCTTCACATATACCGCAACATTCGTATTTGTATCCAGCTCTGCAGCAAACTTCTTCTCATTGCTGGAGTCATATATGATGTGGTCGTACAGATGCTTCTTTGCCTTCATTGCATTCACACCAAGACGGCCTTTGATGGTCGGATCCGTGAATACATCCGTACCATAATGATCATCCATCACATCATAGGTAATATGCTCGATAATTGCCGTTGCCTTTTCATCATTGATAAGAGTCGCAGCCTTGATAATAAATTCCTCCGGGTTATCCTTGAACTGCTGAAACACGCTCGGCTGAATACCCTTTAAAATTTGTACGACCGTTTTACGCGTGAGTCCTGTTTCCTCCACGATCTTGCCGATCAGGTCATACTTCACGTTTGTGCTGGCGGTGATAGTGCGGCCATAACTTGCAGATTCTTCCTTCACAAAGGAGTCTCCGCTTATCAGTTCGTCCTTCGATTTGATCTCATCCATGGTTCCGGTTTCCACCTTGAAGAAGATTTTCGAGACACGAAGCTTGCGATCCAAGGACTGGATAGCCTTGCGGATCAGTTCATCGGTATCAAAATCAACCACATAGGCCGATTTTGCATTAATCTTTGCCCACAAAGCCTTGAATTCCGGCATAGCAAGCTTGCTCTCATCCACGTGCAGCTCCACATTGTTGCTGCGGGCATTCTCCGGCATCATGGACTTACCGTCGTAGATAGAATCGAGAATTTCAATGACAGAAGCCGAAGAGTCCGCCACTTCTTCTGCAACCTTGATTTCATTGTTTGCCTTGTCGGTATAGTATTTATCCGTGAGTATGCCCTTTTTGTCGATATATCTGTTTACAATCAGGTCATAATAAATGGCACGCGCAGTATCCTGATCAACAACCTGCTCATTGCCTTTATCATCCTTAATCACCTTACCCACAAACAGATCCGCCGTAACCGCACGGGGACGATCTGCCACAGCTTCAGCAATTTCCGTCTGCAATCCCTTTGCGAAGCTGTCATAGCTCTCGCTGGCGATGACGGTCAGCACATTGACATTCTGCACATCTTCGCCAAGTACATTGGCATCCATTCGCTCGCCGTCCTGATTGACACAGAGACGTAAGCCGCGTCCAACCTCCTGACGCTTACGCACCTCGCTGCTGCTCTGCTTCAGAGTGCAAATCTGGAACACATTCGGATTATCCCAGCCTTCCCGTAATGCTGAGTGGGAGAAAATAAACCGAACCGGAGAACGCTTCGGATCACGGTCAAGCAACAGCTCCTTGTTCTTCATGATCAGTTCGTAAGCATCCACATCATCCGTTGTAGTTTCCTTACGCCCCACCTTGGAGTCAATCATCTTTCCCTTCTTGTCGATAGAAAAGTATCCGGCATGGGTCTTCTCGGCGGGAATTGCCTGCAAATACTTCAGATACTCGGCCTCTCCATCACCCGATCCAATGTTAAGCTGCATATTACTGATGATGTCGTTATACTCTTCCACAAACATCCGGGCATAGATACCGTCAGACGGCTGACCGGTGGCCTCATCATATTCTCTGTACTTCTTAACCTCGTCGATGAAGAACAATGACAGCACCTTGATGCCCTTATAAAACAGCTCGCGTTCCCTCTGAATATGAGACAAAATCGTCTCTCTGATTTGAATGCGGCGCAGCTCATCTTCACTGATCTTGCCAATCACATCACCGGAATAGATTTTAATTCCGTTTAGGAATTCCACAGAATCATCGCGGCCGTCGATTCCGGATACCACAAAGCCCTGCTTATACTCCTCCATATTTCCTGAATTGTCATACAGATTGAATCCTTCGGAAACCGTCCGGGTAACCTTGCGAATACCACTCGTCCCCTTATAGTCAAATTGAATCGTTGCCGTTGGTGCCGCCTTGGAAAGATTGATACTCTCCAGATAGACATAGCTTTCCGTTGCCGTGCTTCCGGATTCTGTGATGCCCTTTACTGCGATTTTCTTTACCAGCCGCTTGTTATACGCTTCCATGGCATCCAGGCGATAAACCATGTTGTAAATACTGTCGCTCTTATGGGTTGCGGAATAGCGCAGGGTCAGCAGTGGATTGAACTGCTTCAGGTTCTCCTTGGTCTGCTTGCCCTCCACGGACTGAGGTTCATCAATGATCAGAATCGGATTCGTTCTGGCAATGATGTCAATCGGCCTGCGGGAGCGAAACTCATCCAACTTCATGCTGATACGTCTCGCATCTTTTCCCTTGGCATTGAATGCCTGAGAGTTGATAATCATGGCGCAGATGGAGTTATCCGATGCAAAACGGTCAATCTCCGTCAACTGGGCAGAGTTATAAATGAAGAATCGCACCTTCTTGCCATATTCCTCCGCAAAGTGCTCCTGCGTTACCTGAAAGGTTTTGTAGACACCCTCTCGGATGGCAATGCTCGGCACGACCACAATGAATTTGCCCCAACCGTAATGCTTGTTCAGCTCATACATGGTCTTAATGTAAGTATAGGTTTTGCCAACACCAGTCTCCATCTCAATGGTCAGGTTAAAGCGTCCCTCCAGCCTCGCAGAAGGCTTCAGCTGATTTGTCCGCTGTACTTTCTGCAGATTTTCAAGAATGACAGGATCAGATAGCTCCGGCACAATCCTGTGATTGCTCCAGCCGGTGAAATCCTCATCCTCGGTCAATGTCTGCTGGTAATAACCACCACCTTTGTCCATCATGTAGGAGGGAGTCAGATAAGGCTGTCCGGCAAAGACATCCACCACGGCTTTTGCAGCATCAGCCTGAAATTTCTGATGCTTAAATCGTAGTCTCATCGCCTTCGCCTCCTGTTTCTTCTGTAATCCACTCTTCCAGCTTCTTTTGCAACAGCTTTTTATTCGGCAAATATAAGCTGTACTCTGCTGCAAAAATATTACTGTTTTCCGGAAGCGTCATCCGCACAACTGCATCGTTTTTCTCTCTGCAAAGTAAGATACCAATCGTAGGATTCTCATCTGGAAGCTTCTGGTAACGATCATAGTAATTGACATACATTTGCATCTGTCCCAAATCCTGATGAGTGAGTTTGTCAATTTTCAAGTCAATCAGCACGTAGCAACGCAACAGGCGATTGTAAAAAACAAGATCCACATAGAAGTTTTCTTCGTCATAACTGAATCGTTTCTGCCGTGCTTCGAACAGATACCCCTTCCCCAATTCGAGAAGGAACTTTTGCAGCTTATCAATAATTGCCGACTCAAGATTCGTCTCAGAAAACTTTTCCGACTCTTCCAGTCCGAGAAACTCAAGAACCGTTGGCTGTTTGACAATATCAGCCGGTTTTTCAATCACGTTGCCTTCCTGCGCCAGGCGCATCACTCTATCCTTATCCCGACTGAGTGCCAGCCGCTCATATAGACTGGAATTATACTGCCGCTGCAATGTTCGCAGGCTCCATGCCGATTTTGTGGCTTCTATCTCATAAAATCTGCGCTCATCCAGGTTTCTGATACGCATGAGCTGTAAATAATGTGACCATGACAGGGTAAACGGAACATCTTCGCCAGAAATCCGAAACAATGTATCGGATTTCTCTTTTATGAATTTCCGAAACAGTGTTTCGGAAATTCGTCCCTGATAATTCAAATAAAACTTCCTTGCATTTTCAAGCGTATCAACAGAAAATCCTTTACCAAACTCTGCATTTAATGCGTCAGAAAGTGTCTGGATCACCTTTTTGCCATAACCAGCACGTTGCTCACCTGACTGCTGTTCCTCAACAATCCAATAGCCAAGCCCATAATATGTCATGAGCTGCGTATAGTTGATCTGGTTTGAAGCATATTTTCTGGCATAGCGAATCAGCTCTATGGAATTTCTGCATAGAGTATCCATTTTATCAACTGTAAGGTCCGAGCTTTTCACTACCAATTTGTTCTTCATCTCTGGACCCTCCTTACAGCACTTTCACGGAAGTATCCGGTGCAAGCTCTTTGAAAATCTGGGTCACATTAATTTTGGCCGGGCTGCCCGCAAAACTGCTGTCGCGGAACACGGCGCGCAGCGGTTTACGTTTTGCAATTGTCTTAATCACACTGTCAGGGATATTCTCGTCAAAGCAGGCAATCAGGTCACCATCATTATAGTTATGTACCGTGCAGCCTTCGATACTTTCAGACTGATACGGCAACGACAGCGGCAAGCCCCACTCCAGAAGGCACCCAAACAGAAGGTCAAGATCGGTACGATCTTCCTTGATGTTGCTCTCCAGCAGATCAAGGACATTCTGCTCGTAATCCGCAGGTGCATAATACACGTCCTTCATGTTGGTATCGTCCCGCTTGAAAACACGGAACCCGCCATCGAATTTCGCATCCGGGTGCTCCTCGGCAATCTTCTTTGCCGCACGGCGAATACGTTCCTTGCCGATTTCGCAGATGTTAGAGTAACCGGCCTTGTACGCCTCACTTTTTTCGTCACATGTTTCCGGTAACTGCACCATTATAAATTTGCGATGTCCTCCGTCTTCGGCGTTCCTACTCATAACAGCATGAGCTGTCGATGCAGATCCTGAAAAAAAATCAAGTACAATTGAGTCTTCTTTCAAATTGGCTAGAGTAAGAAGTCTCTGCATCAAACGTTGTGGTTTAGGTCCGCTAAAAAAACCTCCATCCAACAATTTTGATACTTCCTGTGCTCCCTCTTGACTGTGACCTACATCCTTAAAAAACATAATTGAGGTCGGAGCCATTCCATCATGTTTTAAATCAGTAAGAAATCTCTTTATTCTAGGGACACCATTTCCATCTGGGCCAAACCAAATTCTATTATCTTGGAGTCTCTCCAAAAAAGCTTTTTTGGAGAGACTCCAGCAGCGACCTGCTGGAGGCTCTATTACTCGCCCCGAAGGGGCGGTAATAGGATAATCGCATTCGGCATTATACGTTTTCACAGAAATATCGCTTGACATCCATACACCACGAGGATCCTTGTCCGGATTAGAATAACGAGCATTGGCTTCCTCAGTTCTCGGTAATCTCCCAATAGTAAAACAAGTTATATCTTTTGCAAACATGAGAACATAATCATGGCTATTTGATATAAAACGCGCATCGTTTTTGGGTGAAAAGGCACGTTCCCACACCAGTTGTGCCACGAAGTTCTGCCCACCAAACACCTCACTGCAACATTTTTTCAAATTTTCCTGCTCATTGTCATCAATGCTGATAAAGATAACCCCATCATCAGTAAGCAGGTTCCTCGCCAACATCAGCCGCGAATAAATCATACTGCACCAGTCAGAATGAAACCGTCCATTGGTGTCCGTGTTCTTGAACATGCGATTGCCGTCTTCATCATACACGCCACTATCTTCACTATAGTCTGCGGAGGACTGCTTAAAATCATCCCGATAGATGAAGTCGTTACCCGTGTTGTACGGTGGATCAATGTAGATCATCTTCACCTTGCCAAGATAGCTTTCCTGCAACAGCTTCAGGACTTCCAGATTGTCACCCTCGATATAGAGATTTTCTGTATTATCCCAATTAACACCCGCAGTGCTGCAATATGGATTTCCGTCACTATCTTCACCTGTCGGAACCGTCTCATCCTTCATAACTGGACGCAATGTCTTACGGATCGGCTTATTAGCCTCAACAATAGCCTCCTTTTTTCCCACCCAGGCAAATTCATAGGCTTCATCGCCCTCAATTACATCGCTGGACAGCATTTGTCGCAGCAAGTCAAAATTAATGGCCTTCTTCGGCTTACCGTTTTCATCCTTCGTTTCTGTAATGCAGTTCGGAAATAAAGTCCCGATTTTCTCTATATTCTGTGCGGTCATATCAGTGGATTCCATACGCATCTTATCCATTAGTTGTTTCCTCCTCTAATGGCTTTAATCTCAGCAAAAAGTCAGTAAACAAGATTGCGTTCAACGCTGCTTTTCTTGTTGGGTATTTATCATAAAAGCTGTGTGCTGCACTATTTCTCCCTGGCACATCCACAATCGTATCTTCCGGAGAATTACAGTTATACATGATAAAGTCATCATAGTACGACTTAAATATCTCCAAATAATTATTTTGCTTAGTAATTTCCGTGAGATATTTTTTTGTCTTTTTTATATTTTTTCGCCCAGTATCATGAGCTTTGTTATATATAATTCCTTCCCACTGAGTGCTTAAAACAATAACTGTAATAGCGTACTCTTTCCGATGGTATGCTTGGACAGTTTGATGAAGAATTCTCATTAAATGTTCTGGCACATCAAGTCCTCTCCATTCTTTTTTCATGCTTTCAATGATAGGTTTTGTATAGTATCCATAGATCACACTGTCAATCTTTTTTACACGATTTTTGCTTTTGCGCGTACTTCCAACCACATCAATTACATCGAATGCCAGCTTTATATCGGCGCACCAAATAGAGCCAGGAAACCAATGCGCATCATACATTTCAGAGAGGCATACCTCTTTTATTTTTTCTGGGTTAATTTCCGGTATTGAGAAACTTTGCAGGCATGTAAAGAGTGGTGAAAAATCTAAAGATTGAATCCACTTAATCACTGGGGAATCATATATCGCAGCAATAGAATCGTACATCCTTTGTGCCGCCAATACGCTTGTTCTCAACGCTTCACTTTCTATCAAAGACTTTAAACCTATACCAATCGGACTATTGTTAAAATCAATATAGAGCTGTGGTATAGTTGCAAAACTACGAATCATTTGTTCCACAGCCGAACTATCAATTGCATTACGCAGATTATACTGAGCTGCATCAATTGTTTCCGTAATCTTTGCTATGTTGCACAATATTTCCTGCATTCTCTGTCTAGCCTCTGACTGTTGAAATAAAGGCTGATAAGCAGAATATAATTTGTTACTCATTTCGTTACTCTTCAGTAACGACGACGGTAATACTGTTACTGATTCTTCTTTAGCTTCTTTTTTCAAAGACTCATTATCCCTTAATTCATCGTTCGTATCACTCAAAGAAGTTTCTCCTATTCTATCCTCATCTTTTTTATCTCCGCCTTCAGTTCCATCTTCCGATTGAGTTGTTTTTCCTTTTTCATTCTTGCTTCTAACGCAGCAATCCGCTTCTCGATCTGCTCCCGTCGCTTCTGCCATTCAACGCTATCCTTCAGCGTTGTGTTTTCGTTGCCGGTAAGCAGGTCTCCTGCAATCTGCCTGATGAAATTCTCATATATTGCATCTATCGTCAGGCCTTCCAGATGCAGTGGCAATTCTTTCTCTGTAAGCCATTCTGTGCGATAATAGCAATCAACCTTAAAAACTGCCTTGCCAGAACCGGCTTCCTCCTTATATCCCATGACCGCCTGATATTTCCCGTCGTATTCCAACAAATACAGAATGTGATACGGTATCTCCCGGTCTATCAGACGAAGGACATTTTCATCAAGGTCAGGTGAAGTAAGCCGTATCTCAAACACCTCAATCTCTGTGACCAGCTCGCCGGATGCAAGATTCAGTGTGGTTGTTGCCAGCTTATTGCGCCAATAAATAACTCTGATCTGGTCTGCAAATGCTTTCTTAATAACCGGCTTAAGGAATAGATTCTCATAAAACTTCTGCTTGGGAATCCTTTTGTTAAATTCCGTCGTCTTTGGCAATCCCAGCAAGGCTCACACCTCCTCACGCAAAATCATTTGATTACCAGAAAACAAATCAGCTCAAAGTCATCCAATCCGGACACGGCGCTCATCAACGCAGAGGTACCTCCGGCCGAAAATAAACTGTCGATATCACTTTTTTCTTTCACAGCAATGATGGAATTGATTGCCTCACTCAACAGCTCCGACATGTCCGCCATATTGCGTCCATCGTCTGTCTCACGATTAAAGCGCTCATATACTTCCGGTAAGGGTTTGCTTTTTCCACGACAAAGCAAACGTATATCGTCCAGCAGCTTCTTCGGATTCAGATAATCGCAGATGATTTCTCCGTTCGTACTGATATAAACCATGTAAAACGGATGGATCCGGTTGCGATTGTCCACATTAACGCTGTTGTTGATGTTTTTCAGAATGAAAATGACACCTTCCGGCAGCTCCTCCGTAGCAGGCACAACCGCATGAAGTCCGCGTGGCTTCTTATCCATATCTCCGTTGTGTTTCATGTAGTCCAACAGATCGAGGCGAAATTCGTTCAAGCCCAGGTCCATGATGGAGATGCCATCGGACATATCCTCGATGTCCACGACCTCTTCCTGGAGGCGCTTAAGCTGTGCCTTGCGATATTCCAGATCCCCATGCTCTTCCGGATTGATCAGATCATCGTCACCGGTAGAGGTCATGACGGTTATCTTCATGCGAGTCTCCACGCGGGATTTCAGATTGATATAATCATCCAGCGTCAGGTCCGGCCAGAAGTTCACCAGCTGAATGACCTGATTTTGGCTTCCAATACGATCGATGCGCCCGAAACGCTGAATGATACGAACCGGATTCCAGTGAATGTCGTAATTGACGAGATAATCGCAGTCCTGAAGGTTCTGGCCTTCTGAAATACAATCGGTGGCGATCAGAATGTCAATTTCGTCCCTGCTGTTCGGCATCAGTACATTGCGGCTTTTAGAGACGGGCGAAAAGCATGTCAGCACATTGTTCAGTGTTGCCTGAAATCCCTTAATTGTCGTGCGTCCATCAATGGTACCCGTAATAACCGCTGTGTTGAGTCCATACTTATCCTTCATGTACACGCTCACATGGTCATATAGATACTCTGCTGTATCCGAGAATGCAGAGAATATGAGCACCTTTTTATTATGCGGATTGATGGGTTTCGTAATCTTCTCATCCAACAGACGCAGCAGCTCTTGCAGCTTCGTATCATGCTCCGGTGTAATATCAGCCACCATCAGCGTCAAAAGTTCCAATACCTCAGCATCCTTCTGCAATTCCTCGCGCCAGCTCTTCCAGTCCATATCCGCAAGCTCAATTTTGACCTTCCTGCCCACCGTAAAGAACTCTGTATTCTCGTCATCCATATCCCATTCATCACTGTTTTCCTCATACATTGGGATATCCACCGAGCCATAGTTTTCAAAGCGATTGATTGCGTCAATCGTATCGTCTATCAGTTCTTTGATGCGCGTCAGCGTCAGCTGAAATGAATTGACGGAGCTTTCCAGACGCTTCAGGAGATTAATACTCATAAGGCGCTGAATGCCGCGCTCACGTCCGGTCTGAGTCAGATTCTCACCCTTGTTGTGAGTGAGATCTTTGTATTTTTGCAGTTTACTCGGAAAGATGTAATTCGATGGCGTATACACGCACAGAGTTAACTGCATCAGTTGCTCATAGATTTCGTTATAGTTGATGGCATTTCCCAAATCCGTAAGACTCGGACGAAGTGAGATAGGCTTTAATCTCTCCGGAAACTTTCCGATTTCTTTTGTGTCATAGTACTTTTCAATATGCTTACGCGACCGGGCAATGGTCACGCTGTCCAACAGTTCAAAGAAATCGAAATCCAGAGTACGCAGAAGTGCATCCGTTGTACGCTGTTCCTGATCCAGCTTACTCCACGCATTGAAGGCCTTCTGCGCCTGCTTGAAGATATCTTCAAGGCTTTTTGTCGTATTCAGTCGTTCGTCCAGAGTTTCGGAATTTCCTTCATAGGCTATGGCAAGCTGATTCTTCAAATCAACAAATCGGTTGTTGACCGGCGTTGCGGATAGCATCAGCACTTTCGTTTTTACCCCTGCGCGGATGACCTTCTCCATCAGTTTCTGATAGCGGTTCTCCTGCGTGTTGCTGTGTGTGCCGATACCATTACGGAAGTTATGGGATTCGTCAATGACGATGAGATCATAGTTTCCCCAGTTGAGACGACTCAAGTCGAGTCCATTGGACATGCCGCCATTACGGGACAGATCGGTATGGAACAACACATCATAATTCAGGCGATCTGCAGCGATAGGATTATTAACGTAGTTATCCTTATAGGTATTCCAATTCTCCGCCAGCTTTTTGGGACAGAGAACAAGGACAGATTTGTTGCGGTTTTCATAATATTTCACAACAGCCAGTGCCGTGAAGGTTTTGCCAAGACCTACGCTGTCCGCAAGAATACAACCGTTGTATTTTTCAAGCTTATTGATGATAGCAAGCACGGCATCCCGCTGAAAATCGTAAAGCATGCCCCAGATTTTACTTTGCTTAAAACCGGTTGCTTCATTAGGAAGGACATCCTCGGAAATATCATCCAGAAACTCACTGAAGACATGGTACAAGGTCATGAAATAGATAAATTCCGGGGAATTCTCCGCATAGACTGTGCTGATATTCTCAATCACTACGTCAGTGACATCCTGCATTTTCTCACGGTCATTCCACAGCTGATCGAACAGCTGCATATACTGTCGGGAAAACGGGGCTTCCATGCAGTTGACCATGTTGTAGGTATTATTGCCGCGCTCGCAGCCAATATCCACCGTAGTAAATCCGGTCATCGGCATATAAGCAGTCTGTACATGCCCGGCATCGACGGTCATAAATCCCGTCATATTTTCTCCCGTCGTATTCGACTTAAATTTGGCTTTTCTGCGAATCCAGTCCGCGCATTCCTTCGCAATAGCACGCTGAGTCATCTCGTTGCGGAGCTTGATCTCAAATTCCGTACCATACAAACTGGTTTCTCTGGAAAGACGGGGAATATAGAACTCTCGCTTCTGCTTCTGCGTCTTCTCTTTTACAAAAGTTGGTGATGTGAAAATAAAGCGGAATTCCTCGACGGATTCCAGTTGCTTTTTCAACTCCTGATATGCATACATGGAAAAGCAGGCTGCTGCAATTGACACTCTGCTCCCACGTTTTATCTCCACTCGCAGATCATCACGAACGGTATTGCTGACATTATCGAGTATCTTCACGTCCTGTACCCACCCATCTTAGTCTTGCATTCTTACTCCGTCTGCGATGCGTTCTCGTAAAATGGATCATCCGGAAAGAATTCGACGACATCGCCTGCACTGCAATCAAGAGCAAGACATATCTTTCCGATCAGTTCAACAGAAACCGGCTCATTACGTCCCATTTTTACAATTGTACTGGCACTGATTCCTGCCTTTTCACGCAGTTCTTTTTTCTTCATGTTCTTATCAATGAGAAGCTTAAACAGCTTATTGTAGGAGATTCTCATAGTCCTTTCGCCTCGCCGCGTCTTATATCTTCAAACTAAGATAATACAGGCTAAATTATAGCATTCTTTAATCTCTCCACAAAGAGACAACTCGTTCATATAAAATCTTTTTCTTTCTTTTACGCGCTGTCACTTCATGATCAGAAAATTCTCTGATCACCCAAACATTAAAACCAGGGACGCATATTGTTCAACGTCTATCAGTTCTCCACTCTGTATTGAGCAGATATATTATTGTGCATAAATTTATTTTGTGTTAGTCTAATTGATAGACTGATTCAGTCAATTTCAATGGATACCGGGAACTCCTCCCGGACTTTTCACAGAGGAAGCATCCGAAGCGGCATGAATGAGAAATTCTACGATCTGAAAAAGGAAAAACAGGACCGCATGATCAATGCAGGCCTTCGCATTTTCGCGCTGAACGGGTATCACCATGCCAGCACGGATGAAATTGTGAAGGAAGCAAAGATCAGCAAGGGACTTCTGTTCCACTACTTCGGCAGCAAGGCCGGCTATTACGGCTTCCTGTACAGCTATGTCTCACGCTATGTCATTCTCGAACTTCGCAGCGCAATCCGCGAGCCCGGCATCGACTTCTGGGAGCTGCAGAGCCAGATTCTGGAAACAGAAAGCCGCCTGATGGAGCAGTATCCTGCTGTTTTCCTGTTCTTCGAATCTGTGAAAATGGAAGATGACAGCGAAGGTCTGTCCGTTCTTGAAGAGCTCGATGCCACGGTTCCGGACATCTA
>Ga0129314_1001625_pt1 | contig 14877 bp, 15 predicted proteins | sample O1111metagenome_FD_94431 | JGI IMG/M metagenome (GOLD analysis project Ga0129314, IMG submission 94431) | Orangutan individual fecal microbial communities from fecal samples from Wisconsin, USA - O1111 metagenome | ecosystem: Host-associated > Mammals > Digestive system > Large intestine > Fecal...
GTCTCCGTCCTCCACCGCACGGGTGGTCATGGACGCGGCATCCGAGCCGGCGTTGGGCTCGGTGAGGCCAAAGGCGATCAAGCTCTCGCCGGCGGCCACGCCGGGCAGGTACTTCTCCTTCTGCTCCGGGGTGCCGGAGATGACGATGGGGGCAGTGGACAGGGAGTTGGCCGAAGAGATGAAGATCGTAGCACTTCCTAGACCGCTGCGTGGACCACGTGCTGGTGTTCAACCGGACGGGGATGGAGGTGCAGAAGGGGAATTTCTCCTCCTGGTGGGAGAACAAGGCACGGCGGGACCAGTTCGAGCGGGCGGAGCAGGCCCGGCTGAAAAAGGACATCCGCCGCCTGGACGAGGCGGCCCGCCGAGCCGCCGGGTGGTCCAACACGGTGGAAAGGACCAAGAAGGGGACCAAAAACTCCGGTCTGCGCCCGGACCGGGGGTTTATCGGGCACAAGGCGGCCAAAATGATGAAGCGCTCCAAGGCGTTGGTGGAGCGGCGGCAGAGCGCCGTGGAGGAGAAGTCCGAGCTCCTCCGGGATTTGGAGACGGCGGAGGCGCTGAAGCTCCACCCCCTGAGCCACTCCCAGCGGCGCATCCTGGAGGTGAAGGACCTCTGCGTGGATTACGGCGGCGGGCCGGTCTGCCCACCGCTCTCCTTCACCCTGGAGCGAGGGGAGCGGGTGGCCCTCCGGGGGCCCAACGGGGCGGGGAAGTCCAGCCTGCTGAAGCTGCTGCTGGGCCAAGAGATCCCACACACCGGCACGGTGTGGCTGGCGGGGGGATTGCAAATCTCCTATGTGCCCCAGGACCCCGGCTTTTTACGGGGGAAGCTGGGGGCATTTGCCCGTGAGAGCGATATTGACGAGAGCCTTTTTAAGGCCATTCTGCGCAAGCTGGACTTCCGGCGGGTGGAGTTTGAAAAGGACATGGCGGACTACAGCGGTGGGCAGAAGAAAAAGGTCCTTCTGGCCTGCAGTCTGTGTCAGCAGGCCCACCTCTACCTCTGGGACGAGCCGCTGAATTTCGTAGATGTGTACGCCCGGATGCAAATAGAGGACCTTTTGCTGACGTACCAGCCTACCATGATCTTCGTGGAGCACGACCGGGCCTTTACGGAGCAGGTAGCCACCAGCGTGGTGGAGCTGTAGGTGCCGGTCCTTATCGAAGATGAAAAAGCGGCGTCCTCCCGAAGGAGGACGCCGCTTGGGTACAGGCGATCACTGGGCCAGCTTTTCCATGCCGGTCCGGATGCGGCGGAGCGTCTCGTCCTTGCCCAGAATCTGGCACAGCTCCACCGCCCCGCCGGGGGTGACAGCCTTGCCGCTGAGGGCGGTGCGCACCGGCCACATGATGCGGCCGTTCTTCAGCTTCAGCCGTTCGGCCAGGCCGATGAGCGCGTCGTGGATGGAGTCGTAGGTCCAGGGCTCTAACTGCTCCAGCACGGGCAGCACCTGCTGCAGGGCCTCCAGGGAGTTTTCCAGATTGGTCTTCATCTTCTTGTGAACGTACAGCTCGGTGGAGTAGTCGGGCAGCGCATCAAAAAAGTCCACCTGGGGAGCGATGTCCTCGAAGGTGTCGCATCGGGGCTGGACCAGGGGAGCGATGAGCTTCCAGTCAATGGCGGGATTTTTCACCGCTTGCCTCAGATAGGGCTCGGCGGCGACGCAAAAGGCGTCCGCATCCATGGCCCGGAGATATTTGGCGTTGAAATACTTCAGCTTCTCCCGGTCAAAGATGGCGGGCGACTTGGAGATGCCGCCGATGTCAAAGCTGTGAGAGAGCTCATCCAGGGTGAAGAATTCCCGCTCACTCTCCTCGCCCTTAGGGGACCAGCCCAGCAGGGCCACGTAGTTGACCACAGCCTCGGACAAAAAGCCCATGGCCAGCAGATCCTCATAAGAGGGGTCCCCGTGGCGCTTGGACATCTTGTTGTGCTGGTCACGCATGACGGGGGAGCAGTGGATATAGGTGGGGACCTCCCAGCCGAAGGCCTGATAGAGCAGATTGTACTTGGGGGCGGAGGAGAGATACTCCGAACCCCGGACCACATGGGTGATGCCCATCAGGTGGTCGTCGATGACGTTGGCGAAGTTATAGGTGGGCAGGCCGTCGGACTTGATGAGAACCTGGTCGTCCAGCGTCTCATTTTCCACGGTGATGTCCCCAAACACCGCGTCGTGGAAGGTGGTGGAGCCGCTGTCGGGGATACGCTGGCGGATCACATAGGGAACGCCGCGTGAAAGCTTCTCGTCGATCTCCTCCCGGGTGAGGTGGCGACAGTGGCCGTCATAACCGCCGATGCCGTTTTCTCCGTGGAGGGACTCCAGCCGCTCCTTATCACAGAAGCAGCGGTAGGCGCCGCCCTTTTCCACCAGAAGCTGGGCATACTTTCCATAGAGTGCCCGGCGCTCCGTCTGGATATAGGGGCCCACCGGGCCGCCCAGATCGGGACCCTCGCCCCAGGTGAGGCCACACTTGCGCAGGGTGGCGTAGATGACGTCGGTGGCCCCCTCCACCAGCCGCCCCTGGTCGGTGTCCTCGATGCGCAGGATGAATTTGCCGCCGGAATGGCGGGCGATGAGCCAGGTATACAGGGCGGTGCGCAGATTTCCCACGTGCATGTAGCCGGTGGGAGAGGGGGCGAACCGGGTGCGGACCTCTCCGGTCGGGATGCGGCGCTCCATCTCCTCAAACCAAGTCATATCCATGACGATTCCTCCAAAACGATCTTTTGTGTGTCTGGGACCATTCTAACGGTGTGGGTAAAACTTGTCAAGCGGTGCGGGATGTGATATGATAATCAAGTATGTAAATCCAGGGTATCGAACCTGATTTCGAGGTGTTTGAAGCATGGAAAACGAGAAGAAAGTGATTCTGTCCGGCATCCAGCCCAGCGGAGAACTGACGCTGGGCTCCTATCTGGGGGCCATCAAGAACTGGGTGGAGCTGGCCGATGAATACGACTGTTACTATATGATGGCGGATATGCACTCCATCACGGTACGTCAGAACCCCGCCGACCTGCGCCGGCGGACGCTCACCCAGATGGCGGCCTATATCGCCTGCGGCCTGGACCCGGAGAAGAACACCATCTTCATCCAGTCCCATGTGCCCGCTCACGCCGAACTGGCCTGGGTGCTCAACTGCTACACCATGTTCGGGGAGCTCTCCCGCATGACGCAGTTCAAGGACAAGTCGGCCAAGAATGCCGACAACATCAACGCCGGGCTCTTCACCTATCCGGCCCTGATGGCCGCCGATATCCTCCTTTATCAGGCCGACCTGGTGCCGGTGGGCGGGGACCAGAAGCAGCATGTGGAGATCTGCCGGGATATTGCCAACCGCTTCAACGGCGTGTATGGAGAGGTGTTTCAGATCCCGGAGCCCTATATCCCTAAGGTGGGGGCCCGCATCATGTCCCTCACCAGCCCGGACAGCAAGATGTCCAAATCCGACAAGGACCCCAACGGCTGCGTCTACGTGCTGGAAAAGCCGGAGGACATCCTGCGCAAATTCAAGAAGGCCGTTACCGACAGCGACACCGAGCGCTGTGTTCGGTATGACCCGGAGCAGAAGCCCGGCGTGTCCAACCTGATGACCATCTACTCCGTGGCCACGGGCCGGAGCTTCGACGAGATCGAGGCCGAGTTCGACGGCAAGGGCTACGGCGCCTTCAAGCCCGCCGTGGGCGAGGCCGTGGTGGAGATGTTCCGCCCCATCCGGGAGGAGACCGAGCGCATCCTGGCGGATAAGGCGTATCTGGAGTCCGTCTACCGCGCCGGGGCGGAGAAGGCCGGCTATGTGGCCAACAAGACCCTGCGCAAGGTCTATAAAAAGGTCGGCTTTGTGGCCCGCTGATACAAAGGAGTAACATACCCATGCCTTTGACCGAATTGAGCTTTCTCGGGCTGGTGTCCACCGCCCTGATCACGGCGCTGCTCATCTCCTTTGTGGCCACGCCGGTGGTCAAATCCTTGGCGCAGAAGGTGGGCGCGGTGGACGTGCCCAAAGACGGCCGCCGGATGCACGACCACCCCATCCCACGGATGGGCGGGCTGGCCATCTTCCTAGGCTTTACCCTGGCGGTACTGGTCTTTGCCGACCTGACCCGGCAGCTCCAGGGGATGCTGCTGGGGGCGGTGATCATCGTCGTCCTCGGCATCTTCGATGATATCTACGCCCTGCGGGCCTCCTTCAAATTCGTGGTCCAGATCATCGCCGCCCTGGTGGCGGTGCTCTATGGCGGCAACGTCATCTCCGTGCTGTCCAACCCCAATATCTTCAGCAGCAACCCCTGGTGGGTGCTGGGACCGCTGTCCATCCCCGTCACGGTGCTGTGGATCGTGGCTATCACCAACGCCGTCAATCTGATCGACGGGCTGGACGGCCTGGCGGTAGGGGTGTCGACCATCAGCTCCATGACCCTGCTGGTCATCGCCCTGACGGTGGCCGACTGGGAGGTGGCGGTGCTGATGGGGGCCTTGGCGGGGGCCTGCATCGGGTTCATGCCATACAACCTGAACCCCGCCAAGATTTTTATGGGGGACACTGGCTCCACCTTCCTGGGCTTTGTACTGGCGGTGGTGTCCATTCAGGGACTGTTCAAATTCTACACCATCATCTCCTTTGCAGTACCCTTCCTCATGCTGGGACTGCCCATTTTTGACACGGCCTTCGCCTTTATCCGCCGCATCGCCCATGGGCAGAACCCCATGTCGCCGGATCGCAGCCACGTCCACCACCGCCTCATTGACATGGGCTTCAACCAGAAGCAGGCGGTGGCGGTGCTGTACGTCATCAGCGCCATTTTGGGCCTGTCCGCCGTGGTCCTGACCACCAGCGGCGCACTGAAGGCGATGATGCTGCTTCTGGCCCTCTGCGCCGCCGGGGCGGTCTCAGCCCGACTGTTTTGGGGCAATAACAACGGGAAAAACCACCCCGATGAACCGGGGAAGAACACGCCGGAAGCCAAACCGGATGGAGGAGAGGACAAGCCATGAAGCCAATCCGTGTGATGACCATTTTCGGCACTCGGCCAGAGGCCATCAAAATGGCCCCGCTGGTCCGGGAACTGGCCGGGCGGGACGGCATGGAAAGCCTCTGCTGCGTGACGGCGCAGCACCGGCAGATGCTGGACAGCGTGCTGGAGATCTTTCGGCTGAAGCCGGACTACGATCTCAACATCATGGAGCCCAATCAGACGTTGTCCACCATCACCAGCAAGTGTCTGGCCGGGGTGGAACAGGTCCTGGGTCAGGCGAGACCGGACCTGGTGCTGGTCCACGGGGATACCACCACCACCTTCGCCGGGGCGCTGGCCGCGTTTTACAGCAAGGTGGCAGTGGGGCATGTAGAGGCCGGGCTGCGAACCTATGACAAGTATTCTCCCTTTCCAGAAGAGATGAATCGGACGCTGGTGGGGGATATAGCCGATCTCCACTTCTGTCCCACGGTGGCCAACCGGGACAATCTGGCCAGGGAGGGGATCACCAAGGGTGTTTTCATTACCGGGAATACGGTGATTGACGCCCTGAAGACCACAATCGTAAAGGATTATCACTTTTCAACCGATGGTTTGAACCGGCTGGACTTTGCCGGCAAAAAAGTCATTTTGGTGACCTGTCACCGGCGGGAGAACTATGGCCGCCCCATGGAAAACATCATGGCGGCCCTGCGGCAGCTGGCCCAGACCTTTCCGGACGCCGAGCTGGTCTATCCGGTCCATCTGTCGCCGGTGGTGCAGCAAGCGGCCCACGCTGGGCTGGACGGCCCGCCGAACGTCCATCTGATCGCGCCGCTCTCCGCGGACGAGATGCACAATCTGATGGGCCGGTGCTACATGGTCATGACCGACTCCGGCGGGCTCCAGGAGGAGGCGCCCGCCCTGGGCAAGCCGGTGCTTGTCCTGCGGCGTGAGACCGAGCGGCCGGAGGCCATCGCCGCCGGAACCGTCAAGCTGGCCGGCACGGAACAGGAGGATATCTTCCGCATGGCGGCCGAACTGCTGGAGTGTCCCGAGGCCTATGCAGCCATGGCCCATGCGGTGAATCCCTACGGCGACGGATTTGCCTGCCGACGGATTGCGGACGCCATTGAGTGGCATTTTGGCCTGCGGCCGGAGCCGCCCCAGGCGTTTCGCGCGCAGTAAAAAAGGACGCCGCAGAAGGCGGGGGAGGTGGGACCGGCTTGGGACAGAAGAATAAGACGGTGCTTGCCCTTCTGATTGCCGTCGTCATTGTGGCGGCGGTGGGCGCCAGCTCCCTGTTCAATCTCATCAGTCCGGGGACCCCTGCTGTGGTGCTGCCGGCGGCGACTGAGCCCGGCAGCACGGAGGAGCTGGGCACACTCGGCGGTGACTTTTTCACGCCGGTGGAGGTCACGCCGGAGACGGTGCAGAGCGTGATCGAGACTCTGAGCCGCCCCAGCAACTATGCCCGGACGGTTACCATCCTCACCGCCGTCGGCGGGGATGCCTACGCGGCGGACACGGCCCGGGTGTGGGTGGACGGTGCGCCGGACACCACCTGGCCCCGCTGGACCCAGACGGAACGGACCAGACCCACCGGCCAGGTGGAGCACAGCATCATTGAGGAGACCGGAGAAGGGGAGGGAACGCTCTACCTCTGGTATAACAACGACCGGGAGTATCGCAGCTACCCGGCGGACCGCTGGTCGGCGGATCTGTCGCAGCGTATTCCGACCTACGAGGATGTGCTGGCGCTGGAACGGGACTCCATCACGGACACGGGTTACGAGGAAAAAAGCGGTACCCCCTGCATTTATGTCGAGGTGGAGGACCCGGAGCTGCACTACCGGCAGCGGTATTGGGTCTCGGTCAGCGACGGGTTGCTGGTGGCGGCCGAGACCGTCAAGGACGGCCAGGTGGTGCTCAGTGCCAGCGCCTCCGGCATGGAGTCCACCGAGGGCACCGCGTTCACCCTGCCGGACGGGACGGTGCTCCACCGCACCAGTGACTGAGCATGGCAGACAGGCACGCAGAGGGGCTCCCTCCGCGTGCCTATTTTGCATTATTCTTTTTCCTTGTCCTTATCTCTGCCGCCCAGACTGAACAGGAGCAGCAGGCCCAGGATAATGGCCATTTCGATGTTGTCTCCGTCGCCGTCCAGAAACAGGAAAAGCAGGATGAGCAGCAGAAGGATATCGCCGGTATCAATCTCGTCCAGTTTCAAGCCCTTCAGAAGACCGGACAGCCAAGAGGCTTTCCGGTCCGGACCGCCCGGCGGCCCGGACGGTCCGGGAGGCGGCTGGTGGGCGGTATGCGCTCCCGCCGGCCTGGGGCCAGGGGAGGCGGCCCGGTGGGCCTGGTGAGATTCCGCTGCGTGAGTCGTCTGCGGCGGCGGCAGGTGCGTCTGACGGGAGGAAGCGCCGCCACGGGGCGGCTCGGGACGCCGGAAGGGAGGGGCGTCCTCCTCCACGACCCGGGTGTAGGTTGTGCCGTTGGGGATGTACCGGTTATACATGTTCGCCTTCGCCCCCTTCCTTGCTCTCGCGGAACATTCGAAGGGCGGCCCGAACCACCCGGGCCAGCCGGGCGGCCTGGATCGCCCGGTCTACCTTGGCGAACCGTTCTTCCTTGACAAAGGGGCGCAGGGCGGCCAGCAGGGCGGTCTTGTCATCGGCAGGACTGTTGTACTCGCTGATCAAACGCATCCCCAACTGGATGAGCCTGGGGTCCAGATCGGCCAGGGCGGACAGAGGATTGCCTCCGCCGTTCTGGAGCGCGCCTCCGCCGGAGCCTCCGTTCAGCAGACCGCCCAACCGGTTCAGCATCCCGGATAGATCCGGGGCGGCGCTCTGCGGCGCCTGGGGCGGCAGGGCGGGCGGCGCGGCCTGGAGGGGTTCGGGCTCTGCTGGCGGCGGAGGTGGCGCCTGGGGCGGCGGTGCCTGCGGCGGCGCGGCGTTCCCGTCCCCGGTCAGGGCGCGGGCGATGGACATGATCTGGCCCATGGCCTCCGGGTTGCCGAGTACGGCATTGAGTTGTTCCGTGAAGTCGTCGGCCATGGTTTGATCCCTCCAATCCAGTGCCGGGGAACTTCAGGCGGGGGTGCCCGTCATTTTCCCTGAATGGTCTTGTTGAGCTGTTCTACCACCTTGGCGCCGTTTGGGTCCTTCATCAGACGGTCCATCAGGCCCATAAGCTGGGAGGTGTCTCCCTTCATGGCGGCCTCCGCCGCAGATTTCAGGCCGCCGCCCGCGCTCTGGTTGAGGAGATTCATCAGATGCTGGGTCTCGGGGGCCTTGGCCAGGTTTTCCACCGCCGTCCTGTTCTTCAGAAGCTGGGCGGCTTGAGGGCTTTTCATAAGGTCGTTCATGTTGGGCTGACGATTTGCCATGGCAGTTTCCTCCTTCGAAGGCGGTACGGCCACGCCGGTCCGCCGGTTGGGGTTCCTAAATTTGGGTTCAAACTATTATATGTGCCGCGGCAGGTAAGGTGACTGCGCAGCGGCAGGTTCGGAAGAGAGGCACGAGATGAAAGCAGTGGTTTTTTCCGACTCCCATGGGGACACGGCTGCCATGCGGGAGGCGGTGGAGCGGGAGGCTCCCGATCAAATCCTCCACCTGGGGGATCTAGCCGGAGACGCCGAGCGGCTGGGCATCCGGTTCCCCCAAATCCCGCTGGAATATGTCTGCGGCAACTGTGACGGCTTTAGCCTGGCGCCGGCTGTGCGGCTTTTGGAGCTGCGGGGGCGGCGGGTCCTGATGATGCACGGGCATACCCATGGGGTAAAGACAGGCTATGGAGGCGCCATCGCCGCCGCCCGGCAGGTGGGCGCGGATATCCTGCTGTTCGGCCACACACACCAGGCGTATGCCGAGCGGCTGGAGGACGGGCTATGGGTGATGAATCCCGGTAGCTGCCAGAGCTGGGGTAGGTCCACTTACGGCGTTATTTTACTGGAAAAAATGGACACGCTGTGTTACACTGTACCAGTATAAACAGTATGAGCCCGCACATGGGAACATGCGGAGGAGGAAGTGCAATGCTGCTTGCCATTGATGTTGGAAATACCAATATGGTTTTTGGCCTGATCGAAGGGGACGCTCTGACGGGGAGCTTCCGGCTGATGACCGACGCGAACCGCACCTCGGATGAGATCGGGCTGGCGGCCTGGGACTACTTCCAGCGCTTCGGGCTGAAGACGGAGGATGTGGAGGACGTCATCATCGCCTCAGTGGTCCCCCAGGTCATGCACACGCTTTCCAACGCCATCATCAAATACTTCAACAAGACCCCCATCATCGTGGACGACGGAGTAGATCCCGGCCTGCCCTACGGTGTCAGCGGTGACGAACGGCTGGGCCCGGACCGGGCGGTGGCCTGTATCGGGGCCATGGCCAAGTACGGAGCGCCTCTGATCGTGTTGGACTTCGGGACAGCCACGACGTTGGACGCAGTCAACCAGGCCGGGGAGTACATGGGCGGCTGCATCACCGCGGGAGTGCGCATCGCGGCCGACGCTCTGTTTACGCAGACCGCCATGCTGCCTAAGGTGGAGCTGGTCAAACCGGACACGGTTCTGGGCTGCACTGCTGTGGGACAGATCCAGGCCGGAGCAGTGGTCGGCTATATCGGCGCCATGGAATACCTCATCCGGGAGGCAAAACGGGAGCTGGGCGGCGGCGATATCCGGGTGGTGGCTACCGGCGGACTGGCCCGGCTGATCGCGGACAACACCGGGCTCATCGACGATGTGGACCCGAGTCTCATTCTGGAGGGACTGCTCCTCATCTATAAGCGGTACAAGGAACAGGCGTAAGGGCGGCGTGCCGCCGATAAAAGAGGGAAGGGGGGGTACCCATGCCGGAGCAGGAAATGGATATGACCCGCGGCAGCCCCATGCGGCTCATGGTGCGCTTTTCCCTGCCGCTGCTCTTTGGGAATGCGCTGGAGCAGTTCTATAACATGGTGGATAGCTGGGTCGTGGGAAATTTTGTGGGGACCTCCGCCATGGCGGCGGTAGGCATTGCCTTTCCCATTATCTTTTTACTCACTTCGCTGTTTATCGGAATGGCTGTGGGCACCAGCATCCTGATCGCGCAGTTTTTCGGCGCAGGGGACCGGGACGGGGTCCGCCGGTCGGTGGACACGGTGTACGGCGCGCTGATGGTGAGCATCTTGCCGCTGACCCTGCTGGCTCTGTTGGCCTCCGGCCCCATCCTGCGGCTTATCCAGGTGCCGGAGAGCGTATATGAGGAAGCCCATATCTATTTGATGGTGGTTTTTGCCGGAATCATCGGCAATCTGGGCTATAACGTCAATGCTGGTATCCTTCAGGGGTTGGGTGACAGCCGGACGCCGCTGCTTTTTCTGTCGGTGGCCTGCGGCATCAACATCGTGCTGGATCTCCTGTTCGTGCTGGTGTTCCATTGGGGCGTGTTCGGTGTGGCGTTAGCCACCATTCTGGCCCAGTGCTTTTCCTGGATATTTGGTGTTTTTCACATCAACCGGACCTATAAAACCTTCCGCATCTGCCTTTTCAGAAGCCCCATGGATCGGGGACTGCTGAAGCGGGTCCTGCGGCTGGGCATACCCTCCGGCATCCAGCAGTGCCAACTGGCGGTGGCGGTCTTGGTGATCCAGGCCCTGATCAACAGCTTTGGTGAGGCCTTCGCTGCCGGGTTTTCAGCGGCCAATAAAATTGATACTTTCGCCTTCATGCCGGTGGACAGCTTTTGCCTGGCAGTCACCACCTACGTGGGCCAGAACGTAGGGGCCGGTCGGCTGGATCGGGTGAAGGATGGGGTGCGGAAGTCGCTGCTCCTGTGCGTGGGGACCTGCCTGGTCATTTCAGTGCTGGTGGTACCCAATTCGGCGTGGCTCATCTCCATCTTCAATAAGGACCCGGCGGTTATTGCGGCGGGACAGGCCTATTTGGTGCGGGTGCTGTCCACTATGTGGCTACTGTCCATCATGTATCCGCTCAACAACGCCCTCCGGGGCGCGGGCGCATCGGTGGTGCCGATGGTGTCCAGTATTGTGGCCCTGTGGGGGGCGCGGGTGCCGGCGGCCTATGTGCTGGCTCATTTCTTTGGCAAAGAGAACCTCTACTGGGCCTATCCCATCGGCTGGACGGTGGGGATCGTCATCTCCGGGACCGTATACCTCCGGGGCAAGTGGAAGCTAAAATGCGCGGCTAGCCTGGAGTCTGTGCCAGATCCCGTGAAAGACTAAACGAGCGCGCCGCGAAACAACTGTTTCGCGGCGCGCTTTTCGGTCGGAAGTAGTGTAAAGGACGTTACAGCCCCGGGGCAAGCTGGTCCAGAAGGCCCTGGACCGCCTGGAGAAGCTGGGCGACATGCCACCCATCCAGCAGCCGGTGATTGAGCTGAACGGCATAGGGGAGGATAAGCCGACCATTTCGCTCTTCATATTTGCCCCAGGTGATGCGGGGGATGGAGTCGTCTGGGTCGCAGTCCATCTCGTTGGAGAGTGAAGTAAAGGAGAACCAGGGTGTGCAGGAGATGTAGACCAGATCATCCCGGTTCTCCTGCTGAGCGTCGGGAAAGGGTTCCTTCTGAGTTAAGACCTGTTCCTCCGCCCGGCGGCAGAAAGCCTCCATTGTTCCGTCCAGAGGAACGTTGACTATTTTGATCAAGTGGGTGTCTTCATCCAGCACCACAAAACTGGGGTGAAGCCTGTCGTGGCGGACGATCCGATCCCCGCGGATTTTATAGAGGAAATCAGGCAGGCCGTTCATGGCTGTCAGGGTCGCATAGATAAGGGCGTAGTAGAAGGACAGTCCGTGTGCTTTGACATAAGACCGGAGGTTGGTCACGTCCAGGGATAGGGTCACGCCATAAAACGGGAAAGAGAGGCCGGAGAAAAAGCGAAAATGCTCTTTTCTCGGCCAGGAATGAAAGTCAATGTATTCCAAATCATGCGCCTTCCTTGCTGAAAAAGTCGCACCAGGGCCGCAGGGTGCAGTTGGGACAGTCAGGCTTCCGCGCCATGCAGACCGCCCGGCCATGGAGGACCAGCCGGTGGCAGAAGTCGTTGGATTCCTCCGGAGGCAGGATTGCCCGGAGCTGCTGCTCCACCTTGCCCGGGTCTTTGGTGCCGTCGGTGAGACCCAGCTTGCCGGAGATCCGGATACAGTGGGTGTCCGCCACCACTACCCCCGGCTTGTGGTAGATGTCCCCTAAAATGAGGTTGGCTGTCTTGCGGCCCACCCCGGGGAGGCGCAGCAGGTCCTCCATGGTGTCGGGGACTCTGCCGCCGTACTCCTCCAGAAGCATCCGGGAGGCGGCGACGATATCCCGAGCCTTGGCACGGAAGAAGCCGGTGGAGTGGATGTACTCCTCCACCTCGGTCACATCGGCGCTGGCCAGGGACTCCAGGGTGGGGAACCGGGCGAAGAGGGCGGGCGTGACTAGGTTCACCCGCTCGTCGGTGCATTGGGCGGCTAGGCGGACGGAGAAGAGCAGTTCGTAGTCTTTGGGGTAATCCAGTGAGCAGATGCCGTCGGGATAGCGTATTTTCAGCTCCTCAATGATATGCAGCACGTCAGCTTTTTTCTTCATATGTGGGATTCCTTTCTTTTGTGTCGATTCATGGTGTTATCATACCATAAACGGCGGTGAAATGCGACGGCCTTTTTCTGAGTATGACAGTTGTATTTCCTGGGAAGGTCCGGTATAATACCAATATATCGCTTTGACACATTACTTACTTAAGGAGAGGTGCGACGGCAATGGTTCAAGAAATGATCGACTTTCTGACTGCCAGCGATCCCGAGATCGGGGCTTCCGTGGCGGCCGAGCTGGCCCGCCAGAGACGGAACATCGAGCTTATCGCCTCCGAAAACATCGTCAGCGAGGCGGTGCTGGTGGCCATGGGGACAGTGCTGACCAACAAGTACGCCGAAGGCTACCCCGGCAAGCGGTACTACGGCGGCTGCCAGGAGGTGGACGTGGCGGAGAACATCGCCCGCGATCGGGCCTGCAAGCTCTTCGGCGCCGACCACGCCAATGTACAGCCCCACTCCGGCGCCCAGGCCAACTTTGCCGTCTATCAGGCCCTGTGTGAGCACGGCGACACCGTGTTGGGCATGGATCTGGGCAACGGCGGACACCTGACCCACGGCTCTCCCGTAAACTTCTCCGGCAAGAACTACCATATGGTGGCCTATGGCCTGGACGACAGGGGCTACATTGACTACGACCAGGTCCGCGATCTGGCCCGGCAGCACAAGCCCAAGATGATCATTGCCGGCGCCTCCGCCTACCCCCGTATCATTGACTTTAAGGCCTTTGCCGACATCGCCCACGAGGTGGGCGCTTATCTCTTCGTGGATATGGCCCACATCGCCGGTTTGGTGGCCGCCGGGCTCCACCCCTCGCCCGTGCCCTATGCCGACGTGGTTACCACCACCACCCACAAGACCCTGCGGGGTCCCCGGGGCGGCATGATCCTCTGCAAGGAGGAATTGGCCAAGAAGATCGACTCCGCCATTTTCCCAGGCTCCCAAGGCGGCCCGCTGATGCACATCATCGCCGCCAAGGCGGTGGCGCTGGGCGAGGCGCTCAAGCCGGAGTTCAAGGATTATCAGGGCCGTATCGTCAAAAACGCCCAGGCGCTGGCCGCCTCTCTGACCGCGTCCGGCTTTGATCTGGTCTCGGGCGGCACCGACAACCACCTGATGCTGGTGGACCTGCGCAAGGCGGGCATTACCGGCAAGGAGCTGGAGAAGCGTCTGGACGAGGTGCACATCACCGTCAACAAGAACGCCATCCCCAATGACCCGGAGAAGCCCTTTGTCACCAGCGGCATCCGTGTGGGCACCCCTGCCGTCACGACCCGCGGCATGGGCGAGGCGGATATGAAAGTCATCGGCCAGTTGATCTGGGAGACGGCTACCGATTTTGACGCCAAGGCGGACGCCATTCGGGAGACCGTGGCGGGCCTGTGCGGAAAGCATCCCCTTTACGAGTAATCGAACGTATGTTAGAATAGGGCAAACGGGGCGACCGTTTGCCCTATTTTTGCAGAAGGAGGGATAGCGATGGCATACCGGCCGTTGGCGGATGAAATTCGACCCACCAGCCTGGACGAGGTGGTGGGTCAAAGGCATATCCTGGGGGAGGGCGGCCTGCTCCGGCGCCTGATCGAGCGTGGGGACATCCCCAATATGGTATTTTACGGCCCGTCCGGTACCGGCAAGACCACAGTGGCCAATATCATTGCCGCACGGACCAACCGGACCCTGCGGCGGATCAACGCCACCACCGGCTCGCTGTCTGACATCAAGGAAGTCATCGCAGACGTGGGCACCATGCTGGCGCCCAACGGCATCCTGCTCTATCTGGATGAGATCCAGTACTTTAACAAAAAACAGCAGCAGTCCCTGCTGGAGGTCATCGAACGAGGGGATGTGACCCTCATCGCCTCCACAACGGAAAACCCGTACTTCTATGTCTATAACGCCGTCCTGAGCCGTTCCACTGTCTTTGAATTCAAGCCCATTGAGGCAGATGACGTGCTCCCGGCGGTGGACCGGGGCATGGCCCTGATGGGGGAGCGCCTGGGGGCGGAGGTAAGCTGTGAGGACGGGGTGCGGGAGTACATCGCCTCCTGCTGCGGCGGCGATGTGCGCAAAGCCATGAATGCCGTAGAGCTGCTGCTCAGCGCTGCCAAGCGCAGGGAAGGAAAACTCCTTGTCACAATGGAGGACACCAAAATGGCAGCCCAGCGCTCCGCCATGCGATATGACCGGGCGGGAGACGACCACTACGACATCCTCTCCGCCCTCCAGAAGTCCATCCGCGGTTCCGACCCGGACGCCGCCTGCCACTACCTGGCCCGTCTGCTGGAGGCGGGAGACCTGATTTCCGCCTGCCGCCGCCTGATGGTCA
>Ga0129314_1001627_pt1 | contig 14862 bp, 6 predicted proteins | sample O1111metagenome_FD_94431 | JGI IMG/M metagenome (GOLD analysis project Ga0129314, IMG submission 94431) | Orangutan individual fecal microbial communities from fecal samples from Wisconsin, USA - O1111 metagenome | ecosystem: Host-associated > Mammals > Digestive system > Large intestine > Fecal...
GTAGATGTCCACGACGAAGATGAACCGCACCTCGCCGGACACCAAGCGCCGCTTGGCCGCCGCTCTTTCCTCGTCCGAAGATTGCCCGGTGAGGCACATGGACGGGATGTTGTGGTCGTTAAAGTAGCGGCACATGAATTCTGCGTGATCGACCGTCACGCAGAAGCCGAGGCCCTTCACCTCGTCAATGTCCGTCACATATTTCAGCAGTGCCGTCACCACATGGTCGGCGCGGCGGTTGGCAACCGCCCCGCTGAACGTGTAGATGTGCTCCAGCTCGCTCTTTTGGTAGCCACCGGCAGACCATTTGAGCGCATCCAGATCCACCGTATCGGTAACGCCAAAATACTGAAATGGGCACAGGAGCTTCCGATCAATGGCTTCCGGCAGACGGATCTCCGCTGCAATGCGGTTATGGAAGTATGGCAGGATGTTCTTACCGTCCATGCGCTCCGGGGTAGCGGTCAAGCCCAGCAGGATGCGCGGCTGGTAGTAGGACAAGAGCTTCTGGTAAGTCGGCGCGGCGGCATGGTGGAATTCGTCCACGATGATGTAGTCGTAAAAATCGGGACTCGTCTTTTCCGTGAAGCTCTGTGAGTTGAAAGTCTGGATGGACAGAAACAAGTTGTCGATGCTCTCCGGCTTATAGTTGCCTACAAACAGCTCACCAAAGTTTGCATCCTTGAGCACGGCGCGGAAGGTGTACAAGCTCTGCTTGAGGATTTCCTCTCGGTGCGCCACAAACAGCAGGCGGCAGGGTCTATCCGGATTCTGCTTGCGGAATCGCTTGTAGTCCAAGGCAGAGATGACCGTCTTGCCGGTACCGGTGGCCGCCACCACCAGATTGCGCGTATAGCCACGGACAGTGCGCTCTGCCTCCAGCTTGTCCAAAATCTCCTGCTGGTAGGAATAGGGGTTGATGTCCATGGTGTAGACGTCGGCATTGTTGGTGTCGAAATATTTTTCCGCCTTCAATGCCCGTGCCAAGCGCTCTCTTTGATCCTCTGCGTAGTATTCAAATTCGCGGTCATTCCAGTAATACTCAAAGGTAGCGGCGATCTTGTCGATGGTTTCGGGTAGGTCGCGCCGCGTTACTTTTGTGTTCCATTCGAGGCCGCTGGTCAATGCGGCATTGGACAGGTTGGACGAGCCCACATAAGCCGTCGTGAAGCCGGTTTCGCGGTAAAAGATATATGCCTTGGCGTGGAGACGGGTCGTCTTGGTATTGTAGCTGACCTTGATGTGCGTATTGGGCAGCTTTCGAAGCTCCTCAATGGCTTTTACATCCGTTGCGCCCATGTAAGAAGTAGTAATAATGCGGAGCTCGCCGCCGTTCTGCGTAAACTCCCGCAGCTCGTCCATGATGAGCCGCAGGCCGCTCCATTTGATGAAGGACACCAGCATGTCGATCCGGTCGGCCGAGACGATTTCTTTTTTGAGCTCGGTAAACATCTGCGGCTCATGCACAGCCCCGGTAAAAAGTGAGCTTTGTGCGATAGAGGTTTCCGGGCGCTCTATGTCCGCCGCTGTTTTCCCCACCGCCAGCCGAGGGTCGGCCTCTCGCAAAAGCGCAAGAAGCTGCTCTGCCCGCCGGTCAACGCCAAGCGCGGCAAAGTCAGCTTCTTGCGTCGTATTTTGAATGAGATCAACGATCTGGTTGGTCAGCCCGATCTGGGCGGAAATATCCCCGCCGTTGTCCAGCACGTTATCCAAGCCCTTTTGAACCACATCTGCCAGATACTGCGCCAGCACCTTGGAGGCTTCCGCCTTGTCAATGGGCGCAACAGACTTGCGGGCCTCCGGAATCTCCGCAAGCTCGCTGGTCAGGACATTATTGATGACTTGTTCATAAAGACCATGGTGTAACATATAAATCCCTCACTAAAACTTGGCTATATATCCCAGCTCATAACGGTCAATACGGATATATTAGAAAACAAGGATACCCATCAACCAATCATAGATGCTTTTCACATAGCTATACTCGTCTACAGGAACACTATAGCTCTCTTTTGAAAGCTTATTCGAAATCGAATTGACTCGAAGAATCCAGTCTGTCTTCGGGTCCTTTCCTCCGACTAGATTGGCTTCCTCCGGGCGGACAAAAGTATCCTCGAAGAAGAGCGACCAGTTCTTGCCGTTCAAGATAATCTGTTTGCATTCCGGAAGTGTAACATAATCCCAGATAGGAATGTCGATTTCTTCTCCTGTACTAGACACATGCACATACATTGCCTCATCGGCTTCACCTTTTGCTCTGGTATAAATATTCTTCGGTAGTCCTTTAATTAGCCAACTATCGCCAAAATATTCTCCGAGGCGCTCAGAAATCAACAACTTAACCTTGGCCTCTATTTCTCGAAGCATGGATTTCGTCTCTTCGTTATAGATCTTAGTTTCGTTTTGCCAGAACTCTTCCAATCCATCAGGCACAAAATCCGGCCTCATATCAGCAATTGCCTTCTGATATGCACGCCAAAACCGGGTATCAGCACCTCCACCAAAGTAACCACGCAAATCCTTGCGCTGCTCAGCATTTAGGTTATTTATGTAGTCAGTCAAAGGCTTGAGATAGTATTGTATCAAGCCAAACATATCGTCAAGAGCCTGCGTTTTAGGCTGAATCATCCCCTTCTCCACAAGCATATTGACAACATCATCAATGACGCGAATAACCGCCTGAATGCCACGGTTCATTGTGAGCATTCCGCTATCCTGATCTCCCTTGTCCCATTCATCCAGACAAGTCTCTCTGATATACAGCAAACACTTCTCTATAAACGGATAGAACAAATCGCAAGTCTCTTGATTATCTTTGCAGTCGAAAGTACCTTCTTTTTGAAGAACATTCTTTTTGCCATAGCTGTCGAAGAATCTACACTTTTTCAGTGCAGACTGAATCGCTTCAACAGTAATGCATCGCGTGGGTGTAGACTCGTTTTCACCTATCACAATTCTCGAGTTAAGAGGCGATGTCGATTCTTCTCCCAGCATCTGTGCGATTTTAGATCGGAGAGCCTGCCGCTGCTCACTGAAATCAGGAGATTCCCAGAGCATGTCTGCATTCAGGGTCACTCTCAACGATTTCGGAACCGCTTTCTGGTTTTCATTAATATCCATGAACAGTTTAATCTGCTCGCTTCTTTCCAGATCAACGAAAGCAACTACTGGAATGGTGTTTGTCTCGGCATACAGGGAATCCGAGTAGCCGTACAGACGATGTTGGCCGTCGATAATATACGCAGACCTATAGCGCTTGGGGATATGTAAAATACCGATCTTCGAAATTGTACTATCAACCTTAGAGGCGGACTGATCGAAAACCAATCCCTTTCCATTGGTATCTATACTGATGATAATCGAGTTTGGAAAATATCCACCATCATTAATGAACGACCGGACCTCTTGCAAACGCTTCTTTTTGATTAAACGCTGGTAGGTCGGCATCATATTCTTATTGGCTTCCGACCGATGCAACACATAGCCAATTTTCAAAAGCTTTTCAGGTTCAATTGAAAATGAATAGTAGGTGTATCCACCCATTTTACCTTGGATCGCAGGCACCTTATCATCCATATTTTTAATTTCTTGGTTTGCAAAAAGGCTACCCAAAAGCTGATATCTAGAACAAGAACCCAAATGTTTTGCCAAGTCTGTATAGTACTCGACAGTCGTGTCACTAAAATAGGCCATTCCGGCTTTGTCCAGCAACGCGAGATCTCGTCTATTCATGATGAAATTATGAGACGCCCAAATAAACTTCAGTTTCCGACCCGGGAATTGTTTAAGAACCTCTTTTCTAATCCCAGATATTTTGTCACTAAAAGCTGTTATTTCAGCGGCAAAACTTTTTTCGATGATAGCTTCTGATGCGTGGCAAAGCCCAACCAACGCAGTTTCATCATCAACCGCCAGAACGCCAATTCTTTCTTTTAGGTCATCATTGCTGAAATCATAAGAAATCAGAATTCCATTTTCCGCATTTAGACCATAAAAACCCATCCCAGCAAACATCAACCAAATTCGGTCTTCAAATTGCTCATCTACTGGTTTCTCCTTAGCAATCCCCACATATTTAGGGCTCTTATAGTCTTTGCACTTTTCCCAACCAGCATCAATATACTCAGGGAGTTCCGAAGCTAAGATCTTTTGTGTCACGAACAGTTTTTTGTGGACACTTTTTGCCGTTGCCAACTGTTTGTCGTATACAACTTGGCTCCAATCCGTTCTAGCCATTACTTCGTACTCCTTTCTGGTATGTTCGTAAAAATATACTCTGGAACTTTTCCTCGATACGCTTTTTTGCCGCCAATCAAACTATTCCTCTCAAGTGTAACCATGCGCCCCTTGTCTTTAAATATCTCCAAAATGGTTTCGTGGGCGGCATTTGTCATAATGTAGTAGGCTCCTGCTTTTTTTATTTGGTCAATTAGCTTTGCCAGTCGGTGCTGATCATCAAGGGAAAACCAAGTTGAATTGTAGCCTACGAAACCCGTATCTTCCTTAGAAACGGTGTAGGGTGGGTCCAAAAAGATCAAGTCTCTGGCAACTATCTTGGTACTTATATCCGAAAAATCATGACAAACAATTTCCATTCCTTCCAATTTTTTTCCTGCTTCAAGCAGCCGCGTATAATTCACAGTAGCATTTTTATGACCATAGGGAACATTGTACTTTCCGTTCCGATTCACACGGTACAGCCCATTAAAAGAATTTGCATTCAAATACAAAAATCTCGCAGCCCGTTGATATTTCCCTTTTAGTTCTGTCGCGCGAATTACGTAGTAGCTTTCTTCGTCTGTTTCATATTCCTTAAGATACCGAATAACTCTTTCCGGATCATCCCTGACGGCACAAAAAGCGTTTATCAATTCGTCGTTAATATCCGACAAGCATCCCTTATTGGGTAAATCCAAAGAAAAGAAAATCGATGCACCGCCCATGAAAGGTTCGTAATAGTTGTTATAGTCAAGTCCTTCTGTTAGTTGTGCTACATATGGGACAAGCCATGATTTTCCGCCTGCCCATCGAATAAAAGATGTTATAGGTGCCATCAGTAATTCCTCACCAACTCAATTAAGTAGTATTTTGCACGCGTGTACGCTATGTAGTTCATATTCTCGGTTGTGTCAATACCGTGGATATAAATGACCATGTTCGCTTCCAACCCTTTAAATGCATCTATAGAATACACGCTGATTTCATTCTCATTGCTAGGTGTACCACAAACAAATTTCCACTTTGCAATCCCATCAGGAAATTCAGCCAACAGCTTTTCCTTGCTTTCGGTGAGAATTACTAAGGAATCATTTTTTAGATATTCTTCCTCAAGGTATCGCTTAAAAAGTGTTTCAAAAAGTAAAACCAATTGCCCATGCTCGTTAACAATTTCTGTCGTAGGTGTCGGACCTTCAACAGGGTTTGCAACCATATCTGTACCCAGATTGGTCTTCTCTGCAGTCCAATTATAGATATTTGCGGTATTCCTAATATTCTCCCGCAGCAAATACGGCAGTTCACCAATGCCAAACCCGTTTCCGAAGCTCTCTTCTCTCAAAACCTGAACGTCATCGAAGAAAACTCCTAAGCGAGAGCCTTCTGGATCATCCAAAAGCAATCTAATGATACTTGCCCATTCCTCTGTAAAATCCTGTGCTTCATCAACAAAGATCGCGTTGTACTTTTCATAGTCACCAATGAGGCCATGGCTTATTCCTTTGAACAGCGGCTCTTGATAACTGGTAATATCCTCAACAAGCATTTCAAAGAGTGAGCGAATATCTTTAACATCAACCGCATCCCCAATATGACTGTTTACCATACTGGCAAGTGGTTTTGATGCACAAACAAAAAGTACCTTGTGCCCATTTGATTCCGCTTCATCCTTGGCCATTTTCATTGCAATCCAAGTTTTCCCGGTTCCTGCTCCTCCGCGCATGTAGAATTGTTTTACATTTTTCAGTAGATATATGTAATTGTCTTGCACACGGTTGATCACACTCAGCTGCTGATCTTTGAACCGAATCAACGCGCCAGCTGCTGCAGAAATCGCAATTCTATCTCTTATGAGTTCAAGGAAAGCTCGATGTTGACTTGCTGGATAATAGCGCCGACCGTAAGAACTACCTGCCCATAGGCGGAACATCTTTTTAATGCGATCATAGATATTGTTCAGGTCATTGCTGTCAATAGTACACGTTCTATGACGATTACTTAACTCAAGTTCTTCTCCTATGGGATAGAAGGGAAAAATCACACCGGCACCATATATTCCTGAATACTTGGTGTTGTATTTCGAAGAAAAAACTTTGGAGAAGTAGTACATATTCTTTTCCGCCTGATCATACGGAGAAGAGTTTAGTTTACGCTCACCATGTTCCGCATCCGAAAGATACCAGTTATTATCTTCAATACGGATTCCGTTCCCGCCTTTTACTTCCAGACATAAAAAACCATAGTCAGGACTGGCAACAATAAAATCTGCTTCAGATTTCACGAGACGCCCCGCATAATAACTTGTCCAACTAACAGAATAAAAGACATCGAACGTATCAGGAAGCTGGTTTTTTAATTCCTGATAAACAATTCTTTCAGAATCCGTTGGCAAATACTCTGATATGTTTTTCGGATACATATTAGCCATAATTACATCTCCCAAAAACCAACAGCCGGGTTATCCACTCCGTCAATCGAATACAAATACTTCCTGCCAAGCTCGGCGTTGAAGTGATTACAAGAAATCTCCGGAATTATGAGACATGCACTGCAAGCCGTATCATCTCGCTCCGTGCAGATTGGATCAAATACGCAATTTTTCGCCTCGTCAAAAGCCTTCTTCAAGAAATACGCATAGTTAGATTCAGCCATTCCAGACAGAGCGCCGAGGGGGATTCCCTGACTAGTTTGTGCATAGATAAAGATGCTCGCAGTCTCTACAAGGATAATCTCTGTCAAAGAATTACTGGACAGACCACTTAGTTCTCCTGCCGCATTCATAAAGGCATGGGACATAGAGTGGAGCAGCGCAAAAACATTCTTAGTGATTTTTTCACTGTCATCGATTTCACCGAACATCGAAATCACATCGCTATGAACATATTGTGCAAACCACTTTTTCACAGAAACATCGTCGTCAAGATCCGGCAACTGTTCCTCACTGATGATGTTGTTCTCATACAACCACTCAACGATTTTTCGCTGGCTAATCTCAAACAGGATGCCTTCCGTATCCAGTTTGGCTCCATAAACAAGATTTGCCGTTCCGTCTCTAGTTCTATCGTAGGCATTGAGCTTCAAGCGGCAATTCTTATTTGTGGAGTTCTTCGGATCAGCAACTCTTCTGGAATATCCATATGTACAGTTGATAATCTGAATATCGCATGAAACCTGCATATTTGTGATACCCATCTTTTTGTTCAATGCTGCAACTTCCTCCGGAGAATCAATGAACTCCATATCAAGTTGACGCTGAATTGCTTCTTCTAGTGTAATGATTCGTTTAGCATATTTCAGCGTATCATACTGCATCAGCTTGAACGAGAAATGGCTCAGCCATTCTGCGTAGCCCACCGGATTTTCCGCTTTTTTTCTTGAAAACAGATCATCACACATTGCTACATACCGCTCAACACTTTTTGTGTTCGGCGCATTCTGAAGCATGTTATTTACAGCGCTTTCAAACATCTCAGGAGGAAGCATGCCCGCATCAATTAGGGCACGAACCTGCTGTTTTACATTTCGTCTCTGCGCATCGCTTTTAAATGCGTCACTAAATGCTAATTCAATGTTATTCAGGATCTCATCGTAGTCAGCGGTAGACAATTTGTCAAACCATCTACAGACGATCGTCTTTTGCGCATCTATGCCCTTCTTATAGAATTGACCATTCCGCTGATCAACCAGATTAATTACCTTCAGCGTGAAAGGCTTATAATTTCGGCCAGAATTTGCGTTGTTAGGCACCAATCTCGAATTGCAGTTCGGACAAATCTGAACAAACTCTGCAGGTTTTTCCGAGTTGCCGCTCCTATAAAACATTTTATATTGCGTTTCATTGGGGCGGAACTTGAAATTCTTTACCCCCTGCACATGCGGAATCTTTATGGGCTGTGCATATCCGCATTCGCAGGCATAGATCATTTGGAGTTGCTTGACTGCCCACTTTCCACAATCAGGATTTTTGCATTTCCATGTATACTTATCAACCGCATCGGGATTACGAAAATCGCTCACTGCACCACAGGAACTACAGTAAAACACCAACGGGGATATTTCACCGATGATATCAGGGATTCCTTCGTTGCACGCGGTTTCAACAATTGAAAACGAATGAGTATCTGGTGAAAGATCAAACGCGCTGATGTCACCACCTCGATCACCAAACAGTTTTATTTGGCGCTTAATTTCACCTTCGATAAAATCCTCATATATATCAGACATCTTGATATAGTTCCAATTTTTTATCTTAGCCGAAACAGCTCTCTCAGAATCATCTTTTTCGGATATCCACATTTCCGGCAAGAACCTATATACAGCTTGAGTTTTGCTTCTCTTCATAATCTCTTACCTCAAATCTTAATCTCGATCTGCTCTTCTGTGTCACGTAAGCTCGTCATTGGCGTTTTCTTGCCGTGCGAGAACTTTCCTATTGCGTCCGAAAGGGAAAGTTCCTTTGTGAAATTTCCATTTTTAATTCCAGAAAGAATGTTGACCGCTTCTTCGGTGATGATTTCTTTATACGCCAGAGACATTTTTTCCTGTTCATTGCATCCGTAAGCTGCAATAAGTTTAGAAACTGCATCATCAACGTCGATTTCTCCGGAACGAAGCAACTTCTGTACTTTAATTGCATTATGCAGACTATCCGAATTGGTTTTAATTGTGTAATACTGCCTAATCAAGCCTGCAAGCAATCCGGGCAAGGTGCTATAGATCGCATTTTTTGCCCATCTGTTGATTGGGACAGCCTCAACAAGATCGTCCCTGTTCTGATGGAAAATAACAAAATTTTTCAGGTAGGATCTATCGCGCACCCTCATTAGTCGAATGATATCCACGACAATACCCGTAAACTTACGACCAGTACGCGAATATGCTTGGATGTATTCGGCATTGTTGTTTGGCATTCCAAAGAAGTACATCACGTTAAAGGAATCCTCATCCACGCCATGAGAAATGGTACTTGTTGCGAGCAGGAGGTTGGTACTCTCGAAGTTCTTTCTGTTCGCCTGAATATCGAACAACGTTTTTCTTACGGTTTGGAAGTCCACATCACTGGTCATCTGTTCAATAACATACTTAGGAACACCCTTTGCCTCCAAATAGTTGTTAGCCTGGTTCTGGAATGCGTTCTCAAGTTCCATTGCGTCTTGCTTGCGATTATTGTAGACCAATTCAATCCAATAGTCGTACAGCATATCTCGATACTCATCAATGTTCCCAGAAAAACCGACAGCGCAGAGTTTTTCGTAGCTTTCTTCCAAGAATTGAATCATTCTATACACGACAAGTCGCATGATATAAACCGATTCCCACATGCCGTCAGTAATCGACCGTCCATAGGGGGCATATCCGATCAAAATGCGTGTAATGTCATTATTATCGGTGTAGGAATAGAAATCTTCGCCTGCTTCTGCTGAAGGATATTCACATGGAAATCTCCGTCCATCCATGTGATACAAATGCCAAATATGGCTCTCATACATGGAGATAGTTGCTGTTGCGCCAACAAATCGGATTAGCTTGCGCTGCGCCTCTGGAACCAGTTCCTTTGCATAATAGCTCAAGAACGACTCGTAGTGCGCATCAAATGTCCCCAAACTTTCCTTTACAAGATGCATCTCATCTTGAATAAAAAGAGTCGGAATGGGATCTTTTAGCAATCCTACGTTTTGAAGCACATGTCCGCCGCATGACGCGCAAGAGCATTTTGCATTTCCCGTAAATCCATGTACCGGGCATTTTTTCTTCACTTGACCAAACAGCATCTTAAAGTCATTGCTTGTGCCAAGCATAGCCATCTTATCAATCGTGCTGACCACAATGGAAGGCAGATAGCGATAAATTTCGTTATCTACAATCATGAGCGGCAAAACCATGATGGGGCACTCTGGATTATCACAAACATGCTCCAATCTCCAAGTGTCACGATTAAATCTTAGATTTACGTGTTTTTTACCACAATAGGGGCACGTATCAATGAAGCGATAATACTCATTTAGCGTTTCAGAATCACTTTCAAGAATAAGGTCTTTTGTCTTATTCTTATCTCCGCGCTCACTTAAACGTTCAAAGGAGTCTATCTTATTCGGTGTATTTCCTTTGCCCACAAAGAAGCCGACTTGGAACGGTGTTTTGTGAGCCAACTCCCCGCTGGACTCTCTTACAACATTCGCTTTCATGACGATCATAAGCACACGATCAAGCTGTTGCACTGCAAGCAGTCTCAGCGGATACTTAAGAAATGCAGTAATGCCGTCGTTTTTCCCGCGCAGGCGGTCAAAGAACATGTTGAACACGCATGCGCCAAGAAACGCTTCTGTTTTACCACCGCCTGTCGGGAAGTAAAGCAAGTTCGCGGTTTCAATGTCCGCTTCCGCAATATTGGGATCATTTTTATACTCGCTGCGAATCATCTCGCAGATAAGCGAAACGATAAAAACGATCTGGAACAAACGCCAACCGCTAATCTGTCTGTGTTCACCAGCGAGTTTCGCCATAAAGGTTTTGTTCATATAAACAAACGCCTTTTTAACAAAATCCCTGTACTCAATCTGATCAATGCCCTTCCTAAAACGGCCAATTTCATGCTGATAGTTCTCTAATGCATCTTTAAACCGTTCTTTTGCATTGACCGTTTGGAACCTTGTATGATTGAACTCGTAGACACACTTCTCATAATCCGATTTCATTTCTTCGTAAATAACAGTCAGATTGCCAACAGGATCCTGAATAAGTTTTTCAAATGTAACATACTGTGTTAACGCATCTTTGGTCTTCAGGCGCATTTGATAATATCTCGGAATATTATCAGTCCGAATGGAGTTGTCCTCTTCATGATAGGCTGCAGAAGTGTTTTCTGCAACGACATGCACCATGGGACGCTTTCTGTAGCTGTTTTTAAAATAGTCCAGTTTGATATTCTGAAACTCGACACTATCATCTCCAACCACATCAATACCAGCATTGAAAACTTTAGGCAAATATCCGATGTTGCTCTTGCCATTCACGGGAGTCTTATTAACCATTTGCATCAAGAATCGATAGGAATCCCCTTCATCGGTAATGGTGCAATAAATGTCAATATCCCATCGAGGGTTTACACGTTCTTCGCTTCCACCTGTAACAAGGTAGAAACGTTCCTTATCGACCAGATCAAAAAATGTAACACGGTCACTCTTAATAACTTTTATTTCGCTGATGATTCTATCCGACAGAGCCCTTAAGCGTTCGTTGATTTTCTGCTCCAAATGAAACTTTTTATCACTAATAGAGTCAAGCCGGATTGATATACCATCACCCATCTCGTCTTCAACCCGCACCTTTTTGTAGGTCAACGGAAGACTAAACCGCAGGTCAGGATAGCATTCACAGAGCTGCTGGATTTCGGTATATTGAACGTTATCCTTTTCAGAGTATTTCTGAAGCAAGTAATCAATCGTCTTGTCATAATCCGGCTCGACCGTATAAAACAACAGTCCCTTGGGAATCACACGAATAACACCTGAAGAATTCTTCTTGACGATAAACGAAATACTTATGGACGGTACACTTTCAAAGCGGGTACTATTATTCTCGATATACCCACCATCAAACTTCTCTTCCATGCGGTTCTCAGCAAGCATGCCGACCATAACGCGATCTGCCGGAGATTCATCCACAAAGGTCTCTTCAATATCATCACCAGCGATCCTTTCGATATATCTAGAGACTATGTAATCAGCAAGTATGTTGTAATCGTTTGCCATACTATTTCTCCTCCCAGCACATGCAAATGCCATATAGGGTAATTACTTGTTTGACTTTGTCCACCACGCAGGCTTGTAAGACGACGCTTTTCCCGCGCCATATCCGCCAGCCACTCCAAATAGTCGCTCTGCTTCCGTCACGTACGGTGCTAATTCTTTTCGCTCTCCCAAGATCCACAAACAACCATTATTTGACCTGCAATCTACAGCTTTGAACCCCTTGCTCACGAAGAAATCCTTCAAGCTTTTTGGCTGAGTTTTACCTGCTTGTACAGTAGATCCTTGTTTTGCAGGAGAGCTTGCCACATCTTTGGGGATAAGCGTATCATTGGCAATAATTTTCGTAATCTTATATGTCAAAGAAACTCCTGCAAGTTTAAAGGTTTCACCAACCTTTTTCCCTATAATTCCTTTTTGCTTAGGGTACTTTGCAAGATCAACCATCACGGTTGTGTCCTTTTTTGTTTCCTGAATTACTGCCTTAATGGTTACATGATCGACTACTTCATTAAGCAATCTTTCTTTGATGGTGGCTGAAGCTGTACGTTTGGTTACAGTATTCCGTTTGTTTCCCGTACGAACACCAGTTGATGGTGTACCGCTCTGCGTTGAAGACTGCGGTAAAGGTGTTCTATCTGGCACTTGCTTAATAATTTCTTCCATTGGTGTACCAGGCTTCAGATCGCTAATTACATACAAAACATCTCGGGCTCTTGAACAGGCGGTATATACTGCTCGCATCTGGCTCTGTACCGCAGTTTGCTGCTCTTCCGGCATATTTTTGATAGCGCTCCATGTCTTTATTTCACTACCCACTTGTCCGTTGAGATTGACATAGTTATACGGGAACAAGCCAGCCAAAATAACAGCCTTAAAATCCAATCCCAACGAGGACTCAATCGTAGAGATAACTACACCCGTAATGTCTCCGGGTTTTTTCTTCACAAAGAAACCATCTTTCTCGTTAATGATCATCGAATAAGAAATGCCTTCCTCGTCAAGCCCTTGCTGAAGCCAATAGAGGAAATGGTAGTTCAAATAGGGGACTTTTCTAAACGGGAATAACACAGCTATGTCTGAGTAACTAATCCTATACGTTGTTGCAATTTCTTTAATTGCTGCAATTACACTCGTTTTGATACTTGTCCGTTGAACCCCGGTCCTAACTTTAAGCGCAGTTGTTGGATTTGTGCCGACTTTGAACGAGTTATATTCATACTCCAAAGAGTTAATTAGATCTAGCATTGACAAACGCATATTCATGTGCTGCAACATATGCGAAATATACTCGCCTATTTCTTGACTATTTCGGTAATTTTTTTCGATGTAGCGAACACGTCCAGTGAAGTCAAGCTGGATCCCATTCATCCGTTTCCACGGGGCATCACCTTTTCGGCTCAGCGCACGAACTGCTTGATTCAAATCGCCTGCCATTAAAAACACACGATCATCGTCATCTTCCAAAAGGCGATAACATAGCTCGAGATAAAGAGGATCAAAAATCTGCACCTCGTCAATAAAAATCGCCTTAAATCGAAGCTTCACCTTTCCTTGTTTCACCATGTCTATGCATTTTTGAATTTCTTCTTCTGTTGCAATGTTTGATGCGCAATGAGAGTGCAAGCATTCCTCATAAATCTTTTTTACTAACTTATGGAATGTCATGATAAACAGTTTGATATCTTTGCCAAAATTAGCACAACTGCGCTTGAAATTATAAGAATCGGCTAAGTTGCTGTTATAGCATGTGAGGAGTACGTTGGATCCTTTGTACAGACTTGCATACTTAAACGCTTTAGAAAGAAGCAGAACGCTTTTTCCTGCTCCGGGGTTTGCCAGAATGACTCGATGACCTTTACCCATGTCGTTAACAACGCCTACCTGGTACTCATCGAGGAAGAATGTTTTATATTCCAGTTCCTTTCCGGTAATGCGCAGATCAGCTTCGGTTACCAATGTTTTCTTTTCAGCAACGCAAACATTTATGGTCTCATTCAGCACGACAGTGTATTCGGGAGCCAAACGTTCGAAGATCGCTCGACATTCTAGTTCTGACAGAGACTTAAACGTCTTATCATATGCCTTGCGAATACCCGCAAATATTTTCAAATCTTCAATTCTTTTTTCTTTGCCATCAGATGTGATTGGTCTAAACGAATCAAATGTTGCATAATTTCGTAGTTGCTGAAGGTCATCCTTTGACACGGTAGTCTTTCCTACCACCTCATCCGGAAACATAACAATATGTTTGTATGGAAATTTAAGTGCTTTCTTTTCTCCGTTACGAACAATCAAAAGCTTGGAATCCAAAAGGCGTTCATAGATTTTACCTTCGACCATTTGGACATAAGCGATATACGAAGACACCGGCATTGCATTAATCATTCCGGAGTAAATCGAGAACGTGACAAGCCCTTCGCTGGGAGAAATATACATTCCCAGCTTCACTCTTTCGCCGCTTAAGCCTACAGGGTCTATACCAACCACCATATGGCCGTTTTGAAAATTGCGCGCAGCATATCTAAGGATCCCTTTTTCCGCTTTTGTAATATGATCCTTTCGTTCATAGTCCTGCGGCCACAAGCGAATTGCCATTTCTCCCACCTCTTGGTTTCACGAATAAGATTTACTTGCAGTTATGGATATTGCTCAATCTCCACTCACAAACTCCATCACATCTCCGATATTGACATCTAACGCAACGCAGATTCTATTGAGCACAGACAGCGTGACTTCCTCATCCCGCCGCAGCCGTGTCATGGTATTAGGTGCAATGCCTGCCGCTTTGCGCAGATCGGCTTTGCTCATCTTCTTATCGACGAGCAGCTTCCAAAGCTTGTTATACGAAATAGCCATTTCCGTTCGACCTCCGGCTACAAATATCGTTCTAATTATA
>Ga0129314_1001628_pt1 | contig 14855 bp, 14 predicted proteins | sample O1111metagenome_FD_94431 | JGI IMG/M metagenome (GOLD analysis project Ga0129314, IMG submission 94431) | Orangutan individual fecal microbial communities from fecal samples from Wisconsin, USA - O1111 metagenome | ecosystem: Host-associated > Mammals > Digestive system > Large intestine > Fecal...
ATCCAACTGGTACGATGCTATCGGTGACCCAACGGTGGCCGATGCCATCCTCGACAGAATCGTGCACGAGGCACACCAAATTGAGTTGACAGGTGAAAGCGTGCGCAAAATGAAGGCAGGAAAAAATAAATAAACTAAAATAAGAATGACCCCGTCGGCCAGGACTTATACGGGGCAATATAGAAAATTTTTAGAGGGTCAACGACGACTTGGCGAACGGGGTCAACGCGCTATGGATTTTCCACATGTCAATGTTTCTAATTGAAATTCTGCATTTTTCATACCCTTACCTCCATATATATGCATTAATGTACGTGATGTCCACTACCATCTTCCAGAATGTCGTGCAAGGCTTCTATACTATGTGTATAATCTACGTAAGCAGCCACATAAGCGCGACCTTTTTCCGCCGATTCATTCTTAACCTTATCGAGTTCAGTCACTTTTCGGTGTTTTTCCCGAATGATGCTTCCGATATGGTTGTTTAGTTTTTCGAGTAAGTCATCAATATCCTTGTCAGCCAAAGCCTTGTCGCTTAATTGAACTATTTTCTTCGTACTTCCTGCCGGTTTCAGTCCGGTAAACGGCGCCCCTTCCGTTTCCCTGTGAAGGCGGACTAGCGTTTCAAGAAAATGTTTTTCCACAATGGCGTACACTTCCTTGTCTCCCTTTTTCAGATTATAGGTTTTATTAAACAAAGAAATGATTTCTTCTTCTTGTTCTTTATCAATCCATTTCAAAACCAAATTGACGTTATTGGTTTCGAGGGCTTTGAGGGCGTCTTTAACGGTAGGCCCATCGTAAGAATCGCAATGAGCGAAAACTTGAAGCGAGCTAAATACCATAAACAACAATGTTAATGCAACTGAAAGCATTATACGTGAATTGGCTCTTTCTGTGGAAAGATTCTGTGCACTTCTTTTTTCGAAATTAATTTCTTTTGACTTCATAATAAATTTTTTAATTGGTGGATACTAAAATTGTTTTGATACAAAAGTAAGGTAGAAAAAACAAGCCTACGCCCCAGTTTATAAGTTGGGACTTGTTCTCCGAAAGAAAGAAATCCTTTTTTATAAAGTGCTACGTATCGTCTTTTATTCGATGGTTAGGATTGTGCTTTTTTATATTCGCTCGGGGTAAGCCCCGTTGCTTTTTTAAAAGTCCGGTTAAATGCCGATTTGGAGTTGAAACCAGATTCGAAAGCAATGCCCAATAAAGAGAAGTTGTGATAGCTCGGATCAAAAAGCTTATCTTTTACTCCTTCAATCCGGTATCCGTTTACAAAATCATAAAAATTTCGACCATAGTGTTCATTTATGATTCGGGAAAGTTGGTGTGTGGAAGTATTCAATTCCAAAGCGAGTTGGGGAAGTGTCAGGTCGGGATTGAGATAAGGTTTTTCTTCCTTCATATAACGGTCGATTCTTTCCGAGTACGAAGTTATTTCGTCTTCGCTCAGGCTAAGGTTTGCATATTTTACTTTCGCCCCTTCAGGTTCATCTTGCAAGAAGGCATGCCGGTAATCCTCAATGGGAAAATGAGTAAAAATCTCTTGTTGTCGCAGTCCGTAATATCCCAAAAGAACGATAAAAGCTGAAAGGGAAAGCAACAGCCCATTGATACAGAAATACATGGATGAATAATGGAAAACATGATGTATGACAGCAATGATTATCAGAACAGACCAAACTGCCCCGAAAATGTATAAAAGTATTCTCAGCCAATCAAGGTTGATGTTTTCGATACTTGAAAAATTATTTGGATAGTTGCTTTTATGTTTTTGGACTTCCTTAATGCACAATATAAAATATACAGGCCCCGAAAAGGCGGTTGCCAACAGCAACAAAATAAAAAAGAGGGGCGGTTGTACATGGGAGCTTACATGATCCATGCTTATTTTGGCGGCATAATCAGGGAATAGGGAGGCAATAAAAAGATAAACAGCAAAAGTGAGGAATGGAACAAAATGGAGAAAATCTCTTCTTTGCAAGCCTTTTTTTCCTAAAGTCAATGCCGAGGTGTATAAAAATAAAAAAGGCCCATGCAGCAGAAACAGGGATATGACAAAAACCGGAAAAAGTTTAAATCGGATAAAAAAATCGAAGTCCGATATCAAATATAATCCTGTAAATAAACCTAAATAAATAAGCCAATACAATAAGACCCTATCGTGCAATGCTTTTGTCTTTTTCTTTAGAAGCAGTACGGCAAAGAAAAAAGAGCAAAAAGAAGCAATAGAAAATATATAATTCATTAGTTGATTAATTTACAAGTACAAATTGCGCAAAATTTCATATTACCTTCAGGCAATGCTGACTCCGAAAATATATCCTACCAACGCAGTAGCAAACATAGCTGCTGTTCCCCAAAAGCAAATTCTCAACACTGACTTTTTGATGCTCGAACCTCCGGTTTTTGCAGCAATAGCTCCGAGTAATGCTAAAAAAAGCAGAGAGAAACAATATTGATAATAAATCATTTCTTTTACCGGCGCAAGCAAAGCTACGACAAATGGAAGTATCGCTCCGATGATAAATGCGACAAAAGAAGCAAGTGCAGCTTGAAAAGGGTTAGCTTCCATGATTTTGTTTATACCTAATTCATCTCTGGCATGCGCTTCCAAAGCATCATGTTCGGTAAGCTGTTTGGCAACCTGCAAAGCCAGTTCTTCGTTCAACCCTCTTTTTTGGTATATGTCAGCCAGTTCTTCCAATTCTACTTCGGGCATTTCAATTAATGCTTTCTGTTCTCTTGCTAAATCGGACTTCTCAATATCTCCCTGGGAACTAACAGACACATATTCGCCTGCCGCCATTGACATTGCTCCTGCGATTGCTCCTGCTAAAGCTGCCAAAACGATGGGCGTACGTGATGCGCTTGCTGCAGCCACTCCTATAATTATACTGGAAGTAGATAATATACCGTCGTTTGCTCCCAAAACAGCAGCTCTTAACCAATTGGATCTTGTAACATAATGACTTTCTAACCGCATAAGATAAAATAATTTAAATTACATCATACACTCCTTTGATTAACACTTTAGCAGTTGAATTCAAACTGTCGCTTGGTATAATCTCTATCTGATCACCCTTACGTTCGCCTACTTTAACCAACGTTTTACGAAAAGTATATTGCCCATCTTTTTCCGACTTGAAAACCAATAAGAAGTTATCTCCTTCTTCTATAATGACGGCATCGTACGGGATACATAGGACTTTGCGCGATTCGGTGACAAGACGGGCTTCTACGTACATCCCGATAAGCAGTTTTTGTTTCGTATCCTCATCCATTGCGGCATACACATGGATAACGCGGTCATTCCCTTCGACGGATTTACCTATGCGTAAAACAGTTGCTTCAAATTTTTGAGAATCAACCTGCGGCACAACAAATTGTACTCTTTGTCCTGTTTTAAGACTGAGGACATCCTTCTCGAATACCGCCAGCTCTAAGTGCATAGTCTGCGTTTCCACAATTTCCATAATAACATCAGACGGAGAAACAGCCATCCCAACATTCGCATTAATTTCAGTAATAAAGCCGGAAATAGGAGAATAGACCGTAATGAAAGACGAAAATTTTCCTTGTTCAACCTGTGCGGGATTAATATGTAGCATATTCAGCTTTTGACGTAAACTTTCGAATGTAGCTTTAGCACGTTTATATTCACTTTCTGCTTCCAGGTATTTCTTTTGGGAAGAGATTTTCTCGTCAAATAAGGTCTTTTGTCTATCGTATTCTGATTTCAGATACTTAATTTGCCCTGAAATCTCCAGATAAGATTGCTGGAGATCTATATATTCAGGGCTTTCAAGCGTCAAAAGAGCCTGCCCCTTTGTTACTCTGTCTCCGACCAACAGGGAAGTTGCTTTTACATATCCACCCAGAAAAGAGGTTACCTTGGCTCTACTTCTTGGTGGAACATTTACTTTTCCCGAAGCCTTTATCGTATGGTCAAAATCACTTTCCTGTAAAGTGGAAATTACCATTTTCATGGCGTTGAATTGTTCCTGCGTAATTTCCACCAAAGAGATTTCTTCATTTTCTGCATCTCCATTTTCCGGTGCTTTTTTTCCTCCTACACAGGAATGAAGAGATAAGATAGCTAAAACCAAGATATATTGTGCAATTTTTTTCATTGTTCATTGAAATTAAAGTGGTGCAACTCTAAATACGATTTGTTATAAGAAAGAATATTGTCTAAGTAATCCATTTCTATGCTTATCGCGTTCTCCATACTTTGAATGTATTGGAAAAAATCTATCTCGCCGTTTTTATAGCCCGCATCGGCGGTCTTTATGATTTCTTTCGACAGTAGCTGTCCGTTTTCCGTATAATATTTTATCATTTCCCTATGCTGATTTAGTTCCGCCTGTTTTTGCAGATAATAACTTTCTATCTGTATTTCACGGTTGCTTCTCATCGCTTCCCAACTTTTCCGTTCCAACTCTGTTGTTTTGTTTTTCGCTACGTTTCCGCTGAAAAGCAAAGGGATAGCGATTCCTATCTGGAATCCGTTTTGACGGTATCCTAATCCTTTGTTAGTACCTGTAAATAACTCGATGCTCAGATCGGGAAGCCAGTTTTGATTTTGAAATTTCACCTGTGACAAATGAGTTTTACTTACAGTTTCCAGATATTGCTTTTGCAACTCTTTGCCGGCATTCGTGTCGTTGAGATGAAGCAAAACCAATTCGTCATTCCGTATCCAATATTCTTCACCACCTTGTATCAACGATTTCAATTGTTCATAAAATGCATGTTTCTGGTTTTTAAGCTGTACCAAGTGAGTGTGAATCTGTTTAAATTTAGCTTCAGCCGTAATTTTTTCCAGATAATTGGATTCGCCTAACTCGAATTTACGGCTGCCTGCATTAGAAAAATCGGCATAGAGGCTGTCTAATTGAGTATATAGTTTTTCTTTGTTTTGAATATAAACAATTTGTTCATAGATCAGTGAGATGTCGAGAACCAGCTTGTTTTTTTGTATTTCGTACAATGCTTTATGCTGTTCCCATTGCGATTTGTAAACCTTCCTGCGTGCACCATAGACTGTTGGAAAAGAGAATGTCTGTTCAACGCCAAATACTCGCAATGCCTCATCGTTAGGTGCTACATTATTTTCATCATAACCATAATAGACAGATGTTTTTTCAAAATCAAAAGCAGTGTTGATATTCGCTTGGGAGGCATCGGTTTGTAACTGATAAGAAATCAATTCCTTATTATTACTTAAGGCGGCTTCAATCAGTTTGTCCAATTCGGGATTATTCTGTGAATAAACATCCATACCTATTAAACATATTAATGCCAGACAAGCAATTTTATATTTCTTCTTCATTTTCAGCCAGTTTTTTATCAAACATTTTAAAAAGGACAGGCAGCACGACCATTGTGAGAAGGGTTGCAGTAAACAATCCGCCAATAACGACTGTAGCCAATGGGCGTTGAACTTCCGCCCCTGCCGATGAAGAGATCGCCATCGGAAGAAATCCCAATGCTGCAGCCGCTGCAGTGAGGCATACGGGGCGTAATCGGTCTATTGTCCCTTGCAGTATTAGTTCGTCAACATTTTTCATCCCTCTTTTTTTTAGTTCTTTCAGATGTTCTATCAAAACAATCCCGTTGAGTACCGCAATGCCGAATAAGGCGATAAAACCGACTCCCGCCGATATACTGAATGGCATTCCCCTTATCCAAAGCAATAATACACCACCCACAGCCGAGAGCGGTATGGCAGTGAAAACGAGTAATGTTTCCTTTATTGAACCGAAAGCGAAATATAGAAGTATAAAAATCAGACAAAGTGCTACAGGTACCGCTATTTTCAATCGGTTGAGCGCATTTTGCATGTTTTCGAATTGTCCGCCATAGGTAATATTATACCCCGCAGGCAAATTGATTTTTTCATTGATAATAACCGAAATGTCCTTAACAACGCTTTGCATATCCCGCCCACGTACATTCACTCCTATTACTACGCGACGCTTGGTGTCGTCGCGCGATATTTTAGCCGGCCCTTCCGTATAGTCCACTTTGGCAAGTTCCCGAAGCGGTATTTGTCCGCCCGCGGGCAGGGGAACATGGATGTTTTCCAAATCTTCGATATCATTGCGAAGGTTCTTCTCAAGACGTATTACCAGATCAAACCGACGCTCTCCCTCAAAAACACTTCCTACTGCAGTTCCCGCGAATGATAAAGCGACGATATCGTTGATATCGGATATGTTCAGCCCGTATTGTGCAATGCGGGTGCGATCATATTCCACAGTCATTTGAGGTAGACCGTCTATCTTCTCTATAATAATATCAGCCGCACCTTCCACACTACTTATAGCACGTTTTATCTGCTCGGCTTTCTCTGCAAGAATGGTCAGATTTTCTCCGAAAACCTTGATGGCTACATCGGAACGTGTACCTGAAACCAGTTCATTGAAACGCATTTCAATAGGTTGCGTAAATTCTATTTCCATATTCGGAATAGTCGCGTTCAATTTATTTTTTATTTTGTCGGCTAATTCGTCTTTCGATCCCGCCGATACCCATTCGCTTCGAGGCTTGACTTTTACAATAATATCGCTTTCTTCCATTGACATTGGATCGGTGGGAACCTCGGCTGCACCTATGCGACTGACAATCTGCTCCACTTCAGGGAATTTATCAAGAATGGTCTTTTCTATAAGCGTTGTTGTCTCAATCGTTTTTGCCAATGAAGTTCCTGTTTTCAAGACCGGTTGTATTACAAAATCGCCTTCGTCTAATTGAGGAATAAATTCCCCTCCCATGCGGGAGAATATGATAACAGCCATTATCAACAGAGTTATTGCTCCGGCAAGAGTTTTTTTACCATTTTTCAGTGCCCATGTAATAACAGGTAAATAAGACTTTTTTATTGTTTTCATTATAAAAGAAGTGATGCTATTTTCTTTTTGTTCCCGAGGTTTTATTATTATGGAAGATAAAACCGGAACATAAGTCAGACAAAGCAACATGGCTCCTATTAATGCAAAAATGAATGTCAGCGCCATTGGACGAAACATCTTTCCTTCCACTCCCGAAAGCGAGAGTATGGGGATAAAGACAATGAGAATAATCAGTTGTCCGAAAATAGCGGAATTCATCATGGTAGATGAACTCTTTAGTGTTATTTTGTCGATCTCTCTTCGCTTGTTACGTATTGACAGATGGTTCAGCCCGACAGCATTCGCTGTTATTTGAGCAGAAACAAATTCCACTATAATGACAGCGCCGTCTATGATTATTCCGAAATCTATCGCACCGAGACTCATCAAGTTTGCATCTATTCCGAATATACGCATCAGGGAAATTGCAAAAAGCAGTGACAGCGGGATCACGGAAGTAACAACAATTCCCGATCGTATGTTTCCGAGTAAAAGTACAACTACGAATATGACAATCAAACATCCGAGAATCAGGTTTTCGGCAATGGTGAACGTCGTTTTGGCGACCAATTCGCTACGTTCCAGAAAAGCATTGATATAAACGCCTTCGGGAAGGCTTTTCTGTACTTCCTCAACCCTTTCTTTTACGGCGTTGATCGTTTCTTTGGAATCGGCTCCTTTCAACATCATTATCTGACCGAGAACCTTTTCTCCTTCTCCATTTCCCGTAATTGCACCGAATCGGTTGGCGTTCCCAAATTGCACAGTCGCAATATCTTTTACCAAAACAGGAATACCGTCATTGTTCTTTACAACGATGTTTTCAATATCCTCAATAGAACTTATTTTTCCTTCTCCTCGTATAAAATAACTTTGATTGACCTTTTCAATATACGCCCCTCCGGCTATGCTGTTATTTTTTTCGAGAGCGGTCATCAATTCTCCTGTTGTAATATCCATCGCCTTCAACCGGGAAAGATTGATAGCGACTTCGTATTGCTTCAGGTATCCGCCCCATGTATTAATTTCGACTACTCCGGGTATTCCCGAAAGTTGCCTTTTAACGATCCAATCCTGTATAGTTCGAAGATCTGCAACAGAATATCTGTCTTTGTAGCTGGGCTTCACATCGAGAATATATTGGTAAATTTCCCCTAAGCCCGTCGAAATCGGTCCCATTTCAGGAACACCGAAACCTTTTGGTATCATTTCGGAGGCTGTGTTTATTTTTTCGGCTATCAATTGTCTGGGAAGATAGGTGCCCATGCTTTCATCAAAAACAATCGTTACTACAGACAGTCCGAATTTGGAAATAGAACGGATTTCCTGTACGCCCGGCAGGTTTGCCATTTCCATTTCGATAGGATAGGTAATAAATTGTTCAATGTCTTCGGTCGAAAGGTTTGTAGAAGTAGTTATGACCTGCACCTGATTGTTGGTTATATCCGGTACAGCACCGATAGGTATATGAAAAACCGAATAAATACCATATATGAATAAGGCAAGCGTAAACAGCAATATGATAAGTTTGTGTCCGAGACTGAACCTTATAATCTTTTCTAACATCTAACTTTATTTTATACCTAATTATGATGACAAGGAACAAAAATAGGAAGATGTGGAATGAAATAGCTTAAGATTTGCTTAAGATTGATGGATTTGCAGTCTGACAGCCGTTCCTGAGTTTTCTTTACTTGAAATTTCTATCTTAATATTCAAGAGAGAACAGAATCTTTCAACGATAGATAGACCCAAGCCGAAGCCTTTGATGTCGCCGTGGTCAGTGGAACGAAAGAATTTATCGAAAATCCGTTCCAAATCCTTTTCGGAGATGCCGATTCCGTAATCTTTTATTTCATAAGTTATGGAATGATCAACTTTCCTTATCCTGATTTCTATCTTACCATCCTGATAAGAGTATTTGATAGCATTGGAAAAAATATTGGTAAGAATCGTTGAGAATAAATATCTGTCGGTTTGAAAGAGAATATCCTCAGAAGAGATATCATAATCCACATGGATGTTCTTCTGCTCAATGTTTGGTGCAAAATAATTCAGGGCTTCGTGAATCATTGAGTTTAGATTTACATCTTTCTCAATGCGCAAAGATTGCTTCTGATTTTCAAAACGCGTCAGGATAAGCAAATCGTCCACCAAATGGTTTAAGCGGTCTATTTCATGGATGCAATACTTGACTTTTTCTTCATATTCCTCTTGTTGTCGGGGTTTTCGGATTAGAACTTCCAATGTTCCTTTGAGTATAGCCAGGGGTGTACGGAATTCATGCGAAGCATACGATGTGAATGATTTTTCACGCTCGATCGTCTTTTCTATACGGTTGAGTAATTCGTTTATGGTGTCGGACAAGACGTACAGTTCATCTTTGTTATAAGGTAGTGGAATTCGATCGGTTAGATTGTCCCGCGATATTCTATTCGATGTTTCGATAATATCGTTAATGGGTTTGATGCTCTTGCCGGCAATAAATCGTGCGATAAAAAACAGAATAATTAAAATAATCGGATAGGTTATCAGTAAACTATGCTTCAATGTTTCCAATACGACTTCAGAACCTTCGCGTGCCACAGCGACTAACAAGTGTCCGACCCGTTTGCCGCTATCATCCAGAATAGGGACTTGCACCTGGCGAATCCTTTTCTCCGCTAACTCTCCGTTAAAAAACACATTGTCTTTCTGATTGGAATCATACAGTAAATTACTGCTTTTTAGGTTCGGAGATTTGTCAATAAGATTGCCGTCAATATCCAAGAACTCAATAAAGACCGGATCGACACCGACCGTATTGTGTTCCCGTTCCATCCATTCCTTATGCCTTTTCAGGGCAATCGTTCCGTCCTTTACTTCTATTTCATGTGAATGGCGGTCAACTTCGCGTTGCAGGTCTTCGTTCAGATGCTCGGACACATTATACTCCACCACCATATAGATAGTAATGAAAACAAGTCCGGTTAATAATGCCGTTGTAATCATATAATACAAGGCTATCCTGTTTCTGAATGAAAAACTCTTCATATTTATTCGTTGGCGATATATCCTACACCTCTGACAGTTTTGATATATCCATTCTTTTTATCTAAATTCAACTTTTTACGGATAGCATTAATGAATACATCGATTACGCCCGTATCGTACTCAAAGTTAATACCCCATACTTTATCTATGATCTCATCTCTTCTGCAAACGTTTCCTTTGTTTCTTATCAGATATTCTAATAATTCAAATTCGCGTTGAGTAAGTGCTATATCCGAAGAATCCATCTTTACCTCGTATGTATTGGTATTAAGCGAAATATTGCCTAATGCCAAGATATTTTGTCTCTTTTTATTCCGAAAATGGATTTTTATCCTTTCCAGCAACTCTTCAAAACTGAATGGTTTTTTTATGTAGTCGTTTGCTCCAAATTGTAATCCTTCGATGGTTTCCTGTATTGTATCTTTAGCGGTAAGAAATAAAATGGGCGTTTCAGAATCTTTCTCCCTGATTGCTTTACACACTTCTATTCCTGAAATCTTAGGCAACATCCAGTCAAGTAATACAATATCCGGTTTTGAAGATTCAAAAAAGTCAATTCCTTGCTTTCCATTGACAGCAATTGTAATCTCATAACCTTCTTCTTCTAATCCCTGTTTGAGAAAGTTGTAAATTCCGGGTTCATCTTCTATTATTAGAATGTGTATCATCTGAATGCAAAGATATGACAAATAGTTTTATTTATAACTTTAATATCTTAGATTACACAATGTTGATTGACAAAGTGTAAATTTTAAGATCCATATTATTAGTCTGTTAATAACAACTCTGAGACATATTTAAATCTTCCCATTCGGAATAATCGGATGATAAAAGATAACAACAAAATATCTCATATTTATACATGCGATAATAAATAACCGGCTACTGATCCTGCCAAAACAATAAATGCACTGTTTATTTTGGTAAACCTAAAGGTAATGATAAGCCCGACAATGGCAATTAGGATTGTCCGCCAATCCGTTATGGTTTCCTTACCCATTGCAAAACAGACAGCGATAATAATGGCAACCGAGGCTACATTTACTGCATCTAAAAATGCAGAAAAACCGACCGAATTTCGCATCCGCTTTATCAATGGATTGAGCAGGGCGACAAATACAAATGAAGGAAGAAAAATCCCAACCGTAGAGATGACAGCACCTCCAATGCCATTGATCTGATATCCGACAAAGGTAACCGAAGAGAAAACCGGGCCCGGCGTAAATTGCCCCACGGAAACAGCATCAATTAATTGTTGCCGGCTCAAAAGTCCCGTTGCTACTAATTCGGTATCCAGAAAGGCAATCAGCACATAACCACTGCCGTATAATATAGCTCCAATCTTTAAAAAAGTAAGAAACAGGTTTAAGTTGGTTGCCGATATCAGAGCCGAGCTTGTAACCTGCAAAAGAGGAAAAGGTAAAAACCCGTGCAGACTGTCTGTTTTTCTGTTCCTGACAGTGGCGGACAGCAGAGCAAACAATCCTGCTCCAAACATCAGGTAAATCTCATGGATATTCAGGAATGAAAGGATCAGCACGGTTATTCCGATCAGAATCAATTCGGTAGTTTTCAACGATTTCTTTGCAAGCGGATAGACTGCCGAAAGGATGATGGCTATTATAGCAGGCTTAATGCCATAAACAAACGGCTGCACTTTAGGGAGCTGTCCATATTGTTTATACAACACGGCAAAAATGAGTGTTATAAAGACAGCCGGCAAAATAAAACAGATACCGGCTACAATCAACCCTTTCCATCCTGCGCGTGCATGCCCGATATGGATAGCCATTTCTGTGCTGTTGGGGCCGGGAATTAAATTCGTAGCCCCCAGTAAATCCAGAAATTCTTGTTCGTTCAACCATTTACGCTTTGTTACCACCTCTTGTTGCATCATGGCAATGTGTGCCGCAGGCCCGCCAAAGGCGGTAAAGCCCAATCGCAAGAACAATTTTGCGATCTCTTTTATATCAGAACCTTTATTAATATTCGTTTCGTTCATCTGCTGTTCAAACTTTTGCCGTTTATATGATGTATTTCGAGTTCAAAGAAAGTAATTAATTCGATTCCCGGATATAGTATTTTTTCCTTAACCAGAAAGCAATATTTACCAACAAAATAAGTACCGGTACTTCAACCAACGGGCCGACAACACCGGCAAAGGCTTGCCCGCTGTGCAAGCCGAAGACGCCTATGGCAACAGCGATAGCCAGTTCAAAATTGTTGCCTGTGGCAGTAAAAGCAATCGAAGCATTCTTATCGTAAGATGCACCAATGAGCCTGCCTGCAAAAAAACTAAGGAAGAACATCATCACGAAATAGACTAATAACGGCATGGCAATTCGAACCACATCTAACGGTATCTGTACGATTAACTCCCCTTTTAAACTGAACATCAGCACAATCGTAAACAATAAAGCGATAAGGGTAATCGGAGAAACAGCAGGAATGATCTTTTCCCTGTACCATTGTTCCCCTTTGAGTTTAAACAATAGCAAACGGCTGAGAATACCCTTCAGGAAAGGGATACCCAGATAAACAGCGACCGTTTCGGCAATTGTTCCGATGGATATATTCACGATTGCACCCTCAAAACCGAATAGCGGAGGTAGTTTTGTGACAAATATCCAGGCATAGAAACTGTAAAAAAACACCTGAAAGATGCTGTTCAAAGCGACCAAGCCGGCGCCGTATTCGGTATTCCCCTCAGCCAGATCATTCCAGACAAGCACCATTGCAATACATCTTGCAAGGCCGATGAGAATGACCCCTACCATATATTCCGGATAATCGTGCAGAAAAAAGATAGCCAGTAAGAACATTAAAATTGGGCCGATAATCCAATTCAGTACCAGTGATACCGTCAGTATTTTTACATTGGAAAATACCTTCGGCAGTTGTTTGTAGTCCACTTTCGCTAACGGCGGGTACATCATCAGGATAAGACCGATAGCCAACGGTATGTTTGTCGTTCCGCTTGACAAGGAGTCTATATAACCGCTGAATGACGGGATGAAATAACCTAATCCCACCCCGATAGTCATTGCCAAGAATATCCATAGGGTTAAGTTTCTGTCCAGAAAATTCATTTTCTTTTTACTCATGAACCTTTATTATATTTAGGTACAGTTCGTAAAATGCTTTTTTGATCTCATCCTTTACCCGGATATACTCCGATTGTATAAATTCAGGCGTTCTTGTGGCTTCGGACGGATCATCAAACCCGATATGCAAACGGTTCTTAACTTTTCCGGAAAACGTCGGACAAGTCTCATTGGCACCACCACAAACGGTAATCACATAATCCCATTCATCATGGATGTATTTTTCAACAGGATCGGATGTGTGGTGCGAAATATCCACTCCCGCATCTTTCATCACTTCTATGGCTTTGGGATTTACCTGCCCGCTTGCTTTTGTCCCGGCGGAATAAACCGATAGTTCAGGATCGAATGATTGCAAGAACCCGTGTGCCATCTGACTGCGGCAACTATTACCCGTACAAAGAATCAAGATTTTCATTTTATTGTATTTATAATCATTATTCTTATTTCGTCGAATAACGAACATGTATTTTTTAAAAATATCATATAGCATACTTTTCCGCTCTCTTTCTGATATCAGCAAATATCATCTGTTTCGGGTAATTGGGTAAAAAAGCCACTGAATAATTCTTTCGCTTTATTCCAATACTCTCTATTGATGCAATACTTCACAGTGGGTAATGTAATTGTACCCTGAATTAATCCGGCATCTTTGAGCTCTTTCAAATGCTGTGATAAAGTGCTTTTGGCAATCGGCAGTAGCTCCGACATATCTCCATGATAACAACAGGATTGGGTTGCCAGCATCTCCAGGATAGCAATACGGATGGGATGCCCCAAAGCTTTTGCAAAGCGTGCGAGTTGCTCCTGGTCGGCTGTCGATTCTTTCTTTGACATATGTTTGGTATTTATTGTTCGCAAATATTACGAATGATAATTTTCTTTGTTTTTATTGATATTTTAGGAATTCGGGCGGATAAAATAAACCTAATTGTTTCTGATTGCTTAAATTAGACCTGTAAAAAAGAATATCTATTCCAATTATACTTATGCATTTTTACGTATTTTCATTACCAGCCAAAGAGAGACTCCCGTAACCATAAGGACTAATAGCCATAGATTTCCGGAAAAAGGGTTGTAAGCTGATAACATTTTGGAAAAGCTTTCTCCCATTGACAAACCCATTCCGAATTCAAAAATTAAAGTCAAAACGACCCAAATCAATCCAATGTTGCAATAAGTTCTTGAATTAGTTGCCTTTAACTTCGGAATTAGAAAATATGAGATAAGTAAGATAAACAATGAGAGCAATATTCCGCTTACGGGTAAGGCAATACTCTGACCTAGCAAACGATTCAATACGGACTCTCGCAAAACACCATTCAATATGGCAAACGGAATAATCAATAGCCAGATTAAAATAGATTTTAATATCATCTCAAACTTTTTTTAATTAAAAACTCATAGGATTTTATTCCTCATACTATCCGTTTTTATTGTTCGCAAATATACGAATAAAATTTATATTCGTAATTTTACGAATATAAATTTTCGTTAAATATTCTTTCTCTTATTGACAACTAATTATGAGCACTTACTTAGTAATTTTATGCTCAACTGTTAAGTGTGGAAAATCCATAGCGCAGTGACCCCGTTCGCCAAGTCGTCGTTGACCCTCTAAAAATTTTCTATATTGGCCCGTATAAGTCCTGGCCGACGGGGTCATTTTAATTTTAGTTTATTTATTCTTTCCTGCCTTCATTTTGCTCACGCTTTCACCTGTCAACTCAATTTGGTGTGCCTCGTGCACGATTCTGTCGAGGATGGCATCGGCCACCGTTGGGTCACCGATAGCATCGTACCAGTTGGATACCGG
>Ga0129314_1001629_pt1 | contig 14846 bp, 11 predicted proteins | sample O1111metagenome_FD_94431 | JGI IMG/M metagenome (GOLD analysis project Ga0129314, IMG submission 94431) | Orangutan individual fecal microbial communities from fecal samples from Wisconsin, USA - O1111 metagenome | ecosystem: Host-associated > Mammals > Digestive system > Large intestine > Fecal...
ACGCCGCCAGCGTTCGTCCTGAGCCAGGATCAAACTCTCTATAAATTGTATCTAAACGATGTCTCCATCGTTCAAACCTTCATAGAGCTATTTGTCATAGCTTCAAAAACTTTTTATCCTTACGTTCGCGGGTAATTGACTTAACCCCGCTCACGCAAGCTTTTCAGTTGCGCATCTTGCGATGCGCTTCCGTCTGGTGCTTTTCGTTTCGTTCGTTGTTTAATTTACAAGGTACACGTTCCACAACCGCGGAACAGTTGCTATCTTACCACTGTCGAATCGAAATGTCAACTACTTTTTTGAATTTTTTCAAATTTTTTTCAGATGGCAGCTTTTGGCGGATATCTAAGATTTGATGTGGGATTGGGGGCAGCAAGCGTGGTCGTTCCATAAGTGAATGATTGTGTTTTCAGCATCAAAAAAAGAAAGACTGCATTTTCAAAGTTATGTGCTACAAAGCACGCACCTCCTGTTGTAGAATTTTCTATGACAGGAGGTGTTTTTATGAAAAAAGGTACGCCGCATTTCCTTTACACGAACAAGGATAGTCCAGACTATGTGGCACCCTTTGCGCCGTTTTACAGCGACAGGCAAAAGGCAATCCTTTCTGGTGAGCTCTCTGTTGAAGAAGTAGAGCTTCGTGAACTGGGACGCTTGCGAAACAAGGCTCGTAACATGGGCGACGAGGAAAACCTTGAAATCGCAAACATACTCTATGAGGAAAAGAGTAATCCATCAGCAGGCCTCTACAAGCACTACACCGCCGAGGAAGCGGCGGAAATCCTTCGGAAGCTGACGCCGCCGGGGTTTGAGTCGTAGGCGGCAGAGGGCAACTCCGATGGACACGAGCCACAGAAACAATGTTCCTCCGTGCGAGGACGACGATGACATTTGGTACTGGGGCTACTCCATATTCGTGCCGCATATTCCCAACACGCGGGCGTATCCCTATGTGTCCCGCATCATGGGTCCAGACCCCAAGTACCGCTTTGCCCGCAAGTTCCTGCAATACCAATGGCCGCCAAAGACACCGAAAGGCCGATGGTTCGATGTGGAGCTGCCGGGAGATGGCGTCTATGAGGTCGGCATCAAGCGATGGAACGCGGACAAGACTCTGCTGCTGGAGCGGCAGGTATACTGGCTGTTGCTGCTGGATGGCAACGAGTACACCATCCCCAAATGGCAAGTGCTGCCGCTGGTGGAGGCACTACGCAGCGGCACGCTTGGTGCCTGAAGAACAAAGAGAACCCCTGTGAGGTCAATCCTCACAGGGGTATCTTTTTAATGGCACAGTAGAGAAATGCTTATATAAAGTCACTCCTGTCCGTGCGCCTCCATATACTTAAACACTTCTTTATCGGATTTAGCCCTTTTATACCAACCAATGCCTATCATGGCAAAGCCAACAATCATTACTACAGTCCTAATTGTTGACGCTGACGAGAGAAAGCAAGAGGCAACAAGTCCTGTACCAGCACCCGTAAAGAAGTCTACGAGTGATTTCTCATGCTTTATTTTTCCCAATACGCGCTCCTTGTCAATAGCTTCTACCATTTTGGAATCCCCCTTCAGTAATGTATCAAGCGATACATCAAATTGATTGCTCATTGCTATGAGAATCTGTAAATCCGGATAACTCTTTTCATTTTCCCAATTCGAAACCGTCTGTCTTGTAACATGGAATAACTCACCAAACTGTTCTTGCGTTAATTGCTGCTCATTACGAATTGCTGATATTTGATTTCCTATGCTCATGGTCAGCACCAACTCCCTCTCTGAAAAGAATTTACTACGACCTTGCTTCTTGTCTACTATTATGTAAGAAAAACAGCGCAAAGTAAAGCAATTTACTTTTTACATTGCGTTTTTCGTGTAGTTAAGTAGGTTTTGCAAATTCTTTTCGACAAACTCGAAGGCAATTCAACAACAGCGAATTATAGAAAGATGCCCCTGTGAGGTCAATCCTCACAGGGGTATCTTTTTTACATCATTTGGAATTGTACTCCCGCAGAATGTTTTGAGCAATGAGGGCGATTCTGTCCTCCACGCTCATAGATGCGTAGGACTCAGACACGGGAGGCGTTTCCATCCGCACGAACTCCTCACAGAACCGTACCGCCACCGCCTCAACGGTGGTGCCAAGTTTGGCGCACAGCGCGGCCATTTGCTCGTACAGGGCGGCTTCTATGTCAATCTGCACGTTTGTCATTGCCATAATAATTCCCCCTTACTAAAGTATATTGAAGCCGGCGTCCTTGAGTAGCTGATAATACTCCAAAACGGAGAATGGCGCCGTCCGGCTTCGCGGGATTTCCTCCGGTTCGATGCTATAGGTGGTCTCATAGTGCCCATTATTGAAGGAAAAGCTGCTGCCGGAACCGGTAAAGAAGGAATGAACAGGCTTGGACGACTTCCAGAGCCGATTTTCCTTTACTACATATTTGACCCGCTCACCTGCGGTATCCCAGAACAGTGCTTTGATACGGAGCCGTTTGAAACCGTATCCGTTTCCCTGCCGGTTAATCCTCTCAATAAAGCAGTTCAATCCTTCCGCCACCGCGTTGGTGAACTGGCAGTTCACATTGAAGTAGTTGAAAATTTCATTCCGCCAGTTGCGAGTAATTGTGTTGCGAAAGGGTCTGAGCTCTGCAAATAGCTCTGCATCCACATGGAAGTGCTCTTCCCATGCGGTGATTTGCTTTTGACCTGCAGGCGGAATCAGCTTCGCCCACTTGTCGCAGACAGCTTCTGCGGAAGCTCTATCTGCGGAAGCGTAGATGCGCTCAAAGCCGGTGCGGATAAGCCGCAGATGGTTAAACTCAGGGAAAGCCTCACAGATATTAGCCATCTTGGAGAGGCGACTGGAGTCCTCCGCGATTTTCTCCTCCCCATATTTGAACAGATAGTTGTTCGCTTGCGCCATCTTCATTATAGCATTCAGGTGCTCTTTCTCAGGGCCCTCCGGCATGGCATTGATGCGGCTTTTGATGCGTTCAGTGATTTTCGTTTTCACCGTGCCGACCTTTGTGAGAAAGTCTTGGTACACATGGAATTTGTCCACGACAATGGTTGCACGGGGCAGGCATTCTTGTATATAACTACGGTATCCGCAGGCCATGTCCATTGTGACTATCTCAATATTTGTGTCGTAATCGACCATGTTTTCTATCGTATGCAGGATTGTGTCGCGCTTGTTGTCCTCGCACATTTCCAACAGGCAGCCGCTTTCACCGTCCACAAAGACCGCACGCATATTGTTTACAATGTGTTTTTCGTCGATACCGAGTACCCGTGGCGCAACGACTGGGCCGCGCTTGGCCTCCAGCTTCGCGCCGTAGTCGTCGAATATAGTAGCGATAGTGGTGATGGAATAACCGTATTCTTCCGCCACCTCGGTGAAAGGATGCCGAAAAGATTCTCGTTGTATCAGCTCAAAAAGCCGGTCTGTCATCTGCCGGTTTTCGAGGATGCATTCCGGTATATTTGTAAATGTCTTTTCGCACGAATCGCAGAGGTATCGTTTTACCTTCAGCAGAATATCCACGCGCTTTTTCCCAACATTGACATCGTGAATCAGTCGCGGTTTTCCATAATCCCCATGACTGTGGACGGCGGTGCCTTTGCAAAGGGGACATCGGCGATTACGATAGTCCTCTATGCGGCACTTGAAAAGCCAGTAGTCATCGCTGTTTATGGGCTCAAGGCAGGATTCCTCGATGATGCCTTCCAGATTCAAGCAGGGCTTTTGGGCAACCTCCCTCATGTCCACTTCTTCCAGTTGGGTAATATCTGTATGATTCCTTGCCATAAGTACAGCCCTCCGATAGTGAAATTAAGGCGACCACCGCCTCGTTTATAGTATAGTACAAGCGTTCTATACTTGCAAGAGAATATTGCAAAAAAGTGTGGCGAAATAGTTATCTGATTTGCACTTTTGCGGGACGCAAATACTTGAAATAATATGGAAAAGTGGTATATTTATATTATCGGGAAAACGCCGGCGTTTTCATGCCTCTGCATAGAGACATGATATCCCTCTGAAAACACTGGCCTTTTAGGATGATTATTGCTGTAGAAGCTAAAGAAAGGGGCATCAACAGGTGAGAGTTCCTTGGAATGAAGATATGCGGGTAAAATTTCCCGCAACAGTACAATTCATGCGGCTGGGTTATGAGTACCAGTCTTTGAAGGATGCGGATATCCACCCCGAAACCAGAATCTTTCTCAACCGTTTTGTTCCTGCAATCCAGCGAATCAACAGTGATAAGAACCTGACTGTCGAGCAGATTTTGGCAACGATTGAGGAAATCCATGGCATCATTAAGAACAATGATATGGGTAAGGAGTTTCTGGGCCGACTGCTGGACCAGACCGCAGACATCAAGCTCATTGACTTTGACCATCCCGAAGATAACGATTTTACTGTCGTTGACGAACTGACCTTTGGCCCGGAAGCGAAGGGGTCTTTTCGCCCGGATATCAACATCCTTGTCAATGGTATTCCTCTTGGATTCCTTGAAGTGAAGAAGCCCAATAACGAGGGTGGTATCCAGAAAGAATTCCACCGTATGCTGGACGAGCGGCTTCAAGTACCAGAATTCAAGAAATACTTCAATATGCTCCAGTTTGTTACCTTCAGCAATAACATGGAGTATGAGACTGACAATGACGCCGCCCCTGCCGAAGAAGTGCGGGCCGGTTCCTTCTATTCTACGCCAAATGGGAACCGCACCTTCTTCTCCTTCTTCCGTGAGGAGAATCCGAAGACCTCTGGGTTCAAGGAAATCTATATGGATGAGGTGCGGTATATCCTTAAAGACAACGGGTATAGCCCCAGCTATGCGGATACGGAGGAATTTCAGACCAACTTACAGCCGAGCACACCATGCAATCGGTTCGTGACCTCTTTCTTCGATATCCCTCGTATGATGTATCTGCTGCAATACGGTTTCTTTTATGTCGATACGATTGATGAAAAGACAGGGCAGCCCGTTACTCAGAAACACATCATGCGCTACCCACAGTTCTTTGCCAGCCAAGCTATCCTGAAGCGCATTGACGGTGGTGGGAAGTCTGGCATCATCTTCCATACGCAGGGCAGCGGCAAGACGGAACTGTCAGCTTTCTCTACCAGAATCATCAGAGACTACTACTCTGAACGAGGCATCACCGCTAAGTTCTATTATGTGGTAGACCGTCTGGACCTGCTTATTCAGGTTCGTGACGAAATGCGTAACCGTGGGCTGAATGCGATTGAGGTCAATAGCCGCTCCGACTTTGAAAAGGAACTCAAGCGCCCGCTTCCAAAACGGGGAGACCTTCGCTCAAACGGTGAAATCGTGGTGGTGAATATTCAGAAATTCACCGATGCACTCCCTCAGGTCAGCAATGTGTACGATGCCAAAATTCAGCGCATCTTCTTCGTGGACGAAGCCCACCGCTCTTATAAGCAGACAGGTCAGTTTTTCAAGAACCTGATGCTGGTGGATGACAACGCCATCTATATCGCTATGACCGGTACTCCGCTTCTTTCCAAAAAAGAGCGTTCTAATCTGAAATTTGGAGACTACATCCATAAGTATTTCTACGACAAATCCATCTCTGACGGATACACCCTCCGCATCAAAAAGGAGGAGATTGATACCACCGTCCGGGCGGATATCCATAGAAATCTTCAGTTTGAAAAGTCCCAAATTGATGCCAAGAAAGACACTATGCGAACGGACGGGGCGTATATCAGCAGCCTCGGTAAGTTTATAGAGACCGACTTCCTGAACTTCCGTCTTGTGAACGCTGATTCTACCATTGGTGGAATGATTGTATGCTCCTCTAACCCGCAGGCTCGCAAAGTCAAAGAGTGGTTTGATAAGAATGTTTCCACGCTCGAAACGGGATTGGTCATTTCGGACGAAGATGCTCCACGCAGCGACATCAACAAAGAGACACAAAAGGCGTTCCGCAAGACACTCAAGCCGGACATCCTGATTGTTCACCAAATGCTTACCACGGGCTACGATGTGCCCCGGCTCAAAAAGATGTACCTGCTCAGAAACGCCAAGGAGCACACTTTGCTCCAGACCATCAGCCGGGTAAACCGTCCTTACAAGAACCCCAAGACAGGCAAGGTTTATCAGTACGGCTACATCGTGGACTTTGTCGATATCGAAAAGGAATATGACCGTACCATCGAAATGTACCTCAAGGAGATGGAGGACGATTTCAACGATGACTCCGATGAGCATTTCTCTCTGGCTGGTCTGGTCATCGGCCCTGAGGATATCGACAAAAAGTATCATGCATACCAAGCCCACATGAACACTTTGGTTGATACCTCTGTGAATCTGGAACTGTTTTCTCAGCAGCTTGTAAAGCTGGATAGGGATACATTGCTGGCAATCCGACGCGACCTGAACGGTATCAAGGACTGCCGTACGGAATTCCTGCTGTCAAGAGCCATGACACTGGCGGCGCAGATTGATGAAGACCGCATCAAGAAGCTGTTGCGGGAAGTGCAAAATCGTATCGACTTCCTGAACCTTACTACAAAACCCATCGACCTGATGACTGTTGTCTCAAATGAGGAAGTCGTCAAAATCGTCTATGAGTTCTTCAAGGTCAAAATCAGCATCATGGATATGAGCAAGCTGACGAAAGCCTTCAAGGATGTCTCTGATATTGACGGCTATAAGCAGTTCACAGATGCTGTCACGGATATTCAGAAAGAAATCCGACGGAACAAAAACACAGGGGCCGAGAAGATTGTCAGCTTGGAAGACCTGCTCAAAAAAATCTTCGTCGAGCTGGAGTACATTGACCTCAACAATCTCTCGGAGGTCAACGGAAAGCTGCTGAAAATCTTGGAAGACCTTCGCTGCATCAACGAGGAAAACGAGCGTCTGGCCGCCCGTTATGGCGGCAATTACGCATTCGTCAAAACCTATTCTGATGTGGTGGAGATGCACCCTGAGTTCGACAAAGAAGACCTCGCAAAATTGACAGATGTGGCCTACGCTGCCGTCAAAGACATCGAGGGTTCCAACATCCTCATTCTGCATGGGCGGGAATCCTTCGTGAACACAGTCAAGAAAAACACTACTACTCAGCTTTTGAAATCGGGCCTCTATAAAAAATTGAACCTCAAGGACTGGTATGCCGACTTCCTCGGCGAGACCTATTCCAACATGAGGATTTTCTAACCGGGGAGAATAATCATGTCCAACATTTTTGAAACAGAAACCAAAATCAAGCAAATCATTGATGAGCTGAAAGCTCTGAGCGCACAGGCTGGCCTTGCCAATCAGGGCGAGGAGGAGCGCATCATTACTTCTGTGTTCCTCTATAAGTTCCTGAACGATAAGTTCATGTATAACCTGTCCAAGTTTGCGGAAGAAATCGGTGAGACCATCGAGGAAATTCTGAAAAACGAGAATGACGAGCTGGACGCATTCTATGACACCACTTCCGGTGATGTGGCATTCGGCTATGAGGATACCATCCAGTACCTCATCAACCATGTAGAGCAGGCCGATTTCTACAAGCAGTTCGATGATGCGCTGGTTCGCATAGCTCAGAATACCCGGAATGACATCTTTGCTGTGGAGACGGCTGAGGGCAGCTACAGACCACTGTTCGAGGCGATTTCCACTCCCGTAGAACCTTCCAACCGCAACAACTTTGCCAAGAATATTTTTGGCATCATCGCACAGGATAAATTTGATTTCTCCAGTGCGTTTGCGGGTTCTTTTGACTTCTATTCCACCATTTTTGAGTACCTCATCAAAGACTATAATGTGGCAAGCGGCGTGTATGCGGAATACTTCACTCCGCAATCTGTGAGTTCCATCATCGCCCGTTGTCTTGTCGGAATGAGTGACAAAGTCGAGGCATCTGAGATTTCCGACCCTGCTGCCGGCTCCGGCTCCTTGGTGCTGCATTTGGCCCATGAACTCGGTCAAGAGAACGGCCTGAACCGTGCCATTGTTTATACGCAGGACATCTCTTCCAAATCCACTCGGTTCCTGCGCTTGAACATGATGCTCAACGGCATGACAGAGTCTTTGGGGCATATCATTCAAGGCGACACGCTGCTGAACCCTGCCCATTTTCAAGTGGAGCATGAGCCGACCTCTGGCTTGAAGAAGTATGCCTACCAGACAGCTAATCCGCCCTTCAAACTGGACTTTTCCTCCACCCGTGATGCTATCGAGCAGAAGTGGTCTGAGACGGACCGTTTCTTTGCGGGTGTTCCGAAAATTCCTGCCAGCAAGAAGGAATCTATGGCGATTTATCTGCTGTTCATTCAGCACATCATGTACTGCATGAAAGATAACGGTAAGGCTGCCATCGTTGTCCCCACGGGATTCCTGACCGCAAAGAGCAAGATTGAGTATGCCATCCGGCAGCGGATGGTAGACAAGCATATCATTAAAGGCGTTATCAGTATGCCATCCAATATTTTTGCGAATACCGGGACGAATGTCTCGATTCTTTTCCTTGACAATGCTAACGCAGAAGAGGAAGCCTTTTTGGTGGACGCCTCCAGCCTTGGCAAGAAGGTGAAGGATGGCAAGAATCAGCGCACGGTCCTTTCCGACAAAGAAGTGAATCGCATCATTGATGTATTCACCAATCGCAAGGTAGAGGACGATTTCAGCGTATCTGTTCCTTATGACGATATGACCGAGAAGGGCTACTCTTTCTCCGCAGGTCAGTATTTCGAGGTGAAAATCGAGCATATCGACATTGCCCCGGAAGAGTTCAATGCGAATATGGCAGCGCGGAAAGAGCGGCTGACGGCATTGTTTGCCAAGGGGCATGAGTTGGAGACCTCCATCATGGAGCAAATGAAAGAGGTTTACTATGGCAAATAAAGCTGTGAAATTTTCCGCTCCACTAAATCAGGGTGATACAGAAACACAAACCGTAGGATGCAGGCAAAACAACCCGTTTATCTGTAAGTATAACGGCTTGAGTTCTGTATGCGCTTTTGTGCGAAAAGATGGTATTTGCCTCCATCCATCTGCAAAATGGGCTGCCCAGTATAGAACATTACAGGAGAAAACAAATGGAAACCAGACGCCTTGATGAATTGTGTGTACAGATAACAGACTGCCCGCATTCGACCCCCCAATGGCTATCTTCTGGCAAACTTGTGCTTAGAAACTTCAACATCCATAATGGGAGAATTGATTTAAGCAATGTTTCTTATACTGATGATGAGACATTCTTCGCCAGAAACAAGCGGGCTACACCTATCCCCGGAGATATTGTTATGAGCAGGGAGGCTCCGATGGGAGAGGTGGCAATCATCCCTAACGGTTTTGAATGTTGTTTAGGGCAGCGAATGGTACTATTACACCCCGACGCAACGGTATGTAATGGGAAATTTCTCATGTACTCTCTATTGTCTCCGTTTGTCCAAAAGCAAATTAAAAGAAGCGACACAACGGGGTCTGTTGTGAGCAATCTCTGCATTCCAGATTTATGTGCCTTAGAAATTCCTTATGTCAATATAGAGCGGCAAGAATGCATAGTGGCATTACTTTCCGATATTGACTCCAAAATCGACAACAACAACGCCATTGCTGCCGAACTGGAAGGCATGGCGAAGGACCTCTACGATTACTGGTTCGTTCAGTTCGACTTCCCGGACGAGAACGGCAAGCCCTACAAGAGTAGCGGCGGCAAGATGGTCTGGAATGAGGAGCTGAAAAGAGAAATCCCGGAGGGGTGGGAGGTAAGTCAGTTAAAAGATATATGTTTTTTAAGGAATGGCATCAATTATGACAAAAATGAGGTAGGAGATGCAGATTTCAAAATCGCTAATGTTAGAAACATTACAGCTTCGACATTTCTCATGGATGTAAATGACTTTGATGTTATACACTTAAAAAAAGAAAAAGCAAAACAATATTCCCTAAAACCTGAGGACATTGTTATTGCCAGAAGTGGAACCCCCGGAGCAATACGTTTGGTGCAAAATCCAAAGAACGATACAATTTTCTGCGGATTCATTATATGCTGTACGCCAAAGGTAGCAAAATATAGAAATTATATGGCTTATACGCTCAAATTGTTTGAAGGAACTTCTGCGACAAAAACTGGAGGTTCTATACTTCAAAATGTGAGCCAAGATACGCTTAATTCTCTTATTTTGTGTATTCCTCCAGACGAGTTGATTGAAAAGTTTAATATAATGATTACTTCAATACTGGAAGAAATCCAAAATACTATCAATGAAAGCAGAGAACTCACTTCTCTCCGCGACTTCCTCCTTCCAATGCTGATGAACGGACAGGTCAAGGTGAAGGGGGCGTGATATTCCATGAAAATTGGCCGTAATGACCCATGCCCTTGTGGAAGTGGCAAAAAGTATAAGAAGTGCTGTCTAAGCAAGGATGTTCCTGACATCTATCAGTGCATTAAGGACACCGTCGCTGAAAACGGATATCCCAGCAAACTTTCTGATACGATTTGCGCCATGCTTCGTTACATGAAGAAGAATAATCTTCTCGGTGCTTGCCATGCTACTGCATCTGCAATGTATGTTGCTCTGTCTGAGCAGGGATTCAAAACGGAGCTTTGTGTTGGCGAGATAGGCAGCCCGGATATGAGCCCGTTCGACCACTCATGGGTAACAGTAGATGATAAGGTTATCGACTTGGCCTGTTATATGCCGTTACTGAATTCCGCAGGTATTACCAATGCCTCTTATCCGATTGTCCTTTCTACTGATGTCGTTACAAAATCAACTCCAAAGCTGACCTATGGTGTCGAAACGGGAATGGGGTTCGACTTCCAGACTCAACAGCTTTTGCGAATGCCATTTGTGGACTATCTTGACAACTATCCTTTTGAAAAAAACGGGTTATGGACAGTAATTCAGCGGATTTCTCCTGTGCCGATTAACTACCGCACTCTTCGGGAGAAATATTCTAATGTTCAAAGAAAAATTTGCAAATAATATACAAGCCGGTGGGCAACTCCGATTGGGGATGTCCACCGGCTTCTTCTGCGCTTTTCCCAAAACATACATAGCTGTAGCAATGCCCAGCTTTCTGAAAAGCACCAGCACCTAACACTCAAGATGGAGGTGTTTTTTTGGGGAAACTACATTCTTCTGCGAAATCCCACAAAAAACTTTACAGCGACCGCTTTTCCCCGAACATCCCTAAACGAGAAAACCCCACATAAGACTTTAGAGCAACCGCCTTTCTCAAAAACTCTAAAACAAAAAAATCCCACATCAGATTTTAGATAGCCGCTTTTGGCCCAGGAGATGACAAGCGGCAAAGCATGTGCTATACTATATTATTATTGTTTTGAAGGGGAGGATGTGACCGTGGAGATCCGCAAGATGACCGCTACCTTTGGGAGGCTGCAGAACCAATCCCTGTCGCTGAAGCCGGGGCTGAACTGCATCTATGCGCCCAACGAATCAGGCAAATCCACTTGGAGCCATTTCCTGCGGATCATGTTCTATGGACTGAACACCCGAGACCGAGGCGCACTGGCGGACAAGAATCGCTTCGCCCCGTGGAGCGGCGCGGCGATGCGAGGTCAGATGGACATTGCAGACAGCGACGGCATACATCTGACGCTGGGACGGGACACCCGCCGGGCCACCGCGCCCATGGGTCACTTCACCTGCACCTATACCGGCACTGCCGATGCCGTGCCCGGTATTGACGGGCAAAGTGCCGGAGAGACGCTGCTGGGCGTACCGCGGGAGGTGTTCGAGCGCAGCGCTTTTATCCGGCAGAGCGCGCTGGCGGTGGACAGTGATGCGGAGCTGGAGCGGCGGATCGCCGCGCTCATCACCACCGGCGAGGAGGGGGCGTCCTTTTCCGAGGTGCGGGATCGGCTGAAAAAGCAGTTGAACCGCCGCCGCAGCAACCGCACCACCGGGCAGATCCCGGCACTGGAGCGGGAGTGCGCCGCGCTGGAGGAGCAGCTGGCGTGCATGGACAGTCTGAGCCGGCAGGCAATGACCGCACAGCAGCATCTGGACAGCCTGAGCCGGCAGGTAAACGACTTACAGACCCAGCAGGCTTTGTGGCAGCAGCGGCAGAAGCAGGATGCCGCCCGGAAATACACGCAGGCGCAGGAGGACGCGCAGCAGGCGCAGCAGCGGGCCCAATGGCTGGCAGAATCTGTGGGAACGTTGCCGGAGGAGGGTGTTCTGACCCGCATGGAGGAGCAGTACGCCCTCTTGCAAGAGGGCAACGCAGCGCTGAAGCGGGCGCAGAACGACGCCCAGACGGCACAGGCCGCCTATGACGGCGCTTCGGCCCGCTGCGCCGCCCATCCGCTGTATCCCAATGACGAAGCCGCCTGTCAGGCGCGGCTGGACGCCATCTCCGCGCCTGCCGTATCCTCGCCGCTGCTGCTATCCATCGGGAGCCTGCTGCTGGTAGGCGGCGGGATATGCGCCGCACTTTTCCAGCCGTATTTCCTTCTCGTGGCTTTGGGCGGCGCCGCTCTTGCCGCCGCCGGACTCTTACAGCGCAGGCGCGCTCTTGCCGCCCAGACAAAAGCAGCCGCAAAACGCGCCGCACTGAAGGCGCAGATCGCGGAATATCTGCCCCTGCGGCGGCAACTCGAGGCGGCAGAGGACGCCGCGCAGCAATCTGACGCCGCAGCGGAGGGACTGGCCCAGCTCCAGCGCCAGCAGCTGTTGACACTGCTATCCGCTCTGCGCCCATATGCCCCCACTGCCGCCGATGCAGGCGGCGCGCAGATGGCCCTGTGCCAGCTGCGCCGCCAGAGGGACGCGCTGAGTGCCGCGCAGCAGGCCGCGAGAGAGGCGGCAATGCGGCGGGACGTGCTGTGCGAGCATCTGCCGGAAGATGCCATGCTGGACACAGAGGCGCCGCTGCCCCAGCCCGAACTGCCGCCGGAGCAAATTGCCGCTCAGCTGCCGCAGGCAACCCTGCTGCTGCAAAATGCCCGCTCTCAGCTGGACACATTAACAGGGCAGCTGCGCTCCATGGGCAGCGCCGATGACATTCGGGCGCAATTGGAGCAGCTGGAGCAGCAGGCGGAGCAGCTTCAGGCGGAATATGACGCCATCGCGCTGGCGTTGGAAGTTCTGGACGAGGCCAACACCGCACTGCAAAACCGCTTCTCCCCGGCACTGGGCGCACGGGCGGCAGAAATCTTTGCCAGAATCACCGCAGGCCGGTATCATAAGGTGCTGCTGAGCCGGGATTTCTCGCTGGAGACCGACAGCGAGGGCGCGCAGCGCAGCGTGCAGCTGCTGAGCCAGGGAGCCTCCGACCAGCTGTATCTGGCGGTGCGGCTGGCTATCTGCGACATGGTGCTGCCGGCGGAAAAGCATGTGCCGCTGATCCTGGACGATGCGCTGCTGAGCTTCGACGACCGGCGGCTTCACGCGGCGCTGGACTTTCTGCTGGAAGAAAGTCAACGCCGCCAGATCCTGCTGTTTACCTGCCAAAAGCGGGAGGGCGCGTATCTGGCCGGGCGTGAAAATGTGACGCTGCTGACAATCTAGGCTTGCAAGCGGCGGCATTTGGTGTTATACATTATATAGTGTATGTGCAGCAGCAGCGCCATGGTAAAATCGGCGGCGCGCGGCGGCACAGCGGCGCGCTTTGCGGCGCGGCCGTCACAGCTCCGGCGATCCCAGAGATGCCCTGTATGGCGAAGCCGGGATACGCGGGACAACTTTCAAAGCCTTCAAGAATACTTCAGGATATAAAAAGGAGAAGAAACAATGAGCGAGTGTACCCATGATTGCAGCACCTGCGGCGAAAGCTGCAGCGAGCGCAAGGAAGCCAACGTATTTGAGAAAAAGCCTCTGCGGCCCGGCTGCCGCGTGGGCAAGGTTTACGGCATCGTGTCCGGCAAGGGCGGTGTGGGCAAGTCCATGGTCACCAGTCAGCTGGCGGTGGCCGTGCGGCGAGAGGGCTATAACGTGGCCATTCTGGACGCGGATGTGACCGGCCCCTCCATCCCGCAGGCATTCGGCGTTCACAACCGGGCCGAGGGAATGGGCGACGCGATCCTGCCTGTTGAGAGCGGCACCGGCATTCAGATGATGAGCGTGAACCTGCTGCTGGAGCATGAAACCGACCCGGTCATCTGGCGCGGCCCCGTGATCGGCGGCGTGGTGCAGCAGTTCTGGGGCGATGTGCTGTGGCAGGATGTGGACTATATGTTCGTAGACATGCCTCCCGGAACCGGTGATGTGGCGCTGAATGTGTTTCAGTCCCTGCCGGTGGATGGCGTGATCATTGTGGCCAGCCCTCAGGATCTGGTGGCCATGGTGGTGGAAAAGGCCGTGAAGATGGCCCAGATGATGAATGTGCCCATTCTGGGACTGGTAGAAAACATGAGCTATGTTCAGTGCCCCGACTGCGGCAAGAAGATCTTCCTCTTCGGCGAGGGCAAAACCGAGGAGGCGGCTGCCCGTTACGGCGTGCCGCTGCTGGCCAAAATGCCCATTGACCCGGCGCTGGCCAAGCTGGTGGATGATGGCCGCATCGAGGACTTCCATGGCGATTGGCTGAATGCCGCTGTGGAAACGATTCTGAAATAAACACCGCTTTACCATAAAAAAGCTGTGCCGTCCTTTGGGCGGTGCAGCTTTTGCTTTTGCTCATCTCCTCTTTGCGGCAAACCCGCAGCGCACACCCCAGGCCCCGTCTGCATACCATGAGGATAACACACTATTTTGCGAAAAAGAGGGTGCATCCATTGTTTCTGATCGTGCTTTTCACAGCGTTCGGGGTCGGCGGCGCCACCATGCTGGGCGCGCTGGGTGGCTATTTCTTTCGGAATGCAGCAAGACGCATCGGCGGCGAAACAGTGACGGCGTTTGCCGC
>Ga0129314_1001630_pt1 | contig 14845 bp, 14 predicted proteins | sample O1111metagenome_FD_94431 | JGI IMG/M metagenome (GOLD analysis project Ga0129314, IMG submission 94431) | Orangutan individual fecal microbial communities from fecal samples from Wisconsin, USA - O1111 metagenome | ecosystem: Host-associated > Mammals > Digestive system > Large intestine > Fecal...
CTTGTCAACTACTTTTTCATCTTTTTTCGATGTTTTTCGTTGTCGTGATTTCGACCGGATCGCTGTCTCTCGCGGACAGCTTGGTTAGATTACCACACCTTGCGCTCTTTGTCAACGCTTTTTGCTCATCTTTTCCATCTTTGCAGGCAGCCTCTTTATCATAACCCGCGCTAATGTCTGTTTTCAATATTTGCCAACTTTTTCCACAAGGCACCGCACAAATCAAGCCCCCTCTCCTGTCACTTTTAGCCACTCGCTCTACTACGCAGCAATATGTTACTCCAGCGGGCAAATATAGAAAAAGACGCAGCCTTGAACACGCGTCTTTTTCTACACACTATTACACAATACTATATAGCCGCCTCAGCTCGTCGATCTCGTAGTCAATGCGCAGGCCGTCAGGGCGGGGCAAGTGACCGGGATTATACCAGCAGCAGGGCAAGCCATAGTTGTTGGCACCCTGAATATCGCTGGAAATGCTATCGCCAATCACGAGGCAATTATCCTTCGTAATGCCATCGATGCGGGCAAAAACATACTCAAAATAGTCTGGCGAGGGTTTGGCGGCGCCCGCCTCCTCGCTGATAAAAGCCGCGGTAATATAAGGGGTGATCGGACTTTTCGCCAGACGCCCCCGCTGAACCGAGGCCACTGCATTGGTAACCAGATACAACTTGTGGTCGCAGCTGAGAGCACGGCACACCTCTTCCGCATAAGGCAGCATGAAAGCGCACTGGCTCAGGGTATGAAGGTGCATTTCATTACAGCCCGCCGCATCTCGTTCAAGATTCATGGCCGCCAGGAAGTTTCGAAAACGCTGCACCACAAGAAACTCCTTGGTGCACTCCCCCCGGTCAAAAGCGGCCCACATCTGGTTATTGCAGCGCTCATACAGCGCAAAAGTCTCATCACTCTCCGGTATATCGAACTTCCCGCAGACAGCGCGGAACGCCTCGCGGTTAGCCCTGTTAAAGTCAAAGAGTGTATTATCCGCATCAAACAGTAAGTAGGGGTACTTCATGCAAGTTATCCTTTATATAAATATGTCGTTCTTCGCCGGACGGGTATAGACCTCCTCCAGTTCACTCTTATGATAGAGATAGCCGGGATCATCATAGTATTTGGCGCCGACAGGACAGCCCTTGACGCAGGCACAGCACTTGATGCAGGTACCGGGGACATGGGCAGGGTCAGCCGGATCAATACTGCCCATCGGACAGTGTGCAGCACACCAGCCGCAGCGGGTACACTTCTCCATGTCTGTTTTCGGCTTCACCTTCAGGATATTGATGGGGCTGCCGTGGCGGTCGCGGGGCGTATAGTAGGGTCGGATGGGATCGCAGCCGCCTACGGTGACAGGCGAAACATCCCCTGTGGCCAGCTTGGCGGCAACACGGGCAGCAAATGCATCCATTTCCACTTCGTCCTGCGCGCTGGGACGGCCTGCACCCAGCGTGCGGGAAAAGCTGTGCTCCCCCACAAAGGCAGCACCTGCCACGCAGGTGAAACCATTGTCACGCAGCAGCTTACTGAGTTCCATAAGGGCATCGTCATAATTGCGGTTACCAAACAGCACCACCGGGACAGCCAGCGCGCCGGTGCCGTGCACCATGTCCCGCAGATAGGGCATCAGCAGGTTTGGCACGCGGCCTGCATAGGTGGGGCAGCCCACCACCGCCAAATCACCGGCCGAAATGGTCAACTCCCGTTTCCGCTCCTCCGGCAGAGTATAGCTATGCGCAGTATAGGCCGCACCCAGCTTATCTGCCAGATAGCGGGCAATCCGCTTGACAGTTTTTTCCGTGGTCCCGGTACCGCTGAACCAGACGGCATGCACCGTAGCAATTGACATCATACTTCCTCCTTCCGGCCATAGGGCTGTCAAACCTGAAAATCTTCAGGCGACAGCTTGGTAACATTCAATTCCGCAGGCCGCGGCGGCGTGCGGCGCAGGGGATCATAGCGGAAAGCGGAACACTTGTCCGTATCCTCTACCACGCCTCGCTTGACACAGGCAATATGCCCCTCATCAATGCGGCTGCCCCGCATGCAATAAGCGCAGCGCGGCTCGATATCCTTTCGGAACAGCATTGCTTCTCCCCCCTATCGGCAATATTACAGGCTGTACAGCTTGATTTCGCCATCCTCAGCAGTAGCCTTGAGCTGCGTAATGGGATGCTCGAACGTATTGATGATAAGATTCGCCATGGGATCCTCCAGTTCCTTCTGAATGCAGCGTCGAAGGTTACGGGCACCGTAGACAGCGGAATAGGACTTTTCCACCAGCACATCAACCACTCCGTCATCATATTGGAAGCCAAAGCCCTTATCTGTAAGAGAGGCTTTCAGCTCATCCAGCATAATGCGGGCGATATCCCGGAAATTATCCTCCGTCAGCTGATGGAAATAAATCACCTCGTCCACGCGGTTGATGAATTCCGGACGCAGGAACTCCCGCAGCGCCTTCATCACACGCTCCTTACCTTGTTCACTGCCGGATTTGCCAAAGCCCACCGCGCCGGCAGCCTTGTCAGAGCCGGCATTGGAGGTCATAACGATGACTGTATTTTCAAAATTCACCTTGCGGCCATGGGCATCGGTGATCTGGCCGTCGTCCAGAATTTGCAGCAGCACATTCAGCACGTCAGGGTGGGCCTTCTCTATCTCGTCAAAAAGTACCACAGAGTAGGGCTTGCGGCGAATCTTCTCCGTCAGCTGTCCCGCCTCGTCATACCCCACATAGCCGGGAGGGCTGCCCACAATGCGGGAAACGGAGTGCTTTTCCATAAACTCGGACATATCCAGACGGATCAGGCTCTCCGGCGCGTTAAAGAGGTCGTCGGCCAGCTGCTTGACCAGCTCCGTCTTGCCGACACCGGTGCTGCCCACGAAGATAAAGCTGACCGGCTTGTGCTTTGGGCTGATGCCCACACGGTTGCGGCGGATGGCGGCTGCCACGGCGGCTACAGCCTCATCCTGCCCCACAATATGCTTCTTCAGGCGGCTTTCCAGCTGGCTCAAGCGCTGGAACTCCTCCTCTTTGATCTTGCTGGCGGGAATTTTCGTCCACATCTCGATCACGCGGGCGATATTATCCATGGTCAGCGTAGGCGTACCCTTGGCACGAAGGGCGGCAAGCTCCTCATTGAGGCGCATTTCCTCCGAGCGAAGCTGCGCAATCCGGGCGTACCTGGTATCCAGTTCGGCATCCGTATACTCCTTGCCGTCCTCCGGTGCGGCGGACATGATGGTTTCCCGCTCAGTGGTAATGGACTGCAAGAGCTGCTCCAGCTCCATGCGGCGGTTGATGTCCGCATCGTGAAGGTTCATATCGGAGCAGGCCTCGTCGATCAGGTCGATGGCCTTGTCGGGCAGATACCGGTCGGTGATATACCGCTCAGACAGCTGCACCGCCTGACGCAGCACGCCATCGGGGATGGATACCCCGTGGAACTGTTCATAGTAATGGGCGATGCCCCGCAGAATCTTCAGGGTATCCTCAACATTGGGCTCATTGACGGTCACCGGCTGGAAACGGCGCTCCAGTGCGGTGTCCTTTTCGATATGCTTGCGGTATTCATTGAAGGTGGTGGCGCCGATCACCTGAATTTCGCCGCGGCTCAAGGCAGGCTTGAGGATATTGGCAGCGTTCATGCTGCCCTCGGCATCGCCGGCGCCCACGATATTGTGCACCTCGTCAATGACCAGAATGATATTCCCAGCCTTGCGAATTTCTTCAATCAGGCCCTTCATGCGGCTTTCAAACTGGCCGCGGAACTGAGTGCCCGCCACCAGAGCTGTCAGGTCAAGGAGATAGACCTCTTTGCTGCGCAGCTTGAAGGGCACCTCCCCGGCGGCAATGCGCTGGGCCAGCCCCTCGGCAATGGCAGTCTTGCCCACGCCCGGCTCACCGATCAGGCAGGGGTTGTTCTTCTGGCGGCGGTTCAGGATCTGCACCACCCGCTCGATTTCTTCCTGACGGCCGATCACGGCGTCCAGCTTGCCCTGACGGGCACGCTGGCTCAGATTGATACAGTAGTTATCCAAGAACTTTCTCTTTTTTTCTGTCTTTCTGCCTGTCTGCGCAGAGGCAGAGCCGCCGTCCTCGCTCTGGGACGGCTGAGCCGGATTATTGTTGCCGAACAGGCGGTTGAGAAAGGGAAAGGTGGCGGTCTTGCCGCTTTCCTCATCGTCCTCGCCGCCCTCATCGCTCTCCGGCAGCTCCTCGGCGCCGCCGAAAGCCTGCATCATTTCGTTGGAAATGTTGTCCAGATCCTCCGGCGTAATACCCATGCGCTTCATCATCTCATCCACCTGAGGCAGACCCAGCTGGGCGGCGCATTTCAGGCACAGGCCCTCGTTGACCTGTTCATTTTTCTCATTCAGGCGGGAGATAAACACCACCGCCACATTTTTCTTGCATCTTGAACAAAGAGTAGGCTGCATATGGTTCCTCCAATAGAAGCCGGTACGAAACCTTTTGATTTTGTGGCCGGCAGGATTTGCATTTTCAGAATAATTTGCACTGCCGCAGCAGGCGGCCGGGTAATCCCCACTACAGCATGGCAATCAGGTCCATGGGACTGTGCTGCATAAAGTATTTTAATAGGTATGTGTCGCGCACTGTGGCGGCGGGCACAAGCCCCGCCCATTCCAGAACGCTGGCGGCGGCAAACATGGCCAGTACACCAAGGCAGAACCCCAGCGCTGCGCCTGCCAGCCGGTTCAGCGTACCCAGTACCGGTGCGCGGGCAGCCAGATGCAGCGGGCTGGTGATCACTCGCAGCAGCAGTGTCAGCAGCAGAAACGACAGCACAAACAACACCGCATACACCAGAGACCGAATCATGCCTGCAACAGCGCCCTCCAATAAATTCTTCCCGGCCTCCACCGCGCTGTCCATGGCCTTTTTCGCAATGCCTGTGATGGCGTCAAAATCCACGATCTGCCCCAGCGTTGCACTGTCGGACGCGGCAGCGGCACTGATTGCCTCCTGACTGTGGCCGTTGGTTAGCCGGTTCAACATGTATTGCTCAACACGGGGCGTTGCCCATTCCGTTACAGGATCAGCCAGCACATTGGCCACAATGCTGCTGCCCACCAGCGAAACCACCAGGATTACCACACCCAGCAGACTGCGGATAAACCCCCGCCTGCCGCCAATGGTCAGGCACAGCAGCAGGATCGCCACAATGGCGATATCAAATGCGAAAGATATGCTCATAGCGTTTCCTTTCCGCCTTACGGCAGATACAGCGATGCCCCGGAAGCGCCTGCCATTACCGCGCTGCCGTCGCTGCGCATGAGAATGGCGCGTGCCTCGCTGACATCCGGCAGCGTGGCCACCTCCGTCATGTATTTATCATAAATCGTCAACCGGTCGCTCAGCAGCACCGCCACATAGCGGCCTGCCGCGGAAATATCCAGCACCTCGCCGTCTATATCGCAGCCGCCCAGCTCATTGCCGTTGCCGTCCACCGTGATGAGGCTGGCATAGCCGCCGGTTTTGAACCGGCTCAGCAGCACCGCCGCCCAGCCGCCGTCGCTGACCACGCAGCGGTGCACGAACTGGCCGCCATAGGAATAGCCGGCCTTAATCCGGCCACTGTCATCCAGCATGCAGAGCGACTGCTCCGTGACGGCGCAAAAGCCTTTGTTCATACTCTCCAGCGTATACACAACGCCGCCATCTACGGCAGTGGTCGCCACGGCCTGATCACTGTTGGTGCGGTACAGCACCAGAAAGCTCTGGAATTTTCCATCCTCCTGTCCCATCGTGACGGCCGCCAGCGTGCGGTCATCGCGGCTCAGCGCAGCCGTCATCACAAAGCGCTCGGAGGAGAGGAACGTAAAGACCGGCGATCCGTCTCTGTCCCAGACGGTGACAGCCGCCTTGGCGCCGCTTTTATTATAGGTGGCCGTCACATAACCATGGAGGTTGACTGTCACGGCAATAAGGTCGCCCTCCACCTCTTTCTGCCAGCGCAGGCCCTTACTGTCCAGAACATACAGCGTTGTGCCACCGATGTCATAGGCGGCGGCAATGTCCCCGCCGGTAGCCAGATCCGGGCTTAAAAAGCGCACGCCGGCCTGATAGAGAACGCTGCTGCGCTCATCCAGTACGCGGATCTGGTTGGCGGCCACTGTAATCAGGCTGCCCTCCAGCGCCGCGAAACGGCTGGTGGCATCGTTTTCGTAGTAGTAAAGCTTGGCACAGCCGGTTTCGTCCTTTTCCGCCCGGGCATAGATGATGCTGCGGCGCAGGCCGTCAAAGCTGTTGGCGTCCCACAGAAGCGCCGCGGTCACAACGCCCAGCACCAGCAGTACCGTCAGCGTCAGCCACAGCCATTTTCGGGGCCGGCGGCGCTTTTGTACGCGGCGCGGCCTTTCCTCCTGTACATCTCCGGGTTGGAGATCATACAGTGTCCGGGTATCTTTTTTCATGGTCTCCCCCCTTGCAGGATGGCAGCGTCTCAGCGCTCCAGACGTTCATCGTTGTACCAGATCCGTGTCAGGTACAGGCCGCCCGGCGGCGCGGTGGGCCCCGCCAGCGTGCGGTTGCCGCTGTCCAGAATCACCGGGATATCCTCCGGCACCAGCTTCCCCTCGGCGGCGTACAGCACAGTGCCGGTGATGGCCCGTACCATATTATACAGAAAGCCGTTGGCGCATACCTTCAGCTCCAGCAGCTCGCCATTGCGGGTCACACGGCAATAGTAAATCGTGCGCACCGTGCTGCGGACATTGGTGCCCACAGAGCGAACAGCAGCAAAATCATGGGTCCCCTCAAACATCCGTGCAGCGTGATCCATCACCGCTTCATCCAGCTTCTTGGGATAGAAGTACGCCCGGTTCACATAGAAGGGATTCTTGATGCGGGAATTGTAAATTCGATAGGTATATTCTTTTTTGATGCACGACCCAATGGCATTGAAGGTATCGTCTACCTCAAAGGCAGCCTTAACGGCAATGTCCTCGGGAATATGCGTGTTGACGGCAAAGGGCAGCCGGTCCAGCGGAATGCGGGAGTCCGTGCGGAAATTGGCCACATAATGCTCGGCATGCACACCCGCATCCGTGCGGCCGCACCCGGTCAGCTTGACGCTATGGCCGCAGACCATACTGAGACCTCTCTCCAGTGTCTGCGCCACGGAGGTCTCCGTTTTCTGCACCTGCCAACCATGGTAGGCGCTGCCGTTATACATCAATGTCAGGGCAATATTACGCATAGGTTCTCCTTAATGGGCTTAATGGGAATAGCCATCCGCTGCGCATCCTTTTCTACAGGGCGGCGCTCATCGGGTGGAAAAGTGCCCGCTTCCATGCAGGCTTTCACCACACCCGCCGCTTTTTACAGACCCAGATGCTTCAGCGTAATAAGGGCGGCGGCCAGCAGCACAAATCCGATAAGCGCCAGATAGTCGGCGGTTTTATACCGCAGCACATAAAGTGCGGTACGGCCCTCTCCGCCATGGTAGCAGCGGCACTCCATCGCGGTGGCCAACTCATCAGCCCGGCGGAAGGCGCTGATAAACAGCGGCACCAGAATGGGCACCAGCGCCTTGGCCCGCTGGAACACATTTCCGCTTTCGAAATCCGCGCCGCGCGCCTTTTGTGCCGACATGATCTTATCCGTCTCTTCAATCAGGGTGGGGATAAAGCGCAGGGCGATGGACATCATCATAGACAGCTCATGGATCGGCATTTTCAGCTTTTTCAGCGGTGAGAGCAGATGCTCCAGGCCATCCGTCAGGCTGATGGGGCTGGTGGTATAGGTCATCAGGAAGGTTCCCATGATCAGCATGATGATCCGCAGCACCATGGCGATGGCGCTACGAATACCCTCAAAGGTAATATGGCGCAGCAGCCACACATCCGCCACCGGCGTTCCGCCGGTAAAAAACAGGTTCATAACGGCGGTAAACGCCACTATGATATAGATCGGCTTGAGTCCCTTGGTCAGCGCCTTGTAGTGGACGCGGGAGATAAGAATGCAGCAGCTGAGCACCACGATCATAATCCCGTAGGTCAATACGCTCTTGGCGTTGAACAGTGCCACAATATACAGGATCACACACAGCAGCTTGGTGCGGGGATCCAGACGGTGGATCAGGGTGTTTCCGGGGAAATACTGGCCAAGCGTAATATCCTTCAGCATACGGCGCGCCCTCCCTTCAGGGCAAGAAGCTGCTTTTGCAGCGCCTCCACCGTATAGATTGCCGGATCAACGGCCACACCCTTTTCATGCAGGGCGTGGGCGATCTTGGTCACCTGCGGCACATCCAGTCCCACAGCCTCCAACTGACGGGCATGGGCGAAAACCTCGCTGGGCGCTCCCTGCAAGTAGACATCGCCACCGCTGAGCACAATGATGCGCTGGGCATTGCAGGCGATTTCCTCCATGCTGTGGCTGACCAGCACCACCGTGCTGCCGCGCTGGTCATGGTACGCCCGCAGCAGTGCCAGAATATCATCGCAGCCGCGGGGGTCAAGGCCGGCTGTCGGCTCATCCAGAATCAGCACCTCCGGCTCCATCGCCATTACGCCGGCAATGGCCACACGGCGCTTCTGTCCGCCGGACAGGGCAAAGGGTGATTTCTCCAGCACATCATCGCCCAGTCCCACAGCGCGGATCGAGCCGCGCACGCGTCGGTCGATCTCCTCCTCGGAAAGGCCCATGTTTTTGGGGCCAAAGGCTACGTCCTTATACACCGTTTCCTCAAAAAGCTGGTACTCGGGATACTGAAAGACCAGTCCCACCTGAAAACGCACCTGCCGGATTTTCTTCGGATCCGCCCAGATATCCTGCCCATTGAGGAAAATATGGCCTCCGGTGGGTTTTAAAAGCCCGTTGAGATGCTGGATCAGCGTAGATTTACCGCTGCCGGTATGTCCAATAATACCCAAAAACTCGCCGCGGTAAATGTCCAGCGACATATCCTTGACAGCACTGCGCTGGAACGGTGTTCCGGCGCTGTAAGTATGGGTCAGATGATCAACACGAATAATGGGTTCCAATGTGTGGTTTCCTCGTTTCATCAATTTTGGCTGAAAAACGCCGATTTAAAGGCTTCGCGCTCACGGCGCCGCCAGACTTTTTGGCGGCTTCAGCACATTTTAAAGGGCTTTACAGATGGCGTCGGCACAGGCCTCCACCGTCAGGGCATCCAGCGGCACGTGCATGCCGCCGCAGCGCAGGTCGTACAGCAGCTCCACCGTATCAGGCGCCGCCAGCCCCATATCGCGCAGCTTTTCCACCTGGACGAACACCTCTTTGGGCGTACCGTCCATGGCCACGCGGCCATCATTCATCACAATAAGGCGGTCTGCTTCCAGCGCTTCATCCATGTGATGGGTAATGAGCACCACCGTAATACCCCGCTCCTTGTTCAGCGTGTGAACGGCGGAGAGCACCTCGCGCCGTCCGGAGGGGTCCAGCATGGCGGTGGCCTCATCCAGAACGATGCACTCGGGCGCCATAGCGATAACGCCCGCGATGGCCACACGCTGCTTTTGTCCGCCGGAGAGCAGATGGGGCGCATGGCGGGCAAATTCCGACATGCCCACCGCAGCCAGCGCATCGTCCACGCGGCGGCGGATCTCCTCGGTGGGAACGCCCAGATTCTCCGGGGCAAAGGCCACATCCTCCTCCACCACATTGGCCACGATCTGGTTATCCGGGTTCTGGAATACCATGCCGACGCGGCGGCGGATCTCCAGCAGCGCCGCCTCATCACCGGTGTTCATACCCGCTACATATACCGCGCCGCCGCTGGGCAGCAGCACCGCATTCATGTGCTTGGCAAGCGTGGACTTGCCGCTGCCATTATGGCCCAGCACCACTACAAAGCTGCCCTTTTCAATAGACAGCGATACATCTTCCAGCGCCGGCGTGGGGGCGCTCAATCCCTCCTCTTCCGGATAGGTAAAGAAGAGATGTTCCGTTTGCAGCATAGTTGACATAGTATCTATCGTTTCCTTTCCCGTCAATCAACAGGGACGGTCTGTTATTCGCTGACCCAGCGTCCTGTGGCGCCGCAGGGCAGCGCCATACCGGATTCCGTGCAGGGAAGCCCCAACTCATCCCACATGACCCTGCCGCCAAAGCGCTGGCAGGCCAGCAGATGCAGAATATAGCCCAGCACCGACGGAGCAAGCCCTGTGGTATAGCTGTTGATGATAACAAACAGCGGCTTGTCCGACAGCACCTGCATGCACAGCTTCACAAAGGGGTAGAGGTTATCCTCCAGCTTCCAGACCTCGCCGGAAGGACCGCGGCCATAGCTGGGCGGGTCCATAATAATGGCGTCGTAGGTCTTGCCGCGGCGAATCTCCCGCTCCACAAACTTGGCACAGTCATCCACGATCCAGCGGATCGGCGCATCGGCAAGGCCGGAGAGCTTTGCATTCTCCTTCGCCCAGGCTACCATCCCCTTGGCCGCATCCACATGGCAGACGCTGGCCCCCGCTTTGGCGCAGGCCACGGTGGCGCCGCCGGTATAGGCAAAGAGGTTCAGCACACGGATGGGGCGGTCGGCACGGCGGATGGCATCCATGGCAAAATCCCAGTTGGCAGCCTGCTCCGGAAAAAGGCCGGTGTGTTTGAAGTTCATAGGCTTGACCTGAAAGCTCAGCTCCTTATAGCGAATGGGCCAGCTTTGCGGGAGGTCGTTTTTCTCCCAGTGGCCGCCGCCGGTGGCACTGCGGCTGTAACGGGCATTAGCCTGCCGCCACAGCTTCGAGCGCTTGTCCGCCTCCCAAATAGCCTGCGGGTCAGGCCGCACCAGTATCTGCCGGCCCCAACGCTCCAATTTTTCTCCGCCGCCGCAGGAGAGCAATTCATAGTCCTGCCAGCCGTCCGCGATCCACATAACCCCTAGTCCTCCATACACATATTAAATCAGTTTATTATACATCAGTGCCGCCTACCCGTCAAGGCTGCGCCCCCTTACAGTTATTTAAGATTTTGTGAATGAATGCCGTCATGTGCCATATGGCGGATAAGGCCGGAGCCGACAGTGAGCGAAAGAAGTCGCTGCCCGCAGATCGAAAACACGCTGTCCATCAGCGCGCAGCAGACCGAACAAGTGAATAAGGCATAACAAAGGCGGGAACATCTGAACCGATGCTCCCGCCTTTCATCATTGGCTCAACAAACTGGGATCGATTTACTTTGTTTGTAAATCTTCCTGAAAGAAAATCCCTTCTGTTAGGTTGATAAACATTTCCTTGTCCTTGATTACGTGAATTTTATTGTTCCAACAGACAGTAGTATTATTAGCGGAGATTGTTTTGCTTGTTCCATCCTTAAGATAATAAGTGATTGTAATAGCAGGTTCCTCTTCGCTATTCACTTCCCCGAATAAATCATACTTCAGAAATCCTGTTAGCTTTAAGGCTAACTCAATATCCTCACGGCTCGAAATTTCTTTAACATCATCCGTGACGCTCGGATACGTGATATTTACAGACTGAATATCATTTATGCGGGGCAATCCCCAAAGATACATACCATTCTTAAATATGTTGATTCCAACTAACAAAACTGTCACAACTGCCACTCTTATCAAAAATCGAATAAGACTTTTGGAAATTTTGTTCACCAATTTATCCTCCCATCTTGATTTCTCCTGCTCCCAAAATTTTGATTTATCTTACAAAAATAAAATATCAAATAAAGCACAAAAAAGCAAGGGCAGGATTATCGACCCGCCCTTGTCCATTAAAGCACATTTTCAATAGAAAGGATACCGGGTACATCGCTTTCTTGAAATAAACGAAAAAAGAAGTGCTTCCGCTATCGGAAGCACTTCTTTGGTCCGAGTGTTGAGATTCGAACTCAAGGCCTCTTGAACCCCATTCAAGCGCGATACCAAACTTCGCCACACCCGGATTTTTCTCTGTCCTGCCGGACAGCTTATTTATAATAGCACATTCTTTTCTGATTTGCAACCCCTTTTTTCAATTTTTTATTTTTTCTGAGGACACATTTCTTTCTGTTGACAAAATCTCTCCGATATGGTAAGATAAAGCCTGCGTCTGGGGTCTTGCCGCGGATTTTCGCATACGGAGAGATGGCTGAGTGGTCGAAAGCACCGGTCTTGAAAACCGGCGATGTGAAAGCATCCGTGGGTTCGAATCCCACTCTCTCCGCCAGCAATTTCATATTTGCGGAAGTACCCAAGTGGCCGAAGGGGCTCCCCTGCTAAGGGAGTAGGCCGTCAAAAGCGGCGCGAGGGTTCAAATCCCTCCTTCCGCGCCATAGAAGAAACCCTGTAACCATAACGGTTACAGGGTTTCTTCTTGGCCAAAACTAAGCTTAATCAGTTTGCCGGACTATCGGGAAAATATTGAGTAACAGTCCTGATAAAAGTAAGACGAAAGCGGAATATCCCCAGAGGATCCGTTCCGCTTTCGCCTTTGTCATGTGCCGCACCGGCAAAACAATAAAAATGCTCCCCCGGCTACATGGCCGGGGGAGCGCAGATTTTTCTTTATTACAAATAATGTCTATTTTAGCGGAACAGCTCGCCCACTGTGGGATTAGCTGCGGCCTGCGATTCATCGGTATCAATGTGCATCGTGGTGGTGCCATCCTTGTTTACGCGGACAACCACATCATCAAAGATCAGCTTCCGGCCCTCGCCGCCGCAGGCAACCTTGATAATATCGCCGTTCTTAATGCCCAGCTCGTTGGCATCATTCTCCAGAACATGCAGATGACGCTTGGCAATGATCACACCCTCGCTCAGCTCCAACTCACCCTTGGGCCCAATCAGCTTGCAGGCGGCGGAACCCTTCAAATCGCCGCTCTCGCGGACGGGGGCGTCAATACCCAGCGTGCGGGCATCGGTGGCGGAGAGTTCCACCTGATCAGCCTTACGAGTGGGACCGAGAATAGACACATTCGCCATTTCCTTCTTGGGGCCTACGATGGTCAGGCGCTCATTGCTGGCGTACTGGCCGGGATAGGAAAGGGGCTTGCGGACAGTCAGCTGATAGCCCTCGCCAAACAGCTTCTCAACGGATTCCTGAGTCAGGTGAATGTGGCGGGCAGATGTTTCGATCATGAAAGACATGGTAACTTCCTCCTTTATAGCGGGCGCTTTTCGCGCCGTACTTTCTTTGCCATTGTATCACAGCCTTCTGTTTCTTGCAAGGAATATTTCCCCTTTTCCACCTATCCGAAAAAGAATTCCGCCTTTCATAAATCATGAAACGTAAACGTCACCGCACCCACAGGCATGAATGCGATGACGGTTATGTTTATCCTATCAGCCGCGTCATGCCACCAGCTTTACCACATACGCAGCATACAGCGCCAGCATTGCCAAGCCCTGCCAGCGGTAAAATTTCCCTTTCAGCAGCGGCGGCAGCACCGCCACGCAGCACAGCGTCAGACAGGCCGGCAGATCCATAGCCGTAGTCTGCGCTCCGATGGTCAGTCTGCCGCCGGAAACCGCAGAGCACACCGGCAGGATCAGCGTCAGATCAATCACATTGGCGCCGATAATATTGCCCACCGACATGGATGCCTCTTTTTTGGCGATAGCCGTCAGTGTGGTAACCAGTTCAGGCAAGCTGGTGCCGATTGCCACCATGGTCACGCCGATGATGCTGGCCGGCACACCCAGCAGCAGCGCCAATTCGCTGCCATAGTCAATCAGCAGCCGCGAACCGATCACAATCGCCGCCACACCAACCACAAACATCGTCAGCTTGGACGCTATCTTGCCTTTGGAGAGTGCCCGCCGCGCAGGATGTGCCGCCTGATTGACCCGCATACTGCTGCGGGCATCCGTCAGATTGTTCCACAGATAGGCGGCAAACACCACAAAGAGCAGCATACTGGGCAAAAACGGCAGTGCGCCGCCCCGGCACAGGATCATCAGCACCACCGCGCCCGTTACCATCAGCAGCGCTTTCAGGCTGAAATGCTTTTTACTCACTGCCGACGGGATACACAGCACCGAGATACCCATAATCAGTCCCAGGTTAGCGGTTACAGAGCCCACCGCGTTGCCCACGGCCAGATCCACCTCGCCCTGAAGCACACCCGTCACAGACACCGTTAATTCCGGCAGTGTGGTGGCCAGCGACACAATGGTCGCGCCGATAATGAACCGCGGCACACCGGTAACCTCCGCAATCCATACCGCTCCATCCAAAAACCAATCGCCGCCCTTAACGATCAGCGCCAGGCCTACGGCAAACAGCAGTATTGTAACCCAGATACTCATACCTCAGCTCTTCCTCTCTTACCAGAATGTGTCGCGCCGCAATTTGTTTATTATAAAGCAAACACATCCCATATGCAACATCGAATCTTTACTCACGCACCACCTATGTAAATTTCGTAAACATATTGGCCAGTAAGCTCACCCTCCGCGTCATAGGCTTTTTGTCACAGTGCCGCGCACGGCGTTTTTCAACAGGCGCACCAACTCTTGTGCGTGGGCGCGGTATCTTACCCAGCACATCGCACCGGCAGTGTGACAGTTTTGTGACACTTTCTCCGCACTTTTGCGGGGGAAGTCAGAGACTTCCTCTGATATGATACAGGCAAGGTTGATACACGACCTGAGTATTTCAAAAAAGGAGCGTAACATACCATGAAAAAGAAAACAGTTTGGAGCCTTTTACTGGCACTGGCAATGACGGTTACAGCCATCGGAGCATCGACTGCGGCATTTGCCGCTGCGCCCAATCAGGCAGAGCCGCAGACCCTCATCGCTACCGAGAACGAGGACGCCATCTGGGAGCAGATCGAGGCGATTGAGGAAAAGAGCGACGCCATCTTCCAGAGAAACGCGGCGCTGTGGGAAAAGCTGGACGAAATCTGCAA